>Ga0307942_1003664_pt1 | contig 12410 bp, 20 predicted proteins | sample OrgLakmetagen175_FD_201846 | JGI IMG/M metagenome (GOLD analysis project Ga0307942, IMG submission 201846) | Saline water microbial communities from Organic Lake, Antarctica - #175 | ecosystem: Environmental > Aquatic > Non-marine Saline and Alkaline > Saline | place: Antarctica: Organic Lake...
AATTGCAATGTCTTCTGTTTCTGACACAGTGCAAGTCTGAGGCACAATTACAATGTCTTCCGTTTCTGACACAGTGCAAGTCTGAGGCAACTGTGATGTGAGCCCCCTGCTTACACCCGGGCCCTCTTTCCTCACCTGTTGAATATTTCATGATGGTACCCGCAGGCCATGACGCAATATTTCATGATAGTACCCGCAATATGGTTTCATGATAGTACCCGCAATATTTCATGATGGTACCCACAATATGGTTTCATACCCGCAATATGGTTTCACGATAGTACCCGCAATATGGTTTCTTGATAGTACCCGCAATTTTCATGATGGTACCCACAATATGGTTTCATACCCGCAATATGGTTTCACGATAGTACCCGCAATATTTCATGATGGTACCCGCAGGCCATGACGCAGCGCGAGACGAAAGCAATTGAAATGCAAAAGGCGTTAGTGGCCCAGCTCGACATGGAGCAACAACAGGTGCTGTGAGGTTTTGTAGCAGCTTGAGATTTTGTCGCAGCTTGCAGCAGCACTATATGCGGACAGCTACGCGTCTTAGTAAAAATGAGAAAAGAGATTTAGTCGCAGCTTGAGGTTTTGTAGCAGCTTGTATAGCAGCACTATATGCGGACAGCTACGCGTCTTAGTGAGAATGAGAAGAGAGGGAATTGCAGACAGGAGTCACAGTGGCCCTGCCGTTGAGTGTGTAGACCAATTGTACAGCAGTCGTACGCAGCTGTGCAGCTTGGCAAAACAATGATTGCAGCACCCCAATCAGCACATGTCGACGGTGACGACACCATATGCCTGTTTTTTTATTTTGTCCAACAGGTGTTGGAGCTGCAGCGGTATGAGGGCATGTACAAGGAGGTTATGATGCGTGCGGATCGCTCGGAAGCTGACATCTCTTACATGCAGGTAAAAGGGTTGCAAATAAGTAGGTCTGGCCAGAACCGTATAACTTTATATACGCTGCATATGAGGTCATGTACAAGGAGGTTATGATGCGTGCGGATCGCTCGGAAGCTGACATCTCTTACATGCAGGTAAAAGGGTTGCAAATAAGTAGGGCTGGCCAGAACTGTATAACTTTATATACGCTGCATATGAGGTCATGTACAAGGAGGTTATGATGCGTGCGGATCGCTCGGAAGCTGACATCTCTTACATGCAGGTAAAAGGGTTGCAAATAAGTAGGGCTGGCCAGAACCGTATAAGGTTATATACGCTGTATATATTTGTACCATATATATACGGAGTTATACATAATCTTTTCTCCGTATCCGTATTCGTATGACCGTATGTGAATTTTAGCCGGCGTAAATATACGCCGTATAATAGGTGTATATACGATTTTTCCGTATGTAGACGTATATACACGGTCTAAATGAGTGGTCAAAAACGACCTTCCACTGGCCTTCAAGACCACAAATTCCAAAGCCCTTGTTCTCGGCAATTTTGATTGTGTTTAAGCCGTGTCCCTCATGGAAGGGAATCCCACACATGGTTCAACAGCAGCCAGTGGCTCAACATCAAGGGGTTTAGAAGCAGGAGCACCAGAGTTTGAGTATGAGCAGGGCATGCAAGCCAACCCCTCTGAAGGTTTCCAGGGCAGAAATGATGCAGGAACAGAAACGGCACATGCACACTCTTCACTTACGCATATGTGCATGCACGCACCCCCGCATGCGCAAACATGTGCATGCACGCACCCCTGCACGCACGCACATACATGCACGCAAACCTGTGTGCACAGATGCACACACAAACACACACGTGCGTAAAGGTACATGCACGTGCACACGTTTACACACATGTACATGCTCACTCACGCACACATACACGCATGCATGCACGAACCTCAGCACGCACGCAGATGCATACGCACATGCATGCACCCACGCATGCATACAACCATAAGCAAGCGCGCGGACACGCATGTCCGCGTACACGTAAACATGCACACACACACTATACTCACATGCACACACGACACACACAAGCATGCACAAACACATGCACGCACACGCACACGTACACGCGAGCATACACGAATCCCAGCACGCGTGCAAATACACATGCACGCACTACACGCATGCATGCATGTACCTTTTTTCGCACACACACACACACACACACACACACACACACACACACACACACACACACACACACGCACACACACACACACTCCCACTCACACACACACACACACACACACTTACACACACAAACACACGTGCATACACAAACGGGGTCATCAGTTGAGGGGGTGGGTGAAGAAGACGGGTCTCTTGACAGTGACCGTGTGTGCAGGCACAGGCCTGTGTGTTTTGGCCTCTTTGGGCAAGCATAGATCCCCTACCTTTTATTTCTGGTTAATATTAATGGGGTACACGATCAGAGCTCTTCAAGAGCTACAAAATGACCCCCCTACAAATTAATTCCGGAAAGGTCGAATTTCCCCATACGGTTTATATACGGTTTATACGGCGTATATATATATATATATACATATGCAAAAATCCCATATACGGTCCTGGCCAACCCTACAAATATGGTGAAACGTAGAAGGACACAGCGCAGGGAAGCTGACATATCTTACATGCAGGTAAAAGGGTCGCAATTAAAGTGGAACATAGAATAACTAGAGTTGACCAGAACCGTATGTATACGGTGTATATACGGTATTTGTGGCAGGGAAGTCACCAAAATTACGGTCAAATACAGTATATATATAAGGTTCTGGCCAACCCTAAAAAAATCCCCCACATAGTTTGAGAAAGAGGAGCCACTAGGCTACCAAGGCAGGCTTGCTCACAAGCTTTTTGTGGGGTGCAGGTGTTGGCATCACTCGCCAGGAGCCAGCTCCAGGCCCATGCTGGTTCCTGCTGCCCTTCATTCCTTTACAGCCCATTGATTCATATAAATTTATTATTTTAGGTAACACAGTTTTACTCGCCATTGTCATGCAGCCTGAATTTAAAAGGTGTCATTGATATTCGCCGCGCATGCAGGTCATGCACTGTGATTATATTAGCAGCCAACAGAGCAGCGTACCCTTCCTGTAGCGGGGTGATATATAGGGTTGGCCAAAAACGTATATATACACCGTATGTAAACCGTATATATATGGTTCTGGCCAACCCTAGTGATATATTATATTATGTGGGCTACAACCCTGTTATATTATCATTATATCATATTAGATACTATGTTACAGCTTCTGGACTAGGAGGTTTTGTATAAGTTTAGCTAACTGCTTAATCATTGAGCAAGAAAAGAAAAAAAGATGAAACTATGCAAGCAGTGAAAGCCACTCCCCATATTTTTTTTTTTTTCTCTGCAAGAAGAGTGGGAATGTAATCGGTATCCGTCAAATTGGACACCGTTTGTGCCACCTTTTTCCGTGCAGAGCATGGTGGCTGAGAAGGACGCTGAGCTGGCGCACACGTATAAGCTGCTGGAGGCCAGTGCAAGCGAGCGCAGCAGGCTGCGGACAGAGCACCAAGCAGCACAGGAGCGAATGCGGGAGCTGCAGGTGCGGCTGCGTGCACTGACGTCTGTGTGCATGCAATGTGTGTCCTATGATGCACAAAGGTCTAAAAGAAGAGAACAAATGCGCTGGCTGTGGGCAACAAGCAGTGAAGACCGTTCATTCTCCAGCTGGGTGCAAGGTTGTCGGGCTCGTGAGTGTTGGAAAACAGTTGTAGGGTTGATGAAGTGGACAGCGTCTGAATTTTCAGGTTGATGAAAGGGGGGAGTCCATACAGTTGTCCTGAATGGTATAGGTGTGCCAGTGTGTCGTGCCAGTGTGTGTCGTGTCAGTGTGTCGTGTCAGTGTGTCGTGCCAATGTGTCGTGCCAGTGTGTCGTGCCAGTGTATCGTGCCAGACTGGCATGTGAGCCACATTCTGGTTTGTACCGAGTTCATCAAGGAATTTAACCAAAACCCAGCGAGTCCGGTCTGGCCATGTTTTTCCTTCTTGCACGGACAGAGAACGATAACATTTCCAGGTATGTACAGCACTTTTTGCTCTTCCCCCCAGCTTTACATCAAACTAGGATATTTCATTTAATGGATGTCCATGTCCGCATTGGAAAAGCTATGAGCAAGTTCTGACTTTCCTGAAATAAAGAGGGTGAATTCCAGCCTTTTCGTACATGACAATGTGGTTTTCTTGGTTTGAAATCAGAGTTACTGCCGTGCTCCCATCAAAATATTACGTGCACGAGCCTGATGATGACCCTCATGAAAGTTATCGTTCTCTGGCATGGCCAGCGTTAAGTATTTTTCATTAAAAGTTGCCTCCTTTGCTATACTTCAATGCCTTGCTACCCACTGACCTATTTAGCTTGCTCCTTTGTTCTATCACTCAAGAGCTAAATCGACATGCATAATGCATAGCTATAAAGTACCTGTAATAATCTGAGTGAATAAAACAAGGGTGAACAATTCCAGTTTCAAAGCTGATTTGGTTGCCGGATCCAATCGGGATCACCAGCTCTCTTGCTCACCATTTTCCATTGCCTGCTTGGCCCAAACAATCGTACAGCCTTCCCTTCCACAGCAAGCTGTTGCACATCCCAAACCTGTGCAACACCACATCACACTCTCTGCGCACGCAGGTCCAGCTGGTACAAGCTCAAGCGCAGGCGCGCGCACCCAAGGTGCAAGCACTGACTGCTGCCTCGCCTGTGCCTCCGCCCTTAAACCGGGATGGCAGCCGCATGACTGGAGCTGTGGAGGAGCTGAGCAATCTTGCTTACATGTTGGCACAGGTGAGCAAAAAGAGCTGAGCAGTCTTGCTTACATGTTGGCTTAGGTGAGCAAAAAGAGCTTACATGTTGGCTCAGGTGAGCAAAAAGAGCTTACATGTTGGCACAGGTGAGCAAAAAGAGCTGAGCAATCTTGCTTACATGTTGGCTCAGGTGAGCAAAAAGAGCTTACATGTTGGCACAGGTGAGCAAAAAGAGCTGAGCAATCTTGCTTACATGTTGGCTCAGGTGAGCAAAAGCAAAGATTCTTTATTCAAAGACACAGACTCGCCTCTCTTGCAACAAGCGTGTCCGCAAATTGCTCAAGTTCGTTCACCTTTGTGTCCACGCAAGATGAAGAACGCAAGGCATGTACATCACCATCAAATAGTGCGCTTCCCTGCTACTCTCGCACAGGACATGTCGAGCGACTTGGGACAGGATAACCATCAAGCGTCAAGTCAACAGCAACAGCAAGGGTTCTCTTTTGACACTGAAAGCCCCAAAAGAGCGCGCTCGCAGGAATGGTAGTCAGAATCTGGCTGAATCGTGTTTCATAAAAAATTTGTGCATTCTGTTATGATGACTGTGGGAACAGAAGCATGTGGGAATAGTGTAAATTAAAATGCGTGTGCAGGGTTACGATGGAGCTATTTATATAGAACTAAACGCGTTGAATTGTTTCATGAGACTTGCTTTTAGGGAACTTGTGTGCTTCTTGGCTGAGCACAAGCCTCAGGTCGAGCTTTGACTGGAAAAGACCTCGACATGTGTGATAATGCTCTTCCGCCTCGCACACTGCACCGTTTGCCCTGAACGATCTTGGCGTTTATGTGCTTTACATACATACTTGAGTGCTTGCCTTCTTAAATTTGGGGGACGGAGATGGTGATGAATCAGTGCCGCAGGTTGCGACAGTCAGCACTGGCTGTAGCCAAAGCGAAGGTGCTAGAAACGTTTCTTTCGGCCGCACAGGGTTGCACAGTACGCTACGAGTACGCTACGCTACGTGGATCTGTCGTATGTAGGAAATATGCAATAATGCCTCTATCTGGCTATCCATTGCCAAGCAGACACATGTGTTTTTGAGGCAAGACCGTTCCTCTGCTTCACAGTTCGTTATGAAACATAATTTAACATTACAAAATAAAGTATAAACTGAATTGGCACTGCCTGGGGTAGCGGAAGCTGAATGTAACTTGTGCGAATGTGCAGTAGCTCGTATGTAGCTGTAGTGCAGCGGTGTAGCGTAGCGTAGAAAGCATACACTAGGCTACGAGCGCTTGTATGTAGCACTTACTGTGCAACCCTGCGGCCGCACAGGCAGGAGATATATCTAGTGACTCCCCCCTTCTCAAACGCAGGAGATAACTAGATTTCAATTTTTGAACGCTTTTATTTAACTTTGACTGCGAAAGGGGCGACTGGCCTAAGCTTAGAGGGCACACTTTTGACGACGAAATCACATTTATAATTTCTCTATTACCCGAAAGCTTCATTCGTGATGGACAGGGGACCTAGAAAAGAAAGAGGCGGCAATGATGACGGTGGCAGCGGCAAAAAGTCCAAGAGCTTTCCGAAGAACTCTATAGCTATCCAGGACGCGTCTGGGCTCTCTGACTCCGAGGATGAGCAGAGGGACGATGCCTTTGCCCAGAGGAAGGGCGTTGTTGGCCTGAATGTTTCAGATGATGAGCTGGCCTCTGATGATGGCCAGGACGAGCAAGGCATCCTTGTGAGTTGTTATTAGGGCTTGCATGCAGGTTGGGTAACAATTAGAAGTCTGTAGAAGTACAACATGCAAGAGAGGGGAAAAGGCAGGAGCACAATTCTGTGTGGCAAAGCAAGAGAGCAGCCGCCACGCATCACAGCGTGTGCTGTGCTGAGTGAGATGCTTACACAAGCAAATATGTCGCGCTCAAGTCACGTGGCTGGAGCTGCACAGCGGACCTGTCAAGAATGCAAGAGGCTTCCATGTTAAGTGTGGAATACAAAGTACGCGTAGGCATGCCACACACAGCAACACAATTGCCTATTCCGTCTGTGCGCGCGCGCTCGCAGGATTTGGAAGGGAGTGAGGACGACAGTGAAGACGAGGATGGCGACGAAGACGAGGATGAGCTGGATGAGGAAGAGTGGATGGAGCGGGCCATAGCAAAGGGTGGACGTACTGGTGCATGTGAGTTGTGCTCACCACGCGGTGTGCATTGGCAGCATCTTCAATTTCGGCTGTGTGTTCATATGCTGCTCATTTATCGTTCAAGTGTCCACGCTACGCATGAAAGGTACGGTAGGCACTGCATGCACTTGTGCGTTGATATTCGTACAATTTTACAGCCTGTGTGTTCGCTTGTGCGTTGTATGCCTACATACATGCTGTCGTCTCTGACACGTGAAACACGTCAACACGAGTCCGCAAGCACGAGCTTGCATGATTGTTGTATGTGTACGCGTAGGCGAGCCAGGCTGACCGCTCATACACACACATGCAACTCAAACTTACACGGAAAGCAATAATGCAACACACAGCAATCCACACAAATGCGCGAAGTACAACCTTGTACGCACATGCCATTCCAGCACATCGGGTGCCCAAGCCGCTGTCGGCTACAGCTTATTGTTTCTATCTACCTGCATGCATGCTTAAGCGCTACCATACTTAACCACTCATTGAAACACTTGCAACATATTGACATCTCTGCGCCACCCCATGCCAGCCTTGCCTCTCTCCCAGCTGCATACTTGCAAAGCATTGGCCCGGAACTGCTCTTAAATTTCTGACGCGTACGCCTGTCTGCTCGCCCTTTTGCTTGCAGCAATTTAAGACTACTAGCCAGAAGCTCTGGAGCTGCATCCAATAGTATAGCTGCGCAACGGTATGCTTTCTGTATGCCTGCTAACCATTCTCCTTGTTCTTTGTGGCTGCTGCAGTGGCTGCGCAAGCCAAGGCCATGGACCAGAAGCTCAAGCTGCAAAAAGGGGAGGCCGACGGCAGTGAGGACGAGGAGGAGGCGGAGGAGGAAGGCGAGGAAGGGCCGCGTAGGTGAGCTGTCAAATGTCGTGAATTCACTGCTGGGGTTTCATTGCGATGGTGTTCAAATGAGTTAACGCCATGGCATGCCAGCGTACAAGCGTCGTGGGATTTGAGAGAGTGGCAAGCTGTCGGAAGAAACTGAAACAGCAGGCGTTTGAACCTATCCCCCATCTCAAGTAGGGAAAGGGAGCCTTCAAGGTGTCAAATCGTAAACCTTCAATACCTCACCAGCAATGCATACAATGGTGACAACAGGGGCGACCTTCAGCCAGGTTACTCGGCTGTTGGCTGCCGGCTGGTCTATGGTCTATGTGCCCTACAAACAAATCTGGTCTATGTGCCCTACAAACAAATCTATGCGCTTGCGCTTTGGTGTCATTCTGGTCTATGTGCCCTACAAACAAATATATGCGCTTTGGCGTCAATCTGGTCTATGAGCCCTACAAACAAATATATGCGCTTTGGTGTCAATCTGGTCTATGTGCCCTACAAACAAATCTAAGCGCTTTGGTGTCAATCTGGTCTATGTGCCCTACAAACAAATCTATGCGCTTGCGCTTTGGTGTCAATCTGGTCTATGTGCCCTACAAACAAATCTATGCGCTTTGGTGTCGAAGAATTTTTGAGGTTTGCCGAAACAGGACGAGTTGCTTTTTGACTGAATTGGGCATAGTACTCTATGCTGCTTGTTGGGCCACAGTATTGCGGGCAAGCTGGCAGGTACCTGAATCACACTTCCATCTTGCTAGCTTACTGACGCACTCTACAACCCTTGCCGGGCTCCAGGGGTGCAGGCAAGAAGGGCGCGACGCAGGAGCAGCAGGAGCAGGAGGACCGTGACTGGGGTGCCAATAAGAAGGCCTACTACGCAGATGGGGATAGTGAGGAGGCGTCAGACGAGGAGGCGGCAGCAGCAGAGGTGTGTGAGTGAGTGTGCACATGCTTGGGGTTATTTTGGCAGTGAGGAGGCGTCAGTCGAGGAGGTGGTAGCAGCAGAGGTGTGTGATTGAGTGTGCATATGGGTGGGGTAATTGTGGCGGTGAGGAGGCGGCAGACGAGTAGGTGATCGCAGCAGAGGTAAGCGGTGTGCAGTTGTCTTCTGAATGGCTCTTGTGTGGTGTGGGTCTGTGAATATAAACAATGAGGAAGCTTCAGACAAAGAGGCGACAGCAGCGGAAGTGTGAGTGAGTGAGTGTGTGTAGGTGGGCATGAATATGGGTGGCATTTTGATTTGGAAGCAGGGAGGCTTCAGATGAATAGGCAGCAGCAGCATACGTACGTGGGGATGTGTGCACGTATGTGCGTGGATGTGGAAGGCTTTGAATGTGAAAATGAAGATGGGAGGCACTACAAGGGGCAGTTGCTGCAGAGGTGTGCAGCTTCAGCGTAGATTTGTGTGTATTTGTGTGTGTGTGCGCGTGTGTGTGTTTACGTGGGAAGGTGCGTGCGTGTGCGTCTTGGTGGCTCTGGGTGTGCCTTGTGTGTGAGTAATTGAGTAGGGCTGGCCAGAACCATGCACTTATTAGCACATTGTACACAAGTATTAATGCTGAATTGTACACAAGTATTAATGGTGAATATTTGAGTAGGGCTGGCCAGAACCATGCACTTGTTAGCACCTTGTACACAAGTATTAATGCTGAATTGCGTTTTGCCGAAGAAAGAGGTCATATGTACGGTTCTGGTCGACCCTTAGTGTGAGATGCCTTCACAAGTCACTTCACAAGTATGCAGCAGGAGCATTTAAGGTGTGGGGGGTTGTGTATGTGTGTGTGTGTGCTTGTATGCATGCATGCACGCTTGTGTGCATGGGTGTGTTTCTGTTGGTGGTGGTGGGGGGGGGCTACTATTGTGGAGATGGACGTGAGGTGTGTTTGGGTCATAACATTTGGTGTGTGGGATTGTGTAGCGAAGGCCAACATTGATGTCTTCAATGTGTCCATTATTGGTGCGATGTGGTTTAGTGCGTTGCTTGCTTGGCCCCTAAGCATTCTCTTCACGCAGGATATGTGTGCGTGCACGATTCGCCCTTTGCACACTGGATGGATACGATTCTTAGCAAATATTCTCTCATACACCTTTTGATCCATCATCTATCTCTCTCTTCATCTATACACTCTGACTACACGCACTCTCACATACACACACTTTAACACACGCACTCTCACATACACGCACTCTAACACACACACACACACACACACACTCACATACACGCACTCTCACATACACGCACTCTCACATACACGCACTCTAACACACACACACTCTCACATACACGCACTCTAACACACACACACTCTCATATACACGCACTCACACACACACACTCTTATACACACACTCTCACATACACACACTCTCACATACATGACTCTTACATACACACACTCTCACATACACGCACTCTCGCACACTCTCACATACACGCACCCTCAACGCCTAGACAAGTGCACGTTCCTGGAAGCTGTTGTTCTGCACAACCTAGAAATACGCACACTCTGAACACACGTGCACCCACGTGCGCACACTCTGAACACACGTACACCCACGTGCGCACACTCTGAAACGTGCACCCACGTGCGCACACTCTGAACACACGTACACCCACGTGCGCACACTCTGAAACGTGCACCCACGTGCGCACACTCTGAACACACGTGCACCCACGTGCGTTCACGTACCAGGAAGCCGAAGTGCTGCGCCTGCAGCAGCAGCGTGCAAAGCGCACCACAGCAGCTGATTACGGGGTAGACGAGGAAGAGGAGGAAGAGGAGGGAGAGAGCAGCAGCAGCAGCGACGATGAGGACACCTTGGAGCAGGCTGCTAAACAGGTGAGGGAGAGGGAGAGGGTGAGTGAGTACTTAATGTTGCAATAACAGGTGAGGGAGAGGGTGAGCGAGTGTGTACCTAATGTTGCAATAAACGGGTGAGGGAGAGGGTGAGCGAGTGTGTACCTAATGCCGCAAACTGGGATAAAAAGTGCCTAGAGGAGTGGCAGCTGTCTTCAGAGGCCTTGTCTGTCAGAGCAGCAGGCAGTTGTTTCCAGAGAATAGTACACGTGAGGCGTGCAAGTAAGTTTTCAGCTAGGGCGTGTGGTGATGGCGGTTGCTACGGCAGCACAAGGGCAAGAAAACTTGCTAGGTGATGAGAAAATAGCTAGGTGTGTGGTTGTATGAATGGACGCCACTTTGTCCTAAATCTAGCCAGTGTTTACACAAAAGGGAGCAGAATTAACACAAAAGGGAGCATGTACACACAAAAAGGGGGCAGTGTTTACACAACAGCGAGCAGTGTTTACACAACAGGGAGCAGTGTTTACACAACAGGGAGCAGTGTTTACACAACAGGGAGCAGTGTATTCACAACAAGGAGCATTGTTTACACATAAGGGAGCAGTGTTTACACAAAAAGGGGAAAGTGTTTACACAACAGGGAGCAGTGTATTCACAACAGGGAGCAGTGTTTACACAAAAAGGGGGCAGTGTTTACACAACAGGGAGCTGTGTTTACACAACAGGGAGCAGTGTTTACACAACAGGGAGCAGTGTTTACACAAAAAGGGGGCTGGCAGGAAGCACCATTGGGGTTATTATCTTTTAGACACACACACACACACATACACACAGAGCAGCAAAACCACAAAAACTCACACACACATACACACAAAACAATAAAACACAGGCAGCCTCAGGGCGTGCATCAAAGAAGGCTTCAAAAGCAGCCCTGACGCAGCAGCAACAGCAACAGCAGCAAGGCCAAGGAGAGAATGGCATGCAGGTATACACTCTCTCTTGTAAATGGACGCTAAGGCGTGCACACACATATAGACAAACACATACACGCACACACTAACGTGCGCACGCACACACACAGATATACACGCACGCGCATACGCACACTCACGCGCACACAGTGTGCCACACACACAAACATGTACGCACATATAAACTTCCTACTATCGTGCTTGTGGAGGTGGTCGTGTGTGATCTGGGTGCCCTAAGCCATGCAGAGGGTTCCCCTATGCCCACGTGCATCACACACAACACTGTGCGTTGTGATTCTTGCTCATAGGTTGAGGTGGTTGAGCGTGATCTGAGTGCTCTGAGCCACGCTGAGCGTAGCGCTGCCCTTGAGGCTGACGCTCCTGAGCTGCTGGCACTGCTGGGAGATGTGGAGTCAGGGCTGGGGGAGGTGAGATTGTGTGTGTGTGACTTTGTGTGTATGTGCGTGTGTAAGTTTTGTGTGCGTACGTTTGCAAGGGTGTGATTTGATGTACTTGGGTCTGAGTAGCGCCTTGTCTCAGGCTTCAATCATTTAAGTGGCTGGTCGGGCGTAGAGCTATGCTCACCAAGAGCAGTGCAGGCACGGGGTGTCTGTGTGGGTATGTGTGGGTGGGAGGGTGCATGCGTGCGTGCATGCGTGCGTGCATGCGTGCGTGCATGCGTGCGTGTATGCGTGCGTGTGTGTGCGTGCGTGCGCGCGTGCGTGCGTTTGCATGTGTGCGTGCGTGCATGCGTGCGTGCGAGCATGCATTTGTCTCTGTGTGTGCATGTAGAGCTATGCTCACCAAGAGCAGTGCAGGCACGGGGTGTCTGTGTGGGTCTGTGTGGGTGGGA
>Ga0307942_1003671_pt1 | contig 12407 bp, 14 predicted proteins | sample OrgLakmetagen175_FD_201846 | JGI IMG/M metagenome (GOLD analysis project Ga0307942, IMG submission 201846) | Saline water microbial communities from Organic Lake, Antarctica - #175 | ecosystem: Environmental > Aquatic > Non-marine Saline and Alkaline > Saline | place: Antarctica: Organic Lake...
GGCGGTCTAATGACCGTCTATTTTTACCTTTTTCAAGTATGCGCTCTAATCTTTTTTTTCTTCTACCGGTACTGTTAAACCGACTTTCAATGGGCCCATAACGACGTGCGTCTGGAAACTGCGCACGTTATTATTTTCAAAAAGTGCGTCGCTGGTGAATCGCTCATAATCTTCCATATCTAAGGTGGTCACTACGAGTATGAAATCAGTACTGCCCGTCACGTAGTAGCACTATTGTACTTCCTCCCGTTTTTTATTTCTTTTTTGAACAAATCCATTAGATCAGAACGTTCGCGCTCCAGGCTGACATGTACGATCAGCGTTACATTTCGGTCGAGCGCCTTAGCGCTCACACATGATACATCGGCGCTGATAATTTGCTATTCACGCGTTCGTTTGACTTGGCACTGAACAGCAGGGGGTGGGTAAACTAACCTGTTCCCCTCTCTGTCAGGATAGATGTCGCCCTCACTGATACACTCTATTAATAATCCAGGGATCGACTGGAGATCGACATGCCTCGCTATTCCGAAGAGCGACGTCAAGCCGTCATGGCCAAGTTTTTTCCACCGTACAACCAAGGCGTGGAAGAGATTGCCGAACAAGAAGGCATTTCAGCTGCCACTGTTTACGAGTGGCGCAAAGCCGCGCGCTGAGAGCCGCTGCCTACCTGATGCCCATGATCAGGGAGCGGATAGATGGTCATCCCGTGACAAGTTTGCAGCGGTGATCGAGACGGCCGCCATGAACGCGGAAGAGCTCGTTGTGTATTGCTGTCAACGTAGTCTGTACCCCGAACATCTTCAGCGTTGGTGTCAAGACTGTGAGCAGCCAGTCTCTCATACCAGGAACGGCAACGAGAGGCTGACGAATCCAAGCAACAGCGCAAGCGTATTCAAATGCTTGAACGTGAATTAAGGCGCAAGAACGACGCGTTGGCAGAGACAGCGGCGCTTCTAACACTGTCAAAAAAAGCACGGGCGATCTGGGGGGACGAGGAGTCATGATCAGTATCGAAGATCGTCAAAAGTCGTGGTACTGATTGCTGAAGCCTACCAAAATGGGGCCTCTTGTACCGCAGCGTGTGGAATCCTAGGTATTTCCACTCGCACCCACCAACGCTGGACCCAAGAGGATGGTGCTAACGCAGACCAGCGCTCTTTTGTCGAACGCGCTGACCGCTGAAGAAACGGACATACTTGCACAGTGCCATTGGCCTGAGTTTGCGGACCTGCCCCCAGATCAAATCGTGGTGCGACTGATGAATGAAGAGTGGCTCTACCTCGCCTCGGTCTCCAGTTTTATCGAGTGCTGAGAAAGCATGGCGAGCTGGCAGGTTCTTTTGGCTGAGTTAGCCGAGAACTCCCGCACCGTTATTGAGCGTGCGGTGTTGTCTGATAAGATCGTCAATCAACCGCTGGTGCTGTACTCGGATAATGGCAGCCTGTTCAAAGGGGTCACCTTGCTAGAGAAATTACGCGACCTGCAGATTGCCCCTCATTTAGTCGGCCCCGCGTCAGCAATGACAATGCTTTTTCTGAGGCGTTGTTCAAAACCTGTAAATACGTGTTGGGTTATCCTGCCAGTGGGTTCACAGGCCTGACCGAAGCCAGACAATGGGTTCATAGTTTTGATCAGTGGTATAACTACACGCATCGCCGCTCCGGTGAGGACACGGTGATTCTGGCACAACGGCACAGTCTGAATCAGGCCGCACGAGCCGCAAAATAAGAGCGCTGGAGTGGCAACACACGCAACTGGGCACCGGCCTCGTTGGTCACCTTAAACCCGGAGCGAAAAGAGGCGTTGGTTGCCATGGAGGTTGCAGCTTACGAATTGAGCATAAGCGACAGATAGCTTGACAGTTACCCTTGGACCGCGAGCTGGTGCGCCATGCTGAGATCACCCAAAAGACCGGCACGGCAATCTACTTCGCTGACCCGCACAACCCTTGGTAACGAGCTGTTAACGAGAATAAAAACGGCTTGTTGCGACAGTACATGCCGACGGGAACCGATCTGTCTGTATTCAGCTAAGATGAGCTAGATGCTTTTGCCTTTCAGCTCAACATTCGACTGCAGAAAACAGTTAGATTTCAAAGCATCGCTGGAGGTGTTTATGGATTTGATCACCTGGACCCGAAAAGCGGTATCAGGCGCTCATTAAACCGAGTGTTGTACTTGGAGACCGCCCGCTCTGTCGGGGGGAGAGCTAGGCTACTAACAGCCAAGAAAAGATGAGTACAATTCTATAACTCTACCTATACTGTGCTATGACGCTGCGAGCGTTGTATAGTCTAATTGGGTACAATTAAAAAAATAATCTTCAGTTGCGAACGTAGGTAGGCACTTAATGGTTCATGTGACAGCGGCTGGTCCTAGTCAAAATGACAATTGTCCAGAAGGAAACCTTTCAAAGGCTGCATACGACGAAATAATGCGCTTGATCCATGCCCGGGAGCTATCAGCAGGGCAAATCGTGCAAGAGCGCCGGCTTGCGAATAGGTTAAATATGTCGCGGACGCCAGTGCGCGAGGCCCTGAGGAAGTTAGAAGCAGAATCTTGGCTGGTACGCCTTAACGCGCGTACTATAGCGGTTAAGCGCGTTTCTATCGAAGATTACCTGTCTGCTCTACAAATTAGGGAACTACTGGAACCTGAAGTAGCCGCTATTGTCGCCTTGACTATCGAACCTGCAGTAGTAATAGATTGGCGCCATAAATTGAAAGTTTTGATGGAATTAGATAGTCCTAGCCCAAAACAGCAATGGGAATTCGATCAATCCCTGCACATGGGAATTGCCAACGCGTCCAAAAACACTCTTTTGCCTCGCATTATTAGCGAGTTGCGAAAGACGACACAACTCTTTGAAAATCAAACTCTTCAAGCGCAGCCGCTCCCCGGCTATGACGAACATATGGCCATCATCGATGCTGTCGAGAAAAAAGACCCTTTGGCTGCTCGCGACGCAATGCGCACCCACCTAAAGCAAACCAAAAAGAGTATCTTCGAAGCTCTTTAACAAAGTTCGAATGCTCCCGAAGAGCCGGTATCTCCGGATTTTGTATCAGTCGCATATAGTTCAATTTACGTTCTTGACGACGGGTTTAGTATGTGACAATGTTAGGTGGTATACCAGTGATGTGCCGATAAATCCTACGACATAAAAGAGGGAAGAGAGATGAACAGCCGTATCTTAACTGGTTGCTTAGTTCTAGCGACGTTTATTTCAGGTGCTGTTGTGGCAGAGACCCTTACCTTGCGCGCAGGACATTCCGCGAATCTTAGTGAACCCTATCAAAAAGGGCTGGAGCGATTTGCGAAAGTAGTCGCTGAAGAGACTAATGGGCAGGTTCGGGTAGAAATTTTCCCTAATAATCAACTTGGTGATGAAAAGGAGATGATTGAAGGTCTGACACTGGGTACCCTGGACATCACCGTACCCACCAATGGTGTTTTGACGAATTTTGTTGATGAATTGTCTATTTTCGACTTGCCATTCCTCTTTGATGATCGCGCACATATGTACCGTGTTATGGATGGTGACGTAGGTGATAAACTCGCTGAGTCAATGCAAGACAGGGGCTACCGGCTGCTGGGGTTTTATGAAGCTGGAATCCGACACATCATATCCAAAGATCCTATTCATTCTATCGAAGACCTACAAAACGATAAGATTCGAACCATGCAAATCCCTGCTCATGTTGCTTCATTCAATGCCTTTGGCGCTAATGCAACACCGCTTGCCTACAGTGAACTCTATTCCGCGTTGCAATCTGGCGTCGTGGATGGCGCAGAAGCAGCTTATATGAACTACCATTCTAAGCGTTTTTATGAAGTGGCACCGTTTTTGGCTGAAGTGAGCTGGACAGTATTGGTCGCCGATCTCGTTATGTCTGAGTCGCGATTCCAGAGCTTGCCTGAAAATGTTCAACAAGTGTTGCTTAAAGCTGGTCGCGAATCGGCTCAGTACGAACGTGAAATCTATGCTGCAAGTGATGCTGTACTGCGAGCTGAAGTTATCTCAGAGGGCGTGACGGTTACGAAGCCAGACATAGAGCCTTTCCGTCAAAATGCCAGACCCGTTTACCGAAGATTCGCCAACACAGATATGAAGCAAGATCTCCTGAAAATGATTGAACAGGCTCGCTGAAACCTCTGGAGTGCTCTCTCTAACGTGAGCAGGGGCGAACTCTGTTTGATTAATCATGCTCAATGGAGATTGTTTTCATGCAGGTTACACTCTGGGTAGCTGGCCAACTTCTTAAGAGCATACGGGCAGTGGTTGCGATGATGGTCGTCATTTTTTTTTCTTATATGATCGTTGCTGTACTTGCCCAAGTATTTGGTCGGTATATTTTTAATTATTCCATCGCTGGTGTTTCAGAAACCGCTACGTTCGCTCAGATATGGATGGTTTTCTTAGCAGCGGGCCTTGCGACGCGTGAAAAACTTCATGTGGGGGTCGATATTCTCTATGCGGTATTACCGAGGCCTCTCCAGCGTGTGGTTGCTGTTCTAATACTGGTGGCTGGAACATGGTTTTTAGGGTTGGCTTTTATCGGTAGTTGGCGACTAATTCAGGTCGGTATGATGCAGACATCACCAGCTTTGCAAATACCTATGTGGTTAGCTTACCTGTCGTTTCCTATTGGAATATTTTATTTCGCACTTGAATTTTGTATCTCCTATATACGCAAGATTTGGGTTTCCATTGACATATCTGAGAATGAAGAGACTGCAAAATGACTGTGGTCGCCATTGCATTTTTTACCCTGATTATACTGGGTGCGCCTATTGTTTTCGCAATGGGTGTTTCCTCCACCATGGCAATAGTTTCGGAAGGCGTACCTATAGCCATCGTATCCCAGCGGATGTTTGGTGGGTTAAACAGCTTCACTATCATGGCTATTCCCTTCTTTGTATTTTCCGGGCTTATTATGGAGCACGGCGGCATAGCGCGCCGTATTATTGATTTCGCTACAGCGTTGGTCGGTTGGATTCGGGGGTCCTTATTGCTTGTCTCTGTAGTGTCAGGCACGGGGCTAGCAGCTATATCGGGTTCGGGTTCGGCAGACACAGCAGCCACTTCATCCCTAATGCTGCCTGAAATGCGCCGCAGAAAGTACAACATCGATTTCGCTGCTGCGCTGATGGCAGCTGCTGGTTCTTTGGGCCCTATCATTCCGCCTTCCATCATGATGGTGATACTGGCGAGCGTTGGGAATTTGTCGGTTGGGGATATGTTTCTTGGTGGTATTTTACCGGGTTTGCTTATGGCTGTAGGTTTGCTCATTGTTGGTTATGCCCATGCCCGATATCATAGCAGTACATACTCAGAAGTTACGAAATTTTCTTTAAGGCGTCTGGGCCTATCATTTTTGAAAGCTGGGCCTGCCTTTATGATGCCGATCATTATTATCGGTGGAATCGTCGGTGGTATATTTACGCCAACCGAGGCAGCGGCCGTCGCCGTCGCAGCAGGTTTGATTATTGGTCTGTTCGTTTATCGCGAGCTAAAAATCTGCAACATACCGCGATTAATTCTACGGGCTGCAAGTATTTCTGCATCTGTGATGATGATCATCGCAACAGCCAGCATATTCTCGTGGCTAATTGCGAGGGAAAATGTTCCAAGCGAACTTGTTTCGTTCTTGCAGGGAATATCAGACAGTCCTTGGGTCTTTCTTGCTTTTCTAAATGTAGGCCTTCTTATGATTGGAATGGTCATGGAAAGTATTTCCGCCATTTTGATTCTTATACCGGTACTGATGCCTGTAGCTGAAAGCTATGGTATCGATCCACTACACTTAGGCGTCGTAGTCATTCTGAACCTTTCGATTGGAATGATAACACCTCCTTACGGTATTACGCTTTTTGTCGCCAGTAGCATAGCACAGAGACCAATTACGCGTGTCGCCGCCAAAGTCCTTTTTCCATTGTTGGTCATGATTGCAGTGCTGATCTTGGCTACTTATGTACCTAGCGTTGTTACGGGATTGCCCACATTACTTAGTGATTAAGGTTTGTGTCTTGAACTGATTTTCTAAGGAATAATTAGAATGAAAACTTTCGAAGGTACCTACACAATGGGTAAAATTTATGTCTGAAGTAAGTCCCACAGAAACTCGCGCAATCTCATTCCTGAGGGATCTTATTAAGGCGCAGGCAAAAGGGGAAGCCGCGGTGCAGGCGGTAATTTCTTCTCGATTGAAATCTGCGGGGTGCAAGATTTCTGATCTAACTTATGACCCAACTACCGTTCCTGTAGTCGGTGACTTCGCGACAGGCACGAAACAAGCCTTGGGCGAGCGTACTGCAGTCGTCGGCACTTATAAAGGTGATCCGAGCAAGTGCAGTTTACTGGTCTTTGCGCATCCCGATGGTGAAAAACTCCAAGCCGATCACGGCTGGAGTCACGATCCCTTTGAAGGAGAAGTTGATGGTGGACGCATTTACGGTTGGGGTGTAGCTGACGATTTGGCCGGGTGCGCTGCCGCTGTACTTGCGATTGAAGCGGCCGCAGCCTCGGGCGCTGAATTGGGAACCATCGTCTTTGCCAGCACACCAAGCAAGAAAAATGCTCGTGGCGTAGCAGCTTTACTTTACCAAAAGCTTTCGGCCGACGGTAGTCTGTATCTGCACCCCGCCGAATCCGGTGTCGGTATGCAAGAGATCAAGGCGGTGACCCCGGGATATCTGGATCTGAAAATCAGTGTGGCTGGTCGTCGCCCTGACACTGCAGAGCCCAGCCACACCGCGTTTTTGCACCGCGCGATCAATCCGGTGAACAAGGCGGTGCTAATTATTTCTGCGCTGCAAGAACTGGACGAGAATCGAGGCGAGCGAATCAATCACCCAATGATCGATGCCTTCATTGGCCGATCGACCAATATCCTAGTGTCATATCTAAAAAGCGGCAGCATGGCCAAATTCTCACGCGTGCCGGAGATGTGCGAATTGGGTCTCGCGGTTTCTTTTCCACCTCAGGAGACAATGCGTGCGGTTCAGGATGAGGTTGAAGCTGCGCTGAACGCCTGTTTTGATGCCGACCCGTGGTTGGCAAAAAATCGCCCAACGTTGGAATGGCTGTCGGGTGGGACCGGTGCAGAGGTGCCAGAAAACCATCCGCTTTTCCGAGTGACAAGTGATGCGGTCCGAGAGGTTACCGGCAAAATCCCCTTTGTAAATCCGCTTCATATGGCCAGCGACATCCGAAACCCAGCAGTGGAAAAGGGAATTCCAACTGTTGCTTTTGGATGTCTCTGTGGTGATCTGACCCAGAATGAAAAACGTGATGAATGGGTCGATGTGGCCGATTTTCATCGAATGGTAAAAGCCACTACCGAAGTCGTCACTAACTGGTGCAGGCGTTCACGCAGTGCCAGTCGTGACCAATAAAAAGCTATTAAAAACAGAAACTAATCAACCAACTGGAGTAGAACTAGAGTGAATATCCTTAGAGATAAACTTTCGCTGGTGGCTGCTGTCGCAGTAACCTCTATTTTTGCGCAGCCGTTGCTGGCAATGGATTGCCCCGAAAACCTAACATTGGTGGAGGCGGGCAAGTTGACCATGTCAATCAACGCAACGTTGCCGCCGGTTCAGTACATTGACGAAAATGGTGAACTGGTTGGGCTCAACCGCGATATGGGCGACGAGATCGCAAAGCGGATGTGCCTTGAGGCCAACTATGTCAACGTCAGCTTTGAGGTGCAGATCCCCGGTCTCGCCTCGGACCGCTGGGACATGATTAATACCGGCTTGTTTTACACGCCTGACCGCACCAAGATCATGCACCTTATCCCGATCCGGGTGGTGGCATTGGCATTGGTCGCGCAGGCCGGCAACCCACTTAATTTGGGATCCCCCGAAGACATGGCCGGCCGAGTCGTCGCTGTCGAAATCGCTGGTGCTGAGGAAAGGCAGCTTAGGGAAGTGAACGATGAGCAAATCGCCAACGGCCTTGAGCCGATGGATATTCGGGTTTTTAACAACTACGGCGACGCCTTCCTTGCGTTGGCATCTGGTCAAGTTAATGCGGTCTTTGCTGCCGACAGTACAGGTGTCTACTATCAGCAGAACGGTCAGTTTGAGATCGCTGCCACCGGCCTGTTGCCAGGGACCGCGACGACGATGGCTGTAGACGAACAGGCGACGGCAGAAGCCATTGTTAACGCGCTTAACGAGATGCTGGCGGACGGCACCTATGATCGCCTGATGGAAAATTCGGGGGCCACAAAGGTGGATGCGTGGAAAGATTGGTCTGGTGAGTTCGAATATCACTACAACCCCGACTCCTAATTCATTTTTTACAGCAAGCAGGGGCCAATTCGACCCTCTGCTTGCCACATGACAAGGACCTTTCTTGATGCAGTGGAGCTGGGAACACTTCTTCCAATATCTCTTTAGTGGCTACATGATCGAGGGGGTCTGGACGACCGTCTGGCTGGCCGTGATTTCGATGATCATCGGTGTCACGCTGGGTATTACACTGGCCTTTATGAAGATGTCGCACACGCGTGCAGTGCGCGTGTTCGCCAATACCTATATTTGGCTCTGGCGTGGGACTCCCCTGCTAGTTCAGTTGGTCATAATCTACACCGGCTTGCCACAGTTGGGAATTCGGCTTGGGGTGGTCGAATCGGCCATTCTGGCGCTAGCGCTCCACGAGGGGGCCTATTTCGCTGAGATTGTCCGGTCCGGGATTATGTCGGTGAATAAGGGGCAGGAGGATGCCTCCTGCGCGCTGGGAATGACTTGGTCGCAACGGATGCGCATCGTGATCGTGCCTCAGGCTATACGTGTAATCATTCCGCCGCTGGGCAACCAGTTCAACCTGATGCTTAAAACCACGTCACTGGCCTCGGTTATTTCGATGGAAGAACTTTTGCGCCATGCGCAGCAACTTGCACAGATTGAGTTCCGTGTGCTCGAAGTTTATCTGGTCGCCGCGTGCTGGTACATCCTGCTGACGACGATCTGGGGGTTGATCCAATTGCGGCTCGAAAACCATTATGACAAACCTTTCGGTCCGGCCGGCAAACCGGCAAATTAAAAAGACACTGCCGATACGCAGCTGGATAACCCTGTCGCGGATCAGATTTGACTGCCGCCTCTAAGGAGAATTGACATGACCGATATGCTTACAATCACCCCAGTCACGAAACCGCGCCAGTTGGGGAAGCCAATCGTCGAGATTAAGAATCTGACCAAGGCCTTTTATGGCGTCGAGGTGCTGAAAGACATTTCACTGACGGTCCGGCAAGGCGAGGTCATCGTGATTGCAGGGCGCTCAGGTTCGGGCAAGTCCACGCTCCTACGCTGCATCGACCATCTTGAAACGTTTGATGGCGGTTCGATTACCGCCTGCGATCATTTGATTGGTTTTCGTAAGGGTCCCGGTGGCAAACTGGTGCCGCTGGCAGACAAGCAAATCGCGATCCATCGCCGCGATCTAGGTATGGTGTTTCAGAGCTTTAATCTGTTTCCCCATCTTAGCGTTCAGAATAATATTACCGTGGGGCCAATCAAGATAATGGGGGTGGACCGTGCCACTGCTGTCCGTGAAGCCAATGATCTTTTGGTCCGCGTTGGGCTGCCAGATAAGGGCAACGCCTATCCGTCTCAGCTCTCAGGTGGGCAGCAACAACGTGTCGCAATTGCAAGGGCTCTGGCCATGAAACCCAAAGTGATGCTCTTTGACGAGCCTACATCCGCGCTTGACCCCGAAATGATTTCAGAGGTGTTGGACGTGATGGTAGGTCTGTCGCAGCAAGGTATGACAATGATTGTCGTCACGCATGAAATGGGCTTTGCGCGAGCTGCCGCCGACCGCGTGGTGTTGATGCACGACGGCAAGATTGCCGAAGAAGCAGACCCAGAAACTTTTTTTAACAATCCCAGGAGCGAGCACACGCAGCTTTTCCTGTCCAAGATTCTACAGCATTGAGGCAGAGACATGGATTTAGTGCGCACAGTTCTAGGGGATGTGGCTGCCGCTGATATTGGCCCGGTTCAGTTTCACGAGCATGTCCTTTTCGATATAGCGCCGCTGGGTGCCAGCGGCGAACCTTCTGCACCAATTTTGACGTGGGATCGCTTCCAGACTGATTATTGGTCTAATGCCAATCCCGCCAATGCGCACCAGACCGATGTAGCGGTTGCGACTGCAGAACTTCGGGCGTTCGCATTGGCAGGCGGAAGTTTAATCGTGGATCAGTCAGTTGCCGGTCTGGCGCGGGATGCCATTGGTCTATCGGATGTATCCCGCGCCAGTGGCGTCCATTTGGTAGCCGCAGCGGGCACCTACACAGCGCCCTTTTTAAGTGCCGCGCAGCACGCCATGACCACAGCGGACATGGCCGATCTCTTCACAGAAGAGGTGGAAACCGGACTTGATGGCACTAAAGTGCGCGCCGGGCTGATTGGGGAAATAGGCTGCTCATGGCCGCTAGAGCCGGTTGAACACCACGCTCTGTTAGCCGCGGCAGACGCGCAGCGCAGGACCGGTGTTTCTATCAGCGTACATCCTGGACGGGACCCGCGTGCCTGTCCGCAGATTATTGATATTCTGGACACCGCCGGGGCAGATTTGTCGCGTGTCGTTCTCTGCCACATGGATCGTACCTATCCAGATGGCAGAGGCATTGCTGCCCTTCTGGATCACGGTGTTTGCGTAGAATGGGATTTTTTTGGGGTCGAACAATCCTATTATTGGATGGGTAATGTGGAACTTCCCACCGATCTCGGCCGTCTGCGTTTTATAGATGCGATGGTCGCAGCAGGCCACGGTGATCGCATCATCATTTCGCAGGACATTTGCACGCGCACCAGACTGCGGAAATGGGGTGGCCATGGCTATGGGCATATCCTGACCAATGTCGTGCCCCTCATGCACCAATACGGATTTGACCCGACTACGATACAAAACCTTGTCCGTGGCAATGCGTTGCGGCTGCTTACTTTAAAGAAGTGAATTCATGACGAACTGGATTCGCGGAACGTTTTCTGTTGTAGCGACACCGTTCGATGCCAATGGAGTTGTCGATCTTGCTGCTATGGCAGCCTATACCGAATGGCAGGTCGCCGAAGGTATTCATGGATTGATCCCTCTCGGGTCGACGGGAGAATTTCTGTCGATGACGGGCGCTGAACGTTACGAGTTCGCCATATGCGTGATTGATACGGTGGCCAGTCGGGTGCCGGTTCTGATTGGGACCGGCGCGGAATATACCGATGATGCCATCCGTTATTCCCAACAGGCTGAAACGTTAGGTGCCGATGGTGTGATGATCATTCCGCCGTTCTATTCCACTCCGACTGAGGACGAGATTTTTGAGCACTTTCGCCGTATCGCCGAAGCGATCACGATTCCAGTTATGTCGTATAACAATCCTGCGACGGCCAATGTCGATCTGACACCCGCAATAGTGGCGCGGCTTTCGACCATCCCAGGAGTTGATTACATCAAGGAATCGACGATGGATGTAGCCCGCGTGCGCGACATCCTCGATCTATGCGGCGGCCGGATGACTGTTTTCGGCGGCATAATGGGCTACGAATTCTTTATGAACGGGGCGGAGGGTTGGGTCGCTGTCGGCTCGAATCTGATGCCACGCGAATGTTCGCGTCTGATCGAATTGTCGGTGGATGAAAAAGATGTCGACGCAGCGCGTGCGCTCTATCGGCAAATTTTGCCAGTCATACGGCTGGTCGGCAGTCACCGTTACGTCGCTGCGACCAAATCGGCATTAGGCATGCTGGGTCATGCAGTCGGCGAGCCGCGCGCGCCACGCCTGCCCACGCCCGATGCCGAAATCGAGGATGTTTGCGCCGCGTTGACTGCGGCGGGGCTTACTCCGCAGCAGGAGGCCTGACTTTGTCTCAAGGTGAAAACAACGCAGCGAATCCAGCACCGGATTGCGGCGGTGAAATCAGTTTCTTATTCGACGGAAAATCACTGAGCGCGCGTGAGGGCGACAGTATTGCCGCGGCATTAACTGCATCGGGTATGGTTCGGTTACGTCGGACGGCGACAGGCGAGCCGCGCGGCCTTTTCTGTGGCATGGGGGTTTGCAATGATTGTTTGGTTGAGGTGGATGGCACAAGATCGCGCCGCGCCTGCATGACAGCGGTTAAGCATGGGATGAACATTATCACTCAGGATGACTGCCGGCTGGGGCCGATGCAGGACGCGTTGCTAGCCAAGTCTGAAGATGTCGAGACGGCGGATGTTGCAATTGTCGCGGCGGGACCCACAGGTTTGACCGCTGCGATGGTTCGGCTGGGTAGATGTACCAGCGAAGTCCCAAGCTTAGCGGCTCGCGTCGCCCGCATCGGCAGGTTTCAGTCTGCACTTTGGCAGCTCTACAAGGCACCGCCGCCCGATAACACCTCTGCCAAAGT
>Ga0307942_1003678_pt1 | contig 12396 bp, 16 predicted proteins | sample OrgLakmetagen175_FD_201846 | JGI IMG/M metagenome (GOLD analysis project Ga0307942, IMG submission 201846) | Saline water microbial communities from Organic Lake, Antarctica - #175 | ecosystem: Environmental > Aquatic > Non-marine Saline and Alkaline > Saline | place: Antarctica: Organic Lake...
CAGGAGCGCAGCAAATGATTGATCTCCTTTTGCCATCACTGACGCATGCCAGTGTACAGGAGCGCAGCAAATGATTGATCTCCTTTTGCCATCACTGACTGAAGCATCTGGACCCAAGGGCTCCTACTCAGGATGTTGTCATAATGATATGTAGATGCAAATAATGCAGCGATCAGGGTTCTGCATTACCGACTAGTCCATGCTCTTTGCACACATGAGGCATATAAACAAAAAATTAGTGCTTGCACTCATGAGGGTATTTAAAAATAAATATTGGTGCTTGCGCTCACCATACACATGAGGTTTTATCAACAAAATATTAGTGCTTGCACTTAACATACACATGAGGCACATAAACAAAATTTTGATGCTTGCACTCATCATACAAATGAGGATTTATAAACAAAATATTGGTGCTTGCACTCAGCATACACATGAGGCTAATAAACAAGATATTGGAGCTTGCACTCAACATAACATGAGGCATATACACAAAATATTGGTGCTTGCACTCAACATACACATGAGGCTAATAAACAAGATATTGGTGCTTGCACTCATCATATGCATGAGGTTTTATAAACAAAATATTGGTGCTTGCACTCAACATACACATGAGGTTTTATAAATAAAATATCGGGGCTTGCACTCATCACACACATAAGGTTTTATAAACATAATTTTAGTGCTTGCACTCATCGTACACATGAGACATATAAACAAACTATTGGTTCCTGCACTTACCACGTGCGAAGCCGATTCATGAGATATTGGTGCATGTACATAGCACAAATTCCTGTCTTTAACGTACTCTCAGCGTGTTCCAGTGGAGTCCTACTAATCACAAACACACACACACACACACAAACACACACACACACAGCCTGCCCCCTCTCACATACCCGCCATCAACTCCTCCTGTGGTCTAGTGAGTACCACAACTGTAAAATACACAACTGTGTAAAATACTCAACTGTGCAAAATAAGCTCATGTAAAAGAAGTAAAATAAACTCATGCAAAATAAAACCGTGTAAAATAAGCTTTGTGTAAAATAAACTCATGTAAAATTATGTCGTGTAACAAACTCATGTTATCGTTTCCATGTCAGATGTGTAGGGTCAGCCAGAACCGTGTATATATACACACACACCGTGTATGGCCGTATATTTGGTGGTTTCCCTGCCAAATATACTTAGAGTCGTTTTTTCTGTGCGTTTTTCGGTGACAAGGTGCTCCAAGATTTTGTGAGTGGATAAGTTCACGTCCACTTTATGCACATAAATACAAATATGGTCCTGGAAAACCCTACAGATGTGTGCTCTTTTGGTAGCCGTAAGCAGTCCACGTTGCTGCTCGAAATAGAGCAAGCAGCCCACGCGCGTACACACATTCCCACATGACCGCTGACTGAAGCAATCATACCCCTGGGGACGCCTCCAGGGGTTCCCCTTATCGGTTTTCAGCAAGCAGCCAGTAGCACTGCCCAACCACAGAGCTCGCACTGGGTGTGCACATGCGCATATATATATATATATATATATGGTTGGCCAGACCCGTATATATACACCGTGTATGACCGTATATTTGGTGATTTCCCTGCCAAAATTACCGTATATATACACCGTATATGACCGTGTATTTGGTGATTTCCCTGCCAAAAATACCGTATATACACCGTATATATAGGGTACTGGCCAACCCTACATATATATGCCTGTGAAGCAAAGAATGTTGTGTCTATAAGAGGGTTTGTGTTGTGGACCCCGAGTTTTCACCAGTGTTGTGCACCTGACGCTTGACGGCGTCAATGGTAAAAGACGCTGACGGCGTAATTTATGTCAAATTGACGGTGAAATAATAAATTACGCCGTCAATCGTCAGAGTTTAGTGACGGTAACGCCGTTATTTACGATCGTTATTTACGGTGCCATTTTTGAATGACGCCGTATGTGCACAACACTGGAAGCAATACACAAAAAGCCAGAAATTTAGGCGGGCGGAGCCCTTCTATTCGCATGGCATCTGGATTTGTGTTGTGGACCCAGAGTCATCACAGAGACAGAAAACACACCAAAACTGGAACATTACACGATGGGGAAAACACCAAACCGAAAAACCACCAACCACCTGAACACCAGCTGTTAACCGCCTGAGCTCCAATCTGTTTGATTACGACTCACCACACACCCTCCTTTCCTCCCTCCTATTTGACGCTAATGGTTAATTTTGCACCAAATTTGCTTTTCTCTGAGACATTCACAGCATCAACCCTGATGCGTCTCCTTTCTGGAGAGAGGCATGCATTGTATTTATCAGGGATGGGTGATAAAATTTTCAGAGACGTTTATTACGTTGAATACGATGTTAGAATACCAAGTAATTGTATGATTAGTGTTGGCCAGAAAAGTATATATACGTATATATACACCGTATGTTTGGTGATTTCCAAGCCAAAAACACCGTATGTACACCGTATATATATGGTTCTGGCCAACCCTATGTATGATATAAAAACTCATAATAGCCATCAATGGTATTCATTCTTGGCAGCACCTGTGCAAATTACATCATAAGTCCTTATTTCCAGCATATGCACATGTGCAGACACACACACACACACACACACACACACTTCAGTGGTAGGCCCACCTGCGAGCATGTCTCCCCCTCCTTCCTCTTCCTGTCGCTTTAATGCACCCATTCCCAACAGAACCTGTGTGTGTGTTTGTTTGTGTATGTGTGTGTATGTGTGTGATGTGTGTGCGTGTTTGTTTGTGTGTGAGTGTATGTGTGTGAATGTGTGTGCGTCGCTTCAATGCACCCATTCCCAACAGAACCTGTGTGTGTTTGTTTGTGTGTGTATGTGTGTGTATGTGCGTGAATGTGTGTGTGTATGTGTCTGTGTGTGTATGTGTATGTGTGTATGTATGTGTCTGTGTGTGTATGTGTGTGCGTGTTTGTGCGTGTGTGTGTATGTGTGTGTGTATGTGTGTATATGTGTGAATGTGTGCGTGTGTGTGTGAGTGTGTGTGCGTGTTTGTGCGTGTGTGTATTTGTTATAGCGCATGTGTATGTGTGCGCGTTTGTGCGTGCGTGTGTATGTGTATGTGTGTATGTGTGTGAATGTGTGTGTATCTGTGTGTGTATGTGTGTGAGTGTGTGTGCGTGTGCGTGATTGTGCGTGTGTGTGCGTGTGTGTATTTGTTATAGTGCATGCGTATGTGTGTGTGCGTCTGTGTGTATGTGTGTGAATGTGTGTGCGTGTGCGTGTATGTGTGTGTGCGTGTGTGAGTATTTGTTATAGCGCATGCGTATGTGTGTGTGTTTGTGCGTTTGTGTATGTGTGTGTGTGTGCGTATTTGTGTGTGTGTGCGTGTGTGTATTTGTTATAGCGCATGCGTATGTGTGTGTGTATGTGTGTGAATGTGTGTGCGTGTTTGTGTGTGAATGCATGTGCGTTTTTGTGCGTGTGTGTGCGTGTGTGTATTTGTTATAGCGCATGCGTATGTGTGCGCGTTTGTGTGTGCGTTTGTGAGTGCATGTGTGTGTGCGTTTGTGTGTATGTGTGTGTGTGCCTATTCCTGACAGCGCCTGCATCAGACCACTCAGAGAGTTGCCAGAGCCTTGCATGAAAGCACAATACCTAAGCAACAGAACCAAAGTCTAGGTTTACAAACACATAAGCATTGTTGAAACAGCGCGCTCATCAGCAGCACTGACGAAAATAAATGAGTCACATGGTGCATAGGAAAGGGTGCCAAAAATACCCATGTTTTCATATCGTGATTTTAACGGTATCGCCTCAACCCCCCTAGCTCCAATCAAGATTTGAACTCAACCAAAATGCTGACATTCACATCATCCCAAAACACCTGCGCTTGCACCCATGCCCACAATCTACACCTACGTACCACACACACACACACACACACACACACACACACACTGTCAGCCTCGACCTAAGCTGCTCAAACTGCCGCTCGTTCACACCCTGTAAGCGGCCACCTGACCCTATGCACCCCTGACCCTATGCACTCATGACCCTATGCACTCCTGCCCATGACCCCATGCACTCTTTACCATGACCCTATGCACTCCTGCCCCTATGCACCCATGACCCTATGCACTCCTACCCATGACCCTATGCACTCCTGACCCTATGCACCCATGACCCTATGCACCCATGACCCTATGCACTCCTGCCCATGACCCTATGCACTCCTGCCCATGACCCTATGCACTCTTGCCCATGACCCTATGCACTCTTGCCCATGACCCTATGCACACATGACCCTATGCACACATGACCCTCTGCACTCCTGCCCATGACCCTATGCACTCCTGCCCATGACCCTATGCACTCCTGCCCATGACCCTATGCACTCATGACCCTATGCACTCCTGCCCCTGACCCTATGCACTCCTGCCCATGACCCTATGCACTCCTGCCCATAACCCTATGCACTCCTGACCCTATGCACCCCTGACCCTATGCATTCCAGCCCATGACCCTATGCACTCCTGCCCATGACCCTATGCACTCCAGCCCCTCACCCCATGCACTCTTTCCCATAAACCCTATGCACTCCTGACCCTATGCACCCATGACCCTATGCACCCATGACCCTATGCACTCCTTCCCATGACCCTATGCACTACTGCCCATGACCCTATGCACTCCTGCCCATTACCCCATGCACTCCTTCCCATGACCCTATGCACCCCTGCCCATGACCCTATGCACTCCTGCCCATTGACCCTATGCACTCCTGCCCATGACCCTATGCATTCCTGGCCCTATGCACTCCTGCCCATGACCCTATGCACCCCTGCGCATAACCCTATGCACTCCTGCCCATTGACCCTATGCACTCCTGCCCATGACCCTATGCACTCCTGCCCCTGTCCAACCCTGCAAATACAATATACCTAATATACGACAGCAGCGGTAGCCTCCATCGTCACAACGTACCTGTTCAAAATGGGACCTGCTAAACTCAGGCAGGCCCAACCCCTTTGAGTACCTGCAACTAAAATCCATTATGATGCCCGGCTGCATAAATATAGCCTCCAACGGCATTTTTTTCTCAAACTGATCGGACAGGCCCCGCAAGCGGCCACCTGACCCTAGGTTCTCCTGCCCCTGCCCATTCTGCGAAAACATTGCAACACACGGCTGCATAGGTGCTTTCCGACATCACCACGCACACCTGCTCAAACTGATCAAACACGCCCCACAAGCAGCCATGTGACCCTATGTACTCCTGCCCCTGCCCATCCTGCAAAAACATTGCAACACACGATTGCATAGGTGCTTTCCGACATCACCACAAACACCTGCTCAAACTGATCAAACACGCCCCACAAGCGGCCACCTGACTCTATGTACTCCTGCCCCTGCCCATTCTGCGAAAACATTGCAACACACGACTGCATAGGTGCTTTCCGACATCACCACGCACACCTGCTCAAACTGATCAAACACGCCCCGCAAGCGGCCACCTGATTCTATGTACTCCTGCCCCTGCCCATTCTGCAAAAACATTGCACACACGACTGCATAGGTGCTTTCCGACATCACCACGCACACCTGCTCAAACTGATCAAACACGCCCTGCAAGCGGCCACCTGACCCTATGTACTCCTGCCCCTGCCCATTCTGCAAAAACATTGCAACACACGACTGCATAGGTGCTTTCCGACATCACCACGCACACCTGCTCAAACTGATCAAACACGCCCCACAAGCAGCCATGAGACCCTATGTACTCCTGCCCCTGCCCATCCTGCAAAAACATTGCAACACACGACTGCATAGGTGCTTTCCGACATCACCACAAACACCTGCTCAAACTGATCAAACACGCCCCGCAAGCGGCCACCTGACTCTATGTACTCCTGCCCCTGCCCATTCTGCGAAAACATTGCAACACACGGCTGCATAGGTGCTTTCCGACATCACCACGCACACCTGCTCAAACTGATCAAACACGCCCCGCAAGCGGCCACCTGACTCTATGTACTCCTGCCCCTGCCCATTCTGCAAAAACATTGCACACACGACTGCATAGGTGCTTTCCGACATCACCACGCACACCTGCTCAAATTGATCAAACACGCCCTGCAAGCGGCCACCTGACCCTATGTACTCCTGCCCCTGCCCATTCTGCAAAAACATTGCAACACACGACTGCATAGGTGCTTTCCGACATCACCACGCACACCTGCTCAAACTGATCAAACAGGCCCCGCAAGCGGCCACCTGACCCTATGTACTCCTGCCCCTGCCCATTCTGCAAAAACATTGCAACACACGACTGCATAGGTGCTTTCCGACATCACCACACATACCTGCTCAAACTGATCGAACAGGCCCCGCAAGCGGCCACCTGACCCTATGTACTCCTGCCCCTGCCCATCTCCTTCCTGCACCCGAGCAGCACCACTGTATGCCTGCTTGGGCCCAGCGCCAGGTTGAGAACTATCTCGCGCAGCAGCGGCAGCAGCAGCACCACCACCACCGCCAGCTTTGGCAGCTGCAGCTTGTGCTAAGGCAGCGCGTCGGGCTTCTGCTGCCTCCAGCCTCGCCACTGCGCCCTTGCTGGCTGCAGCCTCCGCTTCTGTGCGCTCATACACACACACACACACACACGCACAGAGCAACGTCAACACTCAATAAAAGAGAGCTGCATGTTATATTGTGTTGTGGTGGCTAGGTTGGTGTCGAATGTCCAACTGCACCTGACAAAGAACACTCGAAAGATTCACCATATCTCACACACATGCATGTGCACACACACGCACACGCACATGCACACGCACACGCACACCCACACGCACGCATACGCACACGCTTACACAACACTTACACGCACACACAGCAGTAGCTGCTGCCCTGTCTGCACTTGCATATCAAATCATTCGTTACCTCCCCCCCCCCCCCACACACACACGATGCAACGCACCTTGCTTCCCCTGCTGAATCGCCTCCGCCACAGCCCCCGCTTGCTGCTCTGCTTCCAGAGCAGCACGTGCAGCAGCAGCCGCTTGCTCCGCCCACTCCAACTCAAGGCGCGCAGCTTTAGCTGACGCTGCGGCAATGCGCTCCTGCTCCTCCCGCTCTCTCTGCTGCTGCAGCTCCTGCTGCTGCTGCTCCTGCTGCTGCCACTGCTGCTGCTGTCGTAACTCCTCCTCCTTCCGCTCTTGTTGCTCTCGCTGCTGCTGCTCCAGCTCCTTGTCCCGCCGCCGCTGCTGCAACGCAGCCTCCTCCAGCTCCCGCTGCTGCTGCTGGAACTGCTGCTGTATCTGTTGCTGCCTCGACGCAATCTCCTTAGCCGCCTCTTCATTAAGACGCTGTTGCCACTGCCGCTGCTGCTCCTGCTGCTGCTGCTGCGCTCTTTCTTCCTCCTGCTGTTGTCGCTGCTGCCGCTGCTTCGCTGCCTCCTCCTGTTCTCGCTTGAGCTGTGCCGCCAAATTAGCTGCAGCAGCCTCAGCTTCTTCTAATTTAAGCTGTTCGGACATGGCCGCCGCAGCCTCCGCCTCTGCTAGAGCTTGAAGTCGCTGTGCAGCCACTGCTTCTGCTGCTGCCCTCTCCTCCTGCTGCCGCTGCGTCAGCTGCCGGGTCTGCGGGGAGGGGTCTCTGTCCAAAGTTTGCTCGGCCAGCCGTCGCTCTTGAGCAGAGGTTTCGTCTGGGCGAGGAGGTTGTGTGTGTGCGTGTGTGTGTGTGTGTGTGCTTGTGAGTGTGTGTGTGTGGGGGGGGGTGTGTGCACGTGTAGGCACTATTTGAGCAATGGGCACATCACCCGCCACCAGCACACGCTATTTGGAACGACATCAAGCTGTGCATGATAACCAACTTGAGTAGGGTCCCTGAGAACGGTGGACAACAAGCCAAAAGATACGAGGGGTGTATGAAAGGATGCTTCCTTCCACCTTGCCCCAGAGGCCTACCAGCTACAGTTTCATGTTTTCTTTGGCCACTGTTTCTTTTGTTTAGCCAGGTGTGGTTTCAGACTTCTGCCAAGCTTCATACATCTGTTTCACATTTCCTTAGGCTACTGTTTCTTTTGTTTATCCAGGTGTGGTTTCAGACTGTTGCCGAGCTTCCGCTGAGATGCCCTTTGAGGCATATATAGTGATGTAACCTTACCTTAACAGCTACTCCTCCGCCATGACGACCTTTTGAACCAATGTCTAAGCTCAAGCAGACACACCTCCCAGCATTCGTGCTCTGCTGGCATCACATACCTTCGTCATTCTTTTCATCCACCCACATCCACCCACACCCATGCCCACGCCAGACACACACGCACGCACGCCCAAGCCCAGCATTTGTGCTCTGCTGCCATAACATACCTTGCTGGCATCACATATATTGCTGGCATCATATAGCATATACCTTCTGGCATCAGACATACCTGCTGGCATCAAATACCTTGCTGGCATCACACACCTTGCTGGCATCACATACATTGTTGGCATCATATAACTGCTGCCATCACATACATGCTGGCATCATATACCTGCTGGCATCACATACCTTACTGGCATCAATCAAACCATCTGGCATCAAATACCTTGCTGGCATCACATTTATGCTGGCATCATATACCTGCTGGCATCACACACCTTGCTGGCAACACATACCTTGCTGGCATCACATCTATTGCTGGCATCACATACATGCTGCCATCATATAAATGCTGGCATCATATACCTGCTGGCATCATATACCTTGCTGGCATCACATACCTTGCTGCCATCACATTTATGCTGGCATCACATACATTGCTGGCATCATATACCTTCATCACATACCTTCATCATTATTTTTTACCCACCCACACCCACCCACACCCATGCCCATGCCAGACACACACGAACGCATGCCCAAGCGCATGCATGCACGCACGAACACACACACGCACACACATAACATACACATGATACACAGTCACACACACACACAAATACACACAAAACATACACATGATACACAGTCACACACACACAAATACACACATAACATACACATGATACACAGTCACACACGTTCACATGCACCCACCAGTGATGCTACTTCCCATGCACGCACAAACGCACGCACACACACACAAACACACACATACACCACAAAATATAAACATGATACAGACACACACACACATTCACCACAAAATATACACATGATTTACAGACACAAACACACACACATTCACCACAAAATATACACATGAATCACAATATACACATTCACCACAAAATATACAAGTGATACACAAACGCACACGTTCACACGCGCCTACCAGTGTTGCTGACCTCCCATTCACTTGTGGGTTGGAAGGACACAGAGAATTGGGGGGCGCCCCAGGAGCACTCATAGTCCAGGGTGCCGGGCGCGTTTGGCAGCTGCAGTTGTTTGGCAGAGTAGTGTGAGTATGTGTGTGTGTGTGTGTGTGTGTGTGTGTGTGTGTGTGAGTTCCAGTTTGGGTGCCGGGCGCGTTTGGCAGCTGCAGTTGTTTGACAGAGTAGTGTGTGTGTTTGTGTGTGTGTGAGTGAGTGTGTGTGTTCCAGTTTGGGTGGGGGGACATGTTTGGCAGCTGCAGTTGTTTGGCAGAGTAGTGTGTGTGTGTGTGTGTGTGTGTGTGTGTGTGTGAGTTCCAGTTTGGGTGGGGGGACATTTGGCAGCTGCAGTTGTTTGGCAGAGAAGTGCGAGCATGTGTGTGTGTGTGTGCGTGCACGTGCGCGTATTTTTGTGTGCGTGTGTTTGTGGGTTTTGAGTGTGAGGCATGGTTTTAGGTGCAGCTATGTCAAGGTATTGTGTTGTATTTTGGTTATAATATGCAGGTGAGCAACTGTGATTACTACTCTGCCAACTAACATTTTTCAATTTTGATCTGTAGGTGCACTTTTATTATTGACAATAATGATCCCAGGATATGCTGTCGAGCATGTGCGGTATCTTTCCCTCTGCTCCACATCATACTAGTGTAAGTGTTTGTCATTTTACTTAAGGGGTTAGGATAAGGGTTTCATTTTTGGGAGGTTTGGGTTCAGAGTTAGAATAAAAAACCTACTTCTTTGGAGGGATAATCACGAAAGAATAAGAAACCCAAGACACGACAAAGACTCACACTAGCAAGATGTGAAACAGGCTTAAGGCGCGCGCTGCGGAATCACTATACGGAAAGCCTCTGTCCTTTTCTCTTTTTCTGTAAGCGTGCGTGCGGGTGCATGCTGGATCCCAGCCTCAGGGTCGTCCAGGGAAGCATTGTGTGGCGTCAACACATGAGAGGAGAATGCCAAAGGTGGAAATGGGAGGTGTTGGGGCGGAGAGGCCATTCAGAGGCCAAAATTGCACTGGCAGTGCCAGCTTGGCACCATAACGCACACCGTACCGTATTTTACCGTCTAGACGGTAACATTTGTACCGTCAGACAGAGATATATGGTCGCCAAGATTCGTAAATACGCCGTCTAATACAAAAATACGGTCCGTACCGTACTCGTACTACTGGTCTGTCATGACCGTCTGAGCACGAGCCTGATGTATTTTTTTTACATGAATCATATCACAGTTCTCACGCTCCGCTCGTGACTTGCAACACACATAGGGTTGGCCAGAACCATATATATATATATACGGTGTATATACGGTAATTTTGGCAGAGAAATCACCAAATATACGGTCATATACGGTGTATATATACGGTGCTGGCCAACCCTAAACACACACCTCCAAAAACCTGTTGGGTCCGTCCTCCCAGCGCATGCTCCCATTCTTGTCATGGCAAACAACCACCTGCATGGACAGATGTGCAGATGTGCAGATATCATGGCTCCAACCACCTGCACGGACAGATGTGCAGATGTGCAGATGTGTAGATGTCATGGCACACAACCACCTGCATGGACAGATGTGCAGATGTGCAGATGTCATGATGTCATGGCACACAACCACCTGCATGGACAGATGTGCAGATGTGCAGATGTCATGGCTCAACCACCTGCATGGACAGATGTGCAGATGTGCAGATGTGCAGATGTGCAGATTGGCAGATGTCCGATGGATAGATGGCACGGCAATATATAAAACCTGGATCATTTAGCAGATGTCCGATGGATAGATGGCACGACAATTTATAAAACCTGGATCGTTTAGCAGATGTCCAATGGATAGATGGCACGACAATTTACAAAACCTGGATCGTTTAGCAGATGTCAGATGGATGGATGGCACGACAATTTATAAAACCTGGATCATTTAGCAGATGTCAGATGGATGGATGGCACGACAATTTATAAAGCCTGGATCACTTAGCAGATGTCAGATGGATGGATGGCACGACAATTTATAAAACCTGGATCATTTAGCAGATGTCAGATGGATAGATGGCACGACAATTTATAAAACCTGTATCACTTAGCAGATGTCAGATGGATAGATGGCACGACAATTTATAACACCTGGATCATTAAGCAGCTTGTACACTTGTCGGAAGAAAGGTGTCAGATGCACTAGCTTTTGCGCTGTGCCCTCTATGTTAAAACTAAACTTCAAGTATGGCGTTTGTGGCAAGAACAGAAGGGATGCACACAAGATGCACATAAGAACGGAAGGGATGCACACAAACACGAGTGTTGATAGCAGTATCGGAGGCATTCAAAACAGGTTCACTTAAACCTTAGTGCGGTGACAGGAAATGAGTAGGGTTGGCCGGAACTGTATATGTACACCGTATATGACCGATTGTACGATATTTCCCAGCCAAAAATGCTGTTTATACACCATATAGGTATACACATGTATGTATGGATCTGGCCGACCCTAGAAATGAGAAGTCAGGCAGAGAAAGTCTAAACGCTCATCTTATGAGTGGCAAGGGTTTGCACGGTTCTGGCCAATTACAAGGGCAAACCGAGAAGGGTTTGTTAATGCGGCTCTGGCTCTGGCTGTGTGTGTGTGTGTGTGTGTGTGTGTGTGTGTGTGTGTGTGCGCGCACTAGTAGAGAGTCTTCCCTCACCGCACACCGATCGTTACCAGCATTCACAGTTTTGTTTTACTCAGGGAACCCCACCCAAGCACCAAATCACAAGCGCTTACCTTAAACTCAATGTCATCCATGCTGCAAGGAAAGGAGACCTCAGAACGCCACACATCGCCTGTGGGGGAAGGGGAGGAGCGTTCAATAGATGCATGCATCACTAGATAAATAGATGAATAGATGAAGATCAATAAATATATGCATGCATCATCTGTAGGTCGCAGGTCAAAAGCATACGTGCAGACTCAAGCGGCAACGTGTGCTTCACATTGTAGGGTATAAGAAAGTGCAAGCAGGTGTGTGTGTGTGTGTGTGTGTGTGTGTGTGTGTGTGTGTGTGTGAGGGGTGGGGG
>Ga0307942_1003683_pt1 | contig 12390 bp, 9 predicted proteins | sample OrgLakmetagen175_FD_201846 | JGI IMG/M metagenome (GOLD analysis project Ga0307942, IMG submission 201846) | Saline water microbial communities from Organic Lake, Antarctica - #175 | ecosystem: Environmental > Aquatic > Non-marine Saline and Alkaline > Saline | place: Antarctica: Organic Lake...
CTGCCGATCATCTTCAGGCAGGGTGAAGGGGGAGTGGGTGGGGCGGGGCAAAAAAACAAAATTTAATAATGTGTATGCGAAGCACTTATAGGCAGGGTGAAGGGGGGATGGGTGGGGCAGGGCAAGCAAGCAAGATACGCAAATTAATCAAACAAAGGAACCACGAAAGAAGTTAAGCCCGTCATTGTGCTTTCAATATTATGCGTGCTTTGCTGAAGCATGCCGAATTCCGAATTAGAGTGGCGGACGAGCTCAGCCAGCCAGTTTGACAAGCTCAGGATATATGCCGCTTTTACTGGTCTAATGCAGGAGGGCAGAGGCGTGCAAGCTCGTTTCTTGTCGGAGAGAAGCGGAAGCGCTTAAGATATATAGATGTGAAGCAAATGAAGTACGGAGCAATTCCAGCCTATCGCATAGCGAATCCGTGACTTCACCCCACAAGTTTAAGCTTGCATTTTCGTGGGTTTAAATGGCGGAATCATATGTCACAATCGACAGCAATGCGACCAAAGAATAAAACATGTCATCAAAGTTCTTGTTAGCGCGTCATCCATGCGTAAACGGTGAACTGCGGCTCGCACGCTGCATTTTGGGTTTTCGCGCTGTGGCAGACGTACTTCTGCGGGATTTGGGTTTCTGACATGGGCCGATTTGTGTCGTTATGCAAATTGATGTTGACTTTAAATGTAGTATCAGAGGGGGAGGAAGCTGCGCGAACCTTCAATTTTGCATAGAGTTCCGCTTTGGTGACGCTGTGGCGGGCATTCGACCAACAACTTGTAATTGAAAGCATTAATAAAGTTGTTGAATAAGTCACCTTAGAGCATCTTAAATTTTCAAAGACATGTTGGCTGATAAAAATGAATTTGACGTTATTAGAAAGTGAAGTGCAAAAAAGGGCAGAAGCAAAGAAAGTGCAAATAACATAGAAGCCTTCTTAAAGCCATCTGCATATCAGATGCCCAATTACAATACATTATTCAACTCTCGATTCCATGCTGGCTTCGTCGGAATGTTACCCAGACTGGCTTATCATGCTTGATTCTCATTTCTAGTTCCTGGCTGAGGAAATACACTGTAAAGTAAGTAGTGGTAATTGAGTTCAGTAAGCGGACATTTATGTGGTTGCTGAAGGCGCTTACCATAGCATACAAGTGTTTTACATTCATTTGCGCTAACTGAACTGCTTACTGGAAAGCCAGCAAGCATCGATACGACGTAGCCTACTGATTACTGAAGCATTTTGCCATTAATTAAGCTGGCTTACATAAGCCACGCTTGTAAGGCATGTGAAGAAAAACCTGCCTTGCTTCTGCTTATCAATCACCTCGCAGGTTAATAGTTAATAGTAAAACTTGGTGGTTCCAACCGGCACTTGAGATGTTGTTGGCGATGCCCTCTTCCCGCCCACTCATTTGCAAGTAAACCTAACGTAAGCAAACTTGCTCTCGCAGTGGGTGGATTGTTAGGGTGCCCTCACAAATTTATACAGAGTTACAGTAAATGGTCAAACAAAAAGCAACACACTTCAACTCCTTCCACACCCACACAGCAACAGAACAGTTGTCTGGCACACAAAGAAGTGGGGTTGTGGAGGGGGCTGCGCAGGCTTGTGTGCGTGAAGTTACAAATGAGTGGTGCACAAACCTGTTGGCTGCTGCTGGTAACTCCTTTCAGCCACAGCCAAGGCAGCGATTACGCAAACTGGGTCAAGCTCAGGAAAGGCGGGGAGCTTCAGGGAAGGGGGTTTGCCCGGGGGGTGGGAATAACAGGAAAAACACTTTGACGGAGCAGTCAATTAACAGACTTTGCATCCTTAATTTCTCATGAACATACATAAAATAAGGGGTGGGGGTTAAGTACTCAGGATGAAATAGGATTTAGGGTTAGCTTAAAATTTAAGGTCCCTTGATGTCAAAACAGCATTCGAAAGCTTGCAAGGGAGGATTTACAAGGGTCGGGTGTTATGATGTGCATTAAACTTATTTGGTTATACAATGACACTAGGGAGTGCTACAACGTACTTACAATTGGGGTTGCATGGTAAGGTCAGGGGTTAGGTATAAAGAAACAGGCCCGTGATGGCAAAACAGCATCCCAGAAATTACTCTTCCTTCAAACTTCAAACAGGCCTCCCCAGGCTCTCCTGAACCAGCCCACTGGCTGGAGCTCGACTTTGGCTTCTAACAAAGCATTTAACCTTACCCAAATAATTTCTGCAGGCCTTGGGTGCGATGTGTAAAGGAAGATGTTGAGTATCATTCTTTTTTTGGACCTACTCTCCAGGCCCATCCAGGGAATCTTCCGGGCTGAGACTCGACATAGGCTCCTAACCAAAAATTAATCTTAGTCAGATAAAATCTGGGACCCTGGGATGCGGTTTGTAAAGTTGAAGCAAATTTTCAAGTTTGGAAGTTGGAAGCCCCAGGAAGCTGCCGAGTATTTCTCAGCCAGCCCTCCGAACTATTTATTAACAGTTTTAATTATATCAATTATTTCACTGCTGCGGATGCTAAAGTCAAAATTCAAAATTCATTGGTTGAGCTCCGGCTGCAAAGTTCAAGGTTGACCAAGCAAGCAGAATCAAGTAATACTTATTTCGATGGACTATAGTATTCAGTTCAATCCGATATTTATGACGCGCAGGGGTGTGCTTGGACGGGACCGTTCAAGGACGCAGCGTCCTGCATACTGTTACAACATCTGTAGGGATATTTAGGGCAAGGCATATTTGCACACAGGCGAGCACATTTATTCAAACAAACGCATGCACACGCACACACACGCACACGCATACAAGCAAACACGTGCAGGCGAATAGAAACAGGAGTGCACATGCACATACACATGCACACATGCAAACACACACGCGTGCATACATTCACAAGTGCAACAACGCAGGATCAAACACAAACAATTACACACGCACACGCACGCACATACACACGCGCACACATACACAAGTGCAGACACAACTCACAGGCAAACATGCATATGCACGCACACATTGCGCGTGTGATGGGCTTCGCCAATTTTAGCGCGTCGCTAGCTACGCCCTTACACTTGTCCTGGACACCCTCACGATGTAAGAAATGGACAGTGAGATAAGATTAAGCAGGGATTAGAAATGGAATTTTTATTATGAGAAATTCCATTATATTTGTCATCTTATGTAGCCTTTTTACATTCCCTCTTGGTCTCTTTCTCACTATGAAGGCCTCGCTAGGTAGGGTTGCACGCAAATTTATTTTGCTGCCTCATACATGTTAATGTATTGGGTCAATCACCTTTTGGACATCCTGGCGCCAAGATGTCCAAAAGGTGATTGACCCAATGCATTAACAAAATGTGAAGCGGGGTGAGGCTTGCGTGACAAGAGGTCACGGGTCATACATACCTCACGGGTCATACATACCTCATAGTTTCTTTTTACAAATGGAAAAGATCTAAATTTCTTTTGGGCTCCATCAAATCGCATCTGGTTCATACGGACTTCAGTCAAGTTTGTAAGCACATTAATTTCTGTTCTACCCCAGAAACAGTAGCTAAATGGCTGTTGAAAATAAAAAGGCAAGTTAGTAAAAGCATTAATGCCATAAATAAGAATAAACATTAGTTGCCTGCAAATCTTAGTCATACTATGCCAAACGTGTGCGTGTTGTTCCTTGGTTAATCCATTAGGTTTGCGGGTGATTTATTTATATGTGAATATTTTTGAACCTTGTGAAACAATTGTTCAGACCGTGCCGTCATCTAATAGTAATTAATATACGCTGGGAACTGTATGCACCTTCCAAATACAGCTGCAGCAAATTATTTGAACTTACTCATGTTATGTAAAATTTGGAGCCTGTAAAATGTGGAGCCTGCCAATTTTGGGGCGTATTAGTCAAAGAACATATAAAAACTTGCCCGTTTTGGGCCTCAGTTAGCCCCTAATGCGAAAATTACAATCATACTTCATCATACACTCTGATTAATTATGTAAGGCAAGTGTTGTGATATCACATGTATAAAAATTTACACAGGCGAAGAACCGAGGAGAAGTTGGTGGAAAAAGTACTCACAAAAAAACAATTTCATAAAATTTGCAGTCTGGTGCCTATTTAATTAATACACAAGAAATTACAAACATCCCTGAAGAACTGAACAGTTTCTGAGATGTTTGTATTTAGACATAGACATGCATGATGACATGTACTCATCATGCATGTCTATGTCTGCTCCTTGGCCTTACGCGTGCATACATTCTCAGCACTTTAGGGCAGGCATCAGACAAACGTCAAAATTATACATCCTTGTTTGCCATAACACAAATTTAAAAACAAGTCTGTGTCTGTGCATCTGCAATCAGTCTTTTGCTTGACTAGCCTAAACTTACACACCAATCATTCGGAGCAAGCTATGAAAGCGTTCTGGCTAAAGCGGCTTGGTCATCACATCTGTCACATTGCGCTCCATGGACACATGGCTGGGGTGGCCCCCTGCCGCTGGGAATGCTCCCAAAGTGGTAGGCCAGATGAATGTGCTTGGTGCCCTTGGTCTGGTTGGGATTGGCTTGTGCCCACCTGCAACAGCAGTCTGGCTGCTGCATTGTTTGTGTGAGTGCCTGATGGCCAAAATTCAACATCTGTGATGCCGCAGCTGTAGGCAACTGCAATATGTGCTCGCCACCAGTCCGTTGGAGGGCCACACTAGCGAGTGCTTCTGCGCAACTGCTGTTGCTTTGGTTGCTGTGCTGGAGGCTGTGTTTGCAGTTGATCTGGTTGCTGGCACCTGCTCAGCTGGCACAGCTGAACCTGGCCGTTGCTGTGCTGGCCGCTCATCAAACCACATATGTACATACTCTCATACACATCACACATACGCATATATACTTACTTGAATACACATACGCACATACACACGCACATACACATATACACATACACACATACACATTTGCACATACACACATACGCACACACAGACACGCACATACGCTCAAACACATGCACATACACATACACATACACATGCACACGCATACACACACGCACATACGCACATACATATTTGCATATTCACATACACACATACGCACATACACAAATGCACACACGCACGCATATACACATACGCATGCACACATACGTACTCCACTCATTTTACCAGATTCTCTATCTGCCACCTGATGTATGACGATAAGCACATACTCAAAGTAGTGGAACATGCAACCACATCTGCCTTGAATAACCAAGTCGCAACCGTTACATTCCTACTGCAAAAACCATCGGCAATTTGGAATTTAAAAGTGCAGGCACCATACTTTCCCTTAAAACGCCAACTGAAAGGATATTGCCAAGAATGGCAAAAAATTTGTGGTTCCCCCAAGACTCAAGAAACACAGTTATCAATGCAAATATTGACAACACAAACAATGCATTACACAGCTAGGTCCCTTCCCATCATGTGCCACAAAAACGCCTTCTAGAATACAAGGCCCTTGACTGGAGAAAGAATGGGCCTTCACGGATGGTCCCATTGTATTACGAATAAAAAACTTTGATCTCAGTTTATTGGAGCTGGAGTGTACCACCCTCAAACCAGCAAAACCACCACAGTAAATGCTGGAGGGACATTAACAAAACCATCGACAGAGTTGAGCTAGCAGGAATTGCAGCTGCTTTGATAAATGAACACACCCATATCAAAACAGGCAGGAAGACCCTCCACAAGCTTGCATCCCAGATACTCCTATTAACACCTGCCAACCAGGGCTAGCGTCTCACTTACTCGAAACCCACAAAACCCTCCACACCATCCTACTAGGAGCAAGAGGCACTATTTTCGGCAGCTACACAAGGAACCTTACGCTCCACAGTTTCTGAATAGTCTTAAAATCACAGCACATTCATGCCTTTAATGTGTTTGTAATCTTGCACTTTTGTATGCATGACAAATTATCTTTTCTCTTGCACGCGATCGGGCCCCTTTCCCCTCTCCGTTATCAAGCAGTTTGAACAGCTGGTTTTCATGCATCTCCAGACTTGGGTGTCTAGCCAGTCGTCATAAGGTCCATAGCACTTCTCAGAGACAAGGCTCTCTACATTTCTGTTTTTTGCAATATGTTTCTGGAGCAGGGAACTACCAACAAGGAATAAGGCGTTGACTCTTGTACCCCCGTGCTAACTGCATGATAATTGCTGATAATCCTTCAGTAATTGAGTCTGTCGAACTCTCGTTGAAGCATGGAAGGCAATCTGGATTGTGGCGTCTTAGCCCCGGCCTGCGATCAACTTCACAGTTTTCGAGACCACTCTGTTTGCGTTCTCTTTGTCTGCCTATCTGTATAAGGATAAATTTACCTCGGTCAGTGTTCGGCGACTATCAAGTCTACAGTGATGTGCTCCCACCACCTGACTTGAATAAAAAACTGCAATTTCGTTTCCTTTAGCGCAGATGCAATCACTCTGCCAAGATGTTCTATCAGAAGCAGCAACAACCTGCGGCTGCTGCTGCGGCTGCTTCACTGCAAGCCTCACTGTGCCCTTTCCTGCTGCTGCTGTTGGGCTTGCTACTCGTGTGAGCTGAGAGATTTCTGTGGTCTCTAGGGAGCTGAAAGCATGCTTGTGGGGAGTTATGTGGTGCGTTGCTGCCCAATCCACCACCCACTTGTTGGAGGCGCTGCCTGCTGCCGCAGAGGTCTTTGCAATGCCTCTCACTGTATGCAGCTGTCCTGCCGCTGATTCTGCTAGCCTATTGCCGAGCGCTCTCTGCTGATGGTTAGTTGGTCGCCTGCGAGTCAGGTGATCTCAGTCAGGGTGATCGCTGCCCCATGTCCCCCTCTGCTGTTGCTGCTGCTATACGAGGACACTGGTCGTGAAAGTGTTCTCACCTCTGGCAGATGTGTCACTGCACGTTCTTAACTTGACCATGCTTGCCTGGAACGAATGCATGCCGGCCTGCAGGCTTGCTGGTGCTGCTCACCTGCCCTCTGCCCTTGCCACCTACTGTCAGCCGGATCATGAAGGACACAACGTGCTATGCTGGCTGCTTCTTGATGGTCATGAGCTGCTGACGCAGGTAGAAGATGCGTGGGCAGAGCTGTCCGCTAATACAGCTTCTAGATGCTTCCACACCTTTCTTGCAGAGTCCAGCTCTTCCAGGACAGCCCGATGGATGTCTTCCACGCCTGCCAGCAGCAGAGCCTTGGCCTTCATGATCTTGGGGTGGCCTGCAGCCCGCAAACCTGTGTCTTCGCCGTCCACAGCGTCCCACAAGTCCTTGACCACAATCAGTGCCTCCATTCTAATTGTCCATGTCACGTGGTTGGAGGTGCAGAGGGGGGTGAAAGCCAGCGATGCCACTGGCCTGTCTATCGCATCTGTAATGCTGCTGTCACCCAAGGTGTTCGCACTCGCAGCCTCTCTGATTCTTTCCATTACTAATCGCGATCGCCTGAAAAGAAAAAGAACAAAATTGCAAGTAGCTGATGCAAGCTGAAGGACCCCTGTTTGTGTATTTGTGCGTTTGTGTTTTTGTGTACCAGTGTGTGTGTGTGTTTGTGTTTGCGTGTCTGTGTGTGCAGCATACTTGTGCTATGTGTGTTGTGTGTGCATGCACGTGTATGTGTGTAGCAAGCATACATGCGTACACATGTATGTGTGTGTGTGCTTGTTGTGTACGCATGCGATTTTTGTGTGTATGGTATGTGCCCAGTTGAGTATGCTTTTTATAAATGATTTTATTTGTATGCCAAGTTTTCAGTTTAAATGTGTGTAGCGTATGTATGCTGTGTGTGCGCGTGTGTTATGTGTGTATGTGTGTATGTGCGTGTGTGTGTTTATGTGTGTGTGTTTGTTTATTGGGTGCATGAAGTGTGCTTTGCAAGTGCGTGAGTGTGTGTGTATGAGTGCGTGTGAGTATGCGTTTATTTGTTTGCAGATTATGTATGCTGCGCGTGCATGGGTCGTTTGTATGTGTGTGTGTGTTTTTGTGTCGTGAGTGTGTTTGTGTGCGTGCATGTATGAGTGTGTTATAAGTGTGTAGCGTACATGTGTCTATGTGTGAACGTGTATGTGTGTTAATGTGCATGTATGATCACCTTATACCTCTATGTGTGAACGTGTATGTACCTTAATGTGCATGTATGATCACCTTGATCCACGCCATTTGAATACAGTCTATATTAAAAAGCATTTTTAAATCTTGGTCAATAAAATTTATAAGGCATAATTATACAGCAATTCATAAATACTTTTGTGTACAACCGAAGATTTACGTAATGGAAAGTAATCAAGAAGCTGAAGGATATCCACCACCTGCAGGTTAAGTATCACCCGATCAATTTCTACCCTATTTATTCCATACACACACTGCACACATACAAACGAACACACACAGTCACACACACACGTTCACACTCACACACACATACACACACACTCACAAACAAAAACACAGATGCTCTGTGGATGACTGCTGGCTTACTATGGTTTATGCTCGCTGTCTTACCAGGCCACTTTATATGTACCCTGAAACACCCCAATTTTTTGGTAGTTATGCACTGCCTGTTAAATTCTGATAGATTAACAAGGCATTACATCTTTGAATAACAGTTATCTTGTTAATACTGATTGGGTGGGCCAGTTGGCTTTTTGCTCCAGTTTCCAAATTCTTTTTCGATTTGATGGGAATAAGCCATTGCCAATTGCTTTAATCGCATTTCAGGTCATTAACCCCATCGTTGACCGCTTGCTTTCTATTTTAAAACTCAGAAAGCTCTATAAGATGCTGCAACGCGTCAGGAGCCGGTTAAACTTCAAGTCATTCAAAGGCCCTCCTGAATCCGAATAATTTCTGGAGTCCTGGGTGCGTTAAAAAATCTTAGGATTGTGGTTGGATAGTTGAACCACTGTTGTCGTTAGGCCACAATTTCAGTATCCTTTCGTAGATTGCATTACATAATCAAAATACAGCGCTTAAAGGCCAACGTTTGCAGCAATGAGAACGCAAGTAGCTTATGATGTCGCCTAGCCGCATGCCGAATGTCAGATGTCATTGTTGCCTATTTAAACTTGACGGGCTGCCGTTTACAATTGGAATTAAAGGATTGCCCCTGGGCCTATTCAGTTTAAATCAAGAGCTGTGGAGCAACGTCCTAGATGCTGAAGCAGGAGGGCAGTTTGGGGAGGAGCAGGTGCGTCCTTCACAAGCTCATGAAAGCGCTTACATGCTAACACAGGCGCATTTGGTTTAAAACTGTAATGTTGCCATCCTCGCATTGCTCGCACTTGGGTTTAAAACTTGGTTATTCAAATTTGTTACGGAACTGTACGGTACTTACTCATTGCGAACCAGTGAAATAGGGATAACGTGTAAGCAGGTCCGTCCTTCACAAGCACATGTAAGCGCTTGCATGCATACGCACGCGCATTTTGTTTAATACTGTAGTGCTGTTTAGCGAAAATCAATAAGATTACATATGATTTGCCGCACAGTTAAAGAGACAACTGCTCAATAAATAGGTCTCAGAAATTTCCAGGAAATTCCAAACGTTTGTCGAGCGTACGCTATGAAGTTTCTAGTAAGTTTTAAGATGTCATAGATAGAATTTTCCCAGTAAGTTTACAATAAGCTTTTAGAAACAGATCATCAGAACCATCCAGAAGCTTTGATAAGCATGTTTGGACGAACATTGGTGATGTGCTAGTCTCAACACTCCCTCGCGGACGAGCATGCTTAGTTGCTAGGCCTATTAAACTCCCATGCCATTGCAGCAAGTCACAAACTTGCCCTCTGCCCTTGCCTTGGTCATGATGTCAGCAATCATCTTGGCCGTTGGGTTGTAGTCGAACTTGACTTCCTTGCGTGCCGCACGCTCCCTCGCAAAGTGGTAGATGATGTCGATGTGCTTGGACCTTGCAGATGCGATAGGGTTCTTCAGAAGTCTCAATGCTGCTTGGTGGTCAATGTACGTACATCTGCTTTGTCTTCAAGTATCCTCCGAGGTCTGTTGTCAGCTTACGTAGCCACAGTGCCTCCTTTACGGCTTGCGATGCAGCCATGTACTCGGCTTCTGCTGTTGATGCAGCCACGGTTGGTTGTAGTCGGCTTGACCAGCTGATAACTCCTCCATTCAGAATGAACACGTAGCCCGTTGTTGAACGTCTTGTGTCTAGGTCTCCAGCGTAGTCGGCATCACAGTAACCCACCAGGTCTGTCTTCTCCGGTCCGTAGGTGAGCCAGTGTCTTCAGTCCCAGCCAAGTACTTCAGAACTCCCTTGGCCGCAATCAATTGCTTTGTGGTTGGCTTGGACATGTACTCGCTAGTGATCCGATGGCTTGAGCAATGTCAGGCCTTGTGCACACTGACAAGTAAAGCAGGCTTCCGACCAACTTGCTGTTAGGGTTGACGTTGGTGTCCAGCTCCTTTTCATTCCTGGTCATCTTCAGTGCAACACTCATCGGCGTTGTCCTTGGCTTCACGTTTTTCATGCCGTACTTGTTGACCAGATCAGTTGTCATGCGGTGCTGCGATATCTTAATGGTCTTCTTTACTCGGTCTCGTTTGATCTTTTAGCCCAAGAGGCAGGAGGCCTTTCCCAGATCTCGTGCATCGAAGGTTGTCACGAGTGTCTATTTGATGTCTCTCACGAGCTCTAGGTCCTTTACAACGATAAGATTGTCGTCTACGTAGACCAGGATGTACATTGATGTCCTTGCGTCTTTGGATGTACAGGCCAGGGTCAATCGCAGTTGCTTGAAAGCTCATGATTTCCAGCTCCATCTTGAGCTTGGTATGCAATGCCCTCGGTGCTTGCTTCAGTCCATAAAGCGCTTTCTACAGATGGCATGCAACGCCAGGTCCTCCTCCTTCATAGCCATGTGGTGAACCATGAAGATGTCTTTTTCCAGCTCCCCGTTGAGAAATGCCGTCTTAACGTCCAGTTGATGCAGCTCCATGTCCTCCGCTGCCACCATTGCAAGCAAAGCCCTCAGCGTTGTATGCTTGCTCATTGGTGCGCAGACCTCGTTGTAGTCCACGCCCTATCGCTGCTTGAAGCCTTTGGCGACCAGTCGCGCCTTGTATCTCTTGATGTTGCCAGCGGCGTCCTTCTTGGTATTGTACACCCACTTGACAGGAAGGGCGCATTGTAGTGCTGTGTAGTGATGTCATCTCTTCGTCCATGGCCTTCTCCCATATGTTTGCATCAGGCCCACTCACTGCTTCATTGTAGGTTGTCGGTTCCTTGAGCTCCTCTGTTGACAGTGCAGCCTTGAACCAATCTCCAGGTGATCTCCTTTCTCGCAGCGGGTACCTCCTCTCTGGCTCTGCTGCTGGTACAGGAGCAGGTGCTGCTCCCTCGGCTTCAGCATCCTCTTGGTGCTTTGTCTCGTGCATGTCATCGTTGTTGTCTTCACTGTTGTCCTCAGGGTCTTGAAATTCTTCGTCCTTTGGCACTCCAATGCTTTCTTCAAAGGTTACATCTCGACTGATGATGGTCTTCTTGGTGTCGTCAAGCATGATGCGGTATGCCTTGCTGTCTGCAGCATAACCCACCATGATGCCCTTGATGCTGACAGGATCCAACTTCTGCCTCTGTGCCTTGGGGATGTGAAAATAGGCTCTTGCTCCAAATGTCTTCATGTTGGACACATCTATCTTGTCTCCGTAGAATAGCTCCTTTGGAGTCTTGAAATCTCCACACACCGGTGATCGGTTGCAAATGAAGATCGCAGTTGTCACGACCTCAGCCCACAGGCTGTTTGGTAGCTTGGCATCTTGAAGCATGGCTCTCACTCTCTCCATCAGGGTGCGGTTGAGCCTCTCCGCCTTGCCATTCTGCTCCGGTGTGTAAGGTGCAGGTGTTTGATGAACGATGCCCTTTGCTGAGTAGAAGTCCTTCAGCTCATTGTTCAGGTACTCTCCACCTCTATCTGTGCGCACCTTGCACAGCTTCTGTCCACTCTGAGTTTCTAGCATGTTGATGATCTTTTTCACTGTTGGTATGACCTCCGCCTTGCTTGGTACAGGAACGACCACTAACAATCTTGAGAAGTCATCCAAGGTTGCCACGTACTTGCATCCTCCAAGTGATGGCTCTTGTACCAGTGTGTGTGTGTGTTTGTGTTTGCGTGTCTGTGTGTGCAGCATACATGTGCTAAGTGTGTTGTGTGTGCATGCACGTGTGTGTGTGTGTAGCAAGCAACATGCGTACACATGTATGTGTGTGTGTGCTTGTTGTGTACGCATGCGATTTTTGTGTATATGGTACGTCCCCAGTTGAGTATGCTTTTTATAAATGATTTTATTTGTATGCCAAGTTTTCAGTTTAAATGTGTGTAGCGTATGTATGCTGTGTGTGCGCGTGTGTTATGTGTGTATGTGTGTATGTGCGTGTGTGT
>Ga0307942_1003686_pt1:0-5000 | contig 12390 bp, 26 predicted proteins | sample OrgLakmetagen175_FD_201846 | JGI IMG/M metagenome (GOLD analysis project Ga0307942, IMG submission 201846) | Saline water microbial communities from Organic Lake, Antarctica - #175 | ecosystem: Environmental > Aquatic > Non-marine Saline and Alkaline > Saline | place: Antarctica: Organic...
GTGTGTACATATGTGCGCACCGCAAACAACAACGTTAATCTGCGGCACCAACATAGGTGCGTGTGAGTGTGTGAGTGTGTGAGTGTGTGTGTGTGAGTGCGTACATATGTGCGCACCGCAAACAACGACGTTAATCTGCGGCACCAACATAGGTGCGTGTGAGTGTGTGTGTGTGTGTGTGTGTGTGTGTGTGTGTGTGTGTGTGTGTGTGTGTGTGTATGTGTGTGCACCGCGCGTGTACTTGTACATTTGTGTCCATTTAATAAAGACCGTGTGATCCTGCGCTGAATGATGCATCAAAACGTGTATTTCCTGCTCACAAACCCCGACAGATAGCTTTAAATAGTGTCCGTTGTGTACTGTGTACAGTCTCATAGCGAGGTGCACTAAATTGGCGTGCTGCCACTGCTACCAGTGCGATGCTTTGATTGTGTGCTCCTCAAATGAATGGCTAGCAGCTTAGTCCGCATATTGGTGGTACCTTTTCCCATTCATAAGTATTTGCAACAAGTGCAAACGTGGGTCCTTAGCCCATTCAGGCCTTTTGTGGTTCTTGTGTGGTTTCGACCAAAGTCAGATTCCACTCCAATTCTAAAGTTATAACAAAAAAACGCAGGTTCCTGCAGCTGACACCTCTTACTTGCACCACTTTTTCTTAAGGCCATCCAAGGCACACACACATACACACACACGCCTGAGCTCCATCTCACGTTGACCCTGTGTAGTGATGCTTCTCTCTCCGCCGGCTGCTGCTGCATTGACCAAGTTTAGCACACGTACACACACACACATACACGCGCACACACACGTACACACACACATACACACACGTGCGTGTCCACACATACACACTCCCCTCTCGTAGGCCTTTACCAGGCATGGGCGGAATGAGATCAGGTCCCAAGCCTTCAGACACCAAATTAGTTGAGCAGGTGCGAAAAATATTTGAGACGTCTTGAGGCAGCAATCCAATTGTGCGCGCGATTGTAGGGTGAGGCGCACGTTGAGAGGAGGACAATCTTCTATTTCCTTGTGTTGAATTGAGATCTGCAAGTGTTGAATTGAGATCTGTAAGTGTTGAATTGAGATCTGTAAGTGTTGAATTGAGATCTGTAGGTAGGCATAGGGTAATTTGGATGATTGTGGTATGGGACCGTGTCAGCCTGGCTCCACAACGCCTGTGTTGCATGCTCGTCTTTCCTGGCCTTGGTCAACAATGTTTTCGCCTATAATGATTGTGGTATGGGACCGTGTCTGCCTGGATCCACAATGCCTGTGTTGCATACTCGTCTTTCCTGGCCTTGGTCAACAATGTTATCGCCTATAATAATTGTGGTATGGGACCGTGTCTGCCTGAATTCACAACGCCTGTGTTGCATACTCGTCTTTCCTGGCCTTGGTCAACCATGTTTTCGCCTAAAATGATTGTGGTGTGAGACCGTGTCTTTCTGGCACCACAACGCCTGTGTTGCATACACGTCTTTCCTGGCCTTGGTCAACAATGTTTTCACTTAAATCACGTTTGCACATCTGCAGGATCTTAATCAGAGAGGCAACCAAACCATCTCCCGCCACGTCCATCCCACCGCACACACACGTACATGCATACAGTGCAAATATGCTGCACTCACCGTAGCTTCGCCCACCTGTCAGCGTTGCTTGCATTCCCCCTCCTGTCCTGACCAGAGATTGACAGCTCACAATGCTTGACACATACGCACGTCTGCCACAATGCAGGTCCTTGAACAGAGAGGTAGTCAAGCCATTCCCCACAATTTCCAGCCCACAGCCCCCGCGTACGACCCATCTGCTCAGGGCCCCAAAGCCAAGGGCAAGATGCCCACCCAATTTATGCGAAACCCTCAGGTGATCTTTGTATGTATCTCTGATGCTCTCTTGTGAAGGGTCATCGTTGAAAGGCGTCATGTGCTTGGGATAAAACGACATACGAGCATGTGTATCTTTGAACGCAGTTGCATGAAACTGTGTGCATGTGTCCACTGAGTGAGAGAGGGAGTGCAGTGCGCCTGGCTTCCCTCTTCTACGCAGTGTGGATGGTTGTATGTATTTACAAACATCTGGAGGCCGGAAGCATCTTGCATTTTGTCATTGTTGCCAAGGTTGCACATGCACGTCAAGATTACCAATGTATATGTGAAATTCAGTCAAATTCCTGACATGCAGCCCCATTGAGCTATGCACACATCAACTGCAACCAGTGATCATTCCAGCAACTTGTAAGCTCATTCAATAACAGGATCCTTTACAAATCTAGCAATTCATCATCATCAAGTCAAGTCATCCATTCCAAGATCCTTTACAAATCTAGCAATTCATCCATCATCAAATCAAATCATCCGTTCCAAATCACTCACAATCGTTCTAATTTTCCCCCAACACCTCCTCTTGAACGCTGCAGACGGTGGCGCTCCTGGACATGCTACAACTACCCTACAACCTGGACCATGCCGAGGCAGCATCAACCTATGCGCAGGGTCCCTCAGGTGGACGAGGGGGAGGCGGCCGTGGTGGTGGTCGTGGGGGCGCCTACATGGGTGGCAGGACAGGTGGGGGGTACATGGGTGGCCACGTGGTCATGCCAAGGGCAGAGGGAGCGGCTCCGCCTCCCCCCCCACCCGTGGCAGCAAATCCAGAGGAGATTGATTTGGATAGTGAGGAGCATGCAGAGGTTGAGGCGGCAAGACCGCATCCGCCTGCGGTTGTGGCCGACAATCCAGAGGAGATCGACATTGGCGGGGATGATGAGGGGTCAGGAGGGAGGAACCAGCAGGACGAGGACGCGATGTTTAAACCTTTGCAGTTTTAAGAAACTTGGTTGGCGGGATTTGTGCAATAACCCGAGTAGGAACGTTGTTGAGGATCCTTTCCCCAAATTAAATTAGAACTTGCACCTGGTTCTAAGGATTAAGCGTTAGTATCCTCCTAGACACTCCTTCTAGGCGTCCTCCTCCTGATCAAGGAGAACATCGCTATGTCCACACCAGCTGATTTAAATTCTTTTTCTAAATTTCTTGGAGGTTTGATAGTACAAGCGCTGCCAAAAGTGCCAACAAAGTCGATTTCGACTTTGTATCAAGGAACATATAAAATTACACCATAAATTAAGTCGATGATTTAAGGCTATACTTTTGCACTACAGTTGGAGCATGCCGAGCAGAGAAGAGGAGCCTGAGATGGTGGAAGGCGTAAAGTATGTGCTATACCGCATTTCTGCCCTTCGTATTTGAAAGTCAGAACTGCCTGCTTTGTTGGGTCTCCGATCCATGCCCACTGAACAACACCGGCACACACAACATAGGCCTGATGGAGCTAAGGCTGTGGAGGTGGGCGAGGGTGCAGCTGGCAAGGCTGATGGAGGTGAGGCCATGCATGTAGTCTTTCAGGCACACCCAGTGTTCCCTGCATGTGCATGGAGCTGATCAATGCAGGGCTTCTGTATGGACTGTGTTGCCAAGGAGAAGGCTTTTGTATGCCCTCTTGGTATGACGCAGGCATCAGGCATCAGCATGCATGCAGGCACACTATAGGCAAATAACCATACACAAACTTCCATGAACACATGCACGGCGAGCCTTCCCTCAACTGCACTTGCACACGGTTGTGAACACCCTTGGGTTCATTCATGGGGTCATACACATGCTTGTGCTGTGTAGCGGTAATGCTTTTTTATGTGCAACTAGTCGTGTGCATAACGGTCAAACGCCCTGTAAAGAAGAGAAGGAGAGATGATGTTGCAGTGGGCATGCACGTACACAGTCAATTGTGCACGTGCATCACACCTAATTACCAGTTTGCAGTGGAAGGTGCAAGTGAATGAGTACAGTAAACATGTCACGCATAGACACACACACACACACACGCACGCACACGCGCACACACACACATACACACACAAACACACACACGCACACACAAACACAAATACACACAAGCACGAACATACACACACACACACATATACACACACACACACACGCACACACACACACACACACACACACACACACACGAGCATGAACAAAAAACACACACACGAGCACAAACAAATACACACATACACACTAACAAAAACACACAATAACACACACATACCACACATATTACACACTCTTCCTTTCATTGCACACACGCGCAGCCGATGGTGCGGCGGCAGTGAAGCAAGATGGAGGCCCTGATGAACCAGCTGCGGCAAAGGCTGCGGCAGCCAATGCGGCAGTGGAAGCCCTGGAGCGCAAAGTGCCCAACCTACGTGAGTGTGTCACATATGCTGGGTCTTTACCTGGTCAACGTGACTTTCGTTTGTATATGTGGGCGTGTGGGTGGGGGTGGTGGTAGGTGTGGGTGCGGGTGTGGGTACGGGTGCGGGTGTGGGTGTGAGTGTGGGTGTCGGTGTTGGTGTAGGTGTGGGTATGTGGGTATGAGTATAGGTGTGGGTGTAGGTGTGGGTGCAGATGTTGGTGCGGGTGTTGGTGTAGGTGTTGGTGTAGGTATGGATATGGGTGTGGGTGTGGGTGTGGGTGTAGGTGTGGGTGCGGTTACAGGGAGCAGGTGTGGATGGGGATGGGGATGAGAGGCTTGTGTGCTTGCGTGTGTATGGGTGTGTTGGTGTGTGTGGGTGCAAGTATGGGTGTACTTTCAGGATATGCAGCAGATACAAGTTGCAAAATGTATCGTAATTGGAAACACAGAATCGGCGTTGAATGCCCCTCTCTTATCCTTGTATGCCAGCACATTCGAGTAGGAGGCATCAGCGACCTTTCCTCCAAAATGCAAAACGTGTTCATACTGTTGTCCGCAGGGTGAAGGGCTTGAATGAAAACATGCTCTTTTGCCATAGCTGTGTGGCTAGAGTTGGCCAGAATTGTTTGTATATGCTGTACATGACCGTAAATCCTGTGATTTCCCTGCCAGAATTACCGTATATACACCGTATGCAAGTGGTTATGGCCAACCCTACATATGGCCCATCGTGTACGCAC
>Ga0307942_1003687_pt1 | contig 12387 bp, 15 predicted proteins | sample OrgLakmetagen175_FD_201846 | JGI IMG/M metagenome (GOLD analysis project Ga0307942, IMG submission 201846) | Saline water microbial communities from Organic Lake, Antarctica - #175 | ecosystem: Environmental > Aquatic > Non-marine Saline and Alkaline > Saline | place: Antarctica: Organic Lake...
GCGATTCCCACCTTCACGTACGATGGCACACCCCTAGAACTTGTCAATCATTTCAAATACCTTGGATTCACTCTCACTCGTGATGGAAGTATGCACACAGCAGCTGATAAGATGGCAGACAACTTGAAGCTCGCGATAGCTAGAGTTTACAGAATCGGTTCTAGCAAGGGTATCACACACAGAAAACATGCCATGTCTCTACTTGATTTTTTTTTTCTTTTTCCTGGTTTCCTTTCTTTGGTTCTGGGTCTCCTTGAGCAACTTCCTTTTGCTTTCTCCTCTGCTTGAGCCCTCTCTCCTCTTTTTTTTGTTGTCTGTCAGGTCCCTGCTGGGGGCCGTAGCTGTAACACCACCCAAAAAAAAAAAAAAAAAAATACTAGGGAGTGTATTCCATTTTATTCCTTTGTTAGATGGTTGTCCTGACTTTAAAACCCAGGTACCTCTGCATTGGCAAAGAAAGGGGACGCCACAATGCAGCTTTTGGAGCCTTGTTACAGCGTGTAAAAGATGTTGGGTCAACCCCCGCCGCGCCCTGATTTTATCCCCCTCCCGACTCACGCATATATGAACAGGTTTTTCAGTTTTTTGAAGCAGGTTTTTGGCAACGATCGATTCCAAAATTTGGCATTTGGCGAAGTGGAAAGCTACTGTAGAAACATGGTGATTTAGTTGGGTATTTCTAATAGAAGGGCCCAAATTTCCGCCCGCCCAAATTTCTACCTGCAAAACTTTTTGCCTTTTTGTTTCCGGTTTTACAAGGCCTCCTCCTGTGTACTCGCTGTGCCATCATGCAGACCCTTGCTTTAAGGACAGGCCTTCTCTTGTGCGGGTGTTTGGTTTGCTGGTTAGGCAGTTTGAAGAATTTGTGCCACTGGCTCTGTAATTGACGTGTGTGGAGTGGCTCTTGCCAGCCTTGCCCTCCCGGCTTCTTTTCAAAATCTCTCAGGGAGAGAGGGCCAACCACTGCACAAATCCCAGTATTGTTTATCATCCTCATCCTGGTTCCTTTAAAACTGTAGCCGTCGTCTCCTGCCCTCTTCTTATTCTCTAAAGTCGCCTCTCTTTGAGCTAAAAATCCCTCCTAACTTTTTAAGCCAGCTCTCCTTGAATTCATAGCATCCTCGAATCATAGTATATTTTCTACCAGAAAACGGGTTTAAATAAGTCTGTACATGATGCTCCGGGTGCCCCTCCTCATTCCAAAATCCAATAATCAATACGACTTAAGAATCACCGCAGCACACTGTATGAGCACCTACATGTACCCCAGCCAACGCAACAGGAATGCCAGCAACAAAATAACGAGAGCCTCAACCAGCTGCTGTGTGAGGTGAGAATATTTGCCTCCCTCATTCTTGGTATCCTCAGTGTGACAGTCCATGTTTTTATGTGCCCAAATCTCACAGATCCCCCTCTTTAATTTATTGCGGTCGGTTGTCGGTTGGTCCTGGCAGATGCTTGATTGTTTGCTAATTTTATTCAGTGCTGCAATGTCACAAACAGCGTTGTGCCTTCTTTCCCTTTCCAGGTTTTTTTTTGTAGGTGCTACAAGTCTGATGCTACAACAACAAATATTACAATTTTTACATGCTTTACATACGCAGCCTAGCAGTTGCACGTTTTGACTGATGGCTTACTCTGTAAACTCTGTATTACGGGAAATTGCGAACAATGATGGATAAAATTTACAACCAAAAAAAGAATGAGGGTTAAAGAATAGAACGAGGTCCAATACAAGGAAAGATAGGGTAAAGAAGTGGACTCCAAGTACAATAATTGGTTCTGCTATTTCATCTTAATTGGCCTTCCATTTCCGCTATTAGTTCTTCTAAATCAGCCTCGTAATTGCTTCTGTCTTTTTGCTCTCTCTGCTTCTTTTGTTGCGGCCCTGAAGGCTGTCGGGGCTGCGCCTGCTGATAGCCTTTCCTGCTAGCACTGCTGCCCTTTGCCCTCACACCTGGTTCCTGCTGCTGCTGCTTCTGGCGTGGCTGCTGCCTCTCCAACATATCGATTGCAAACAGCAGCTCAGCCTCATATTCGTCAGGTTCATTTGGTACCCCCTTATACCCGCCACCGCCAGTGCCCTTTTTCTGCACACTGCCATCCCGATTTCCCTGCTCCAATTTTTCTAGTGCTTGCAACATCAACACTTCACCGTCTACCTCACCATCTGATGGGTAACTCCCACCACTCAGACGCCCCCCTCCCCAGTCTTCGTCCTCCTGCCCAGGAATAGCTGTGGCCAGATCATCCTCTCCCTGGTTTGCGTGCCACGCACCAGGTTGTTGGGGCTGCGAGTGTGGCTGCAATTGTTGCTGTCCTCCCTGGACATAGGAAATGTGCATGTGCATCGTTTAGGATGTGGTATGTGTGTGTGCGTTTGCAAATGTAAAGTTCCGCTTATGTAAAACATATGCAGCCGTGGCAGGGTAAAAAGGAATGGAAGATGTCTGTAGGAGGGTAGAAAAAAGTTCATGATTAAAATATAATGCCAAGTCTGAGGCATGTTTGCTGCATGCAGCTTTGGACTTAATGTCCATGCCAATCTCCTGCCCTTACCCGGCTCTCCAGCTGATGGACTATGCCTGAGAGCAGTTCAACCTCCTGTTGGCCGGCATCCTCGGCCTACGGTGGTATGAGAAAAGTTACAGTGTATTGAATCTACAAGATTTCTGAACCTATGATTCTGTATCCTTCATGCAGAGCGATTTCCTGTGTACACTGACGGAGTGGTGTCAACCATTTACCATTCACAAAGTGCCTTGGATTGTGTAAACCACCGCTGTCTGTTGCAATCCATTTTTTCTTAACCAGGATGGAGGCAAACGGGCTCATATGCAGCAGTGAAGACCCATCTATTACCCCTAGCCAGCACTTTGTACCATTAACCTGTCTCTGTTATCAATGCACACACCCATTATGCGGGCATACCAGTCCTCCCAACAGCTGTACCTTTTGCCGCTTCCTCAGCTCCTTCTGTTTGGCTTCCAGCTCTGATTGCAGGTCAAGCAAGTCCGCAGACATGTCCATATACGCATCTATGGTCAGAGCACTAGGCCCATCTGTGCCACTATCAACCCTGGTGTGTGTGTGTGTGTGTGTGTGTGTGTGTGTGTGTGTGTGTGTGTGTGTTTTGCACGCGTGTGCATGTGTTTGTATGTGAATGTGTTTGTATGTGAATGTGTATATGTGAATGTTTTGCATGTACCTATATGTGTATGTGGTGTATGTGCATGTGGGTGTGAGCACGAATGTGTGTAAGCATATGTGTGTGTGCGTGTGTGCGTATGTGTGCATGTGCAGTAGAGGGAAGGTTGGAGGTGAGTAGAAGCACATTCTCAATGGACACAGCATTCTACATGTTTTGAGCAATGCACTCACGCGTGCTTTTTTGTAAGTAGCTCAGTTTCGGGTATGCTGCACAGCACCGCCTTCCCCAGGAGCACAGTGACATTGTGCGTATTCCACTTGGTGAAGCCACGCACGGCCCTATGCAAGCTTACAACCTCAACATATGCCTCACTACTGTGGTGAGTGCCGCACCTGACAGGCTCGTCGTAGGAGGACGATGAGTAGTCTTCTAGCTCGTCCTCGAGGTCCACTGCATCTTCTTGCTTTGATTGCGGCTGTGTTTCTTCTGGCTGGACTGGGAGCTGCCCAGCAGATGGTTGCTGCCTGGGAGGAGTCACTACGCGCTTGTTGCGCAGCTCTGCCAGACGCTGCCGTGCTGCTACCCACAGCTCAAATAAGGACTGCAGAAGGAAAGATAGGACATAACTATGTATGCATGAAAAAGCATGCGCGTGTGATGGCCACAGATTACAAGACAGGGCACACATCGATAGAGGTGGACAGTCCAATGCATCTCTTTACTGTTCTGATGAGGGAGTTAGCATTCCTTGGTGCTGTGTGGTCTTGCTCCCCCTTTATTGATGTGGGTTACCCTACAGTGCCTTTTCAGATCTTTCCAGCTCTAGGTATGCAGTTAATAAGGAAATTTGTTCTTGGGAAACTCCGAAGAGCTGGTTTTATAAGATCAACACAGTGCACGACACAAACAAGGGTGTGCAGGCATGAAGGACACAACTTTAACAGAACTTGCAGTTTGAGAGGCAAACAATATGTCTGTCGCAATTTCACAACTCCTGCCTGTAAAAATATGACATGATATTTTAATGTTTTATGCAAATCACGTCCGTTGGAAATGCTACAGAAGTCAGATGATTATTTTCCCCCCACCTGTGCTCGTGCGCCTTGCAGCTCTTGGCGTAGCGCCTCAGCCTCTTTCTTCTTTTGGTCCACCTGTTGCTGAGTTGCAGCCAGGTCCTGCTCCACTACCCATCTGTGCACATCATTGTGTATGGTGTGCAATCATGTATGTGCTTCTGTGTGTGCATGCATGTTGCTACCAATCAGCAGAGCATTGCACCATAATAGCAAACCATTACAGCAGGAGCAAATCTGCGTACTGAAATCCTTCTATTACCCTAGTCTTTGCTGCAGCTGGAATGCAGGCGTGAAAAAGGGTGACTCCTTTGCCTAATTTAAAAGTCTGGGATAGAAACAAAGTATGCAGCTGGTGCATTCCGGCAGGCAAACGCTGTTGCAGTTCGGTCACACCAGCGAGCAGTTCCGCAAGTACCAAGTACCAGCCTGCACCCCTCTCTGTTACCTCGCTGTTTCCTCCATCCTCAGCCTGATCCTGGCCTCCTCAAGGTCTTTGATGGTGTTGTCAGCCACAGACAGGGAAGTGTCCAGGCTAGCTCGCGCAGCCTCCACTACCTCAGGGTTTAAGCCCAACCTAGAGGGGAGATCGGGGTTTTGTAAAGCTGTGGGTCTACTTATTCATGGTTTGAAACTTAACAGAGGTGGCACTTTGTTGTGCGCCGCCTGTGGTAATGTTGCAAAAAAGCAAATTATGAAGGAGCAAAGACTAGGTGCGTTTGATAGCACGTTCAAGCTAGATGCCGTTAGCCCATTCCAAAAATGTCCGGAAGCTTGGGCTTCAACCCTAGCCATCATTTTGTTTAGCTTTTAACTCTTTAAGGCGTTCAAGAAGGACAAAGCCAAGCGGTACATATATTAATTTGCACATTGACACTGATCAACTACTGCATGGACACTACACTGCAGACACTGCATGCACCGTTCCTCAATCGGTGCAAGTAGTTTTATTGTCTGCTGCACCCTTTTTTATCTAATTCCTTCTTTTTTTGCTCCTACCTTGATGCAATATTAATGGCATTGCTGCGCCCTGGGATGCCCCACAGCAGGTTGTACGTGGGTGCCAGGGCCACCTCGTCAAACTCTACACTTGCGTTTTCAAAGCGCCCCTGCAAGCAACATTTTAACGCAACGTGAGGCTTTAGGATTTATGTCACTACCCTCTTTGGAGTGTAAAAGAGAACCAAAGACAGGTTGCGTTGCAACAATACATTGAGCTAGGACCATTACCGTCTCGTCTGTCGTTCTAATTTAATAGTATCACCTCCCAAGTGCACGGTCGTGCACAATGAACGACTAATTCTGCTCAATCAGAGGTGTAACAACACTTGTCACCTGCAAAGGTTTTCATAGTGACTTTTTTCTAACACAGACCTTGTGCACGGATTTGTGGGTACCTGAGGGTCTTCAAATTTCAAGCTGGTCATTAAAGAGTGATGGGTAGTGGCAATGGTCAAGGCACCCCCGCCCACTCCGCCTGCAAATTCAAACGAAAGGAAAGAAAATCCCTGCTGTGCTTGTAATTGACAGCAATGCACAAAGTTAAGCATCATGTAACAATGTACAGCGGCGCTTGACTTGTGAGTGCCAACCCCTCAAAACCTCCTCCAGTCAGGGAGGGCACAGTGAGTGATTTGCTCAGCCGCGTTCATAATAACTACTTCATGGTCCGTTTACACCCAAGCAGTCTCCCTTCGCCTCATCATTCATCGTCACCAGAGCGCCCCTTTAATAACCCCCTCTTACATGATGTATACATGCTCAGGCATTTCCATTGTACACTATACCAAAATTGCACCCTCACATTACAAACTTACCCGTTGCCATGCACTTGAGCAGAGCCACGCCCAAAGCCGCACCCTCTACAGGGTCTGTCCCGGTACCCAATTCATCTAGCAGCACCAGGGACTTGCCGTCTGCCTCGGCACGGCACGCCTGTAATCAAGTGTGTGTACGAGTGCATATATTTTGACAGTGTTATTAAAACCTTTCTCACACGCTTGTACATTGGACTTGATGTCTGCACACCTGCAATCCTGCACGATTGCATGGTGCCATCAGCACAAGCTTGCTTGTGCATAACAGCCACACAACTCAAAAAGGCCACGCAGGTAACTTTTTCACAACAAACTTGCACCCCCAAAATGCTCATGAGACATATAACACATGCCTAGCACCCATGTCCTCTTCTCTCCTTACGCAAATGCACACAGTACCTCCTCCTCAGCCCCCCTCCCTCATCACATACACCTCCTCCACTGAACACCCCTCATTCTGAATTGCAATAACTGGTACCTCACCTGCACCCTCCCCCTCCTACAATCTCACCTGGATGCGTGCTAGGTGGCCGCTGAAAGTGGACAGGTTCGCAGTGAGCGATTGCTCGTCCCCAATGTCAGCAAGCACGCTGCTATAGGCAGGTAGGGCAGCAGGCCGCTCTGCGGGCACGGCCAGGCCTGCTCTGGCCATGAGGGCCACGAGCCCTAGGGCCTTCATGGTGGCAGTCTTTCCCCCCGTGTTTGGGCCTGTGTAATGAGTATATAGTATATATCATGCATCGATGGACAAGGCCTGCATTGGCCATGAAGGCTGCGAGGCCCAGAGCGTTCACGGTGGCAGTATTTCCCCCCGTGTTTGGGCCTGTGCACGTATCATGCATTGATTACTCGACCAGGCTTGCTCGAGCCACGAGGCCCAGGGTCTTCATGGAAGCGGTCGTGGCCCCTTTAGTTTCTGGGCATGACAAAGCGGAGACGTTTTGCACAGGTGGCGTGCTGATGTGCGTAACGGCGGTGAAATGCACACACACATCGCCATATCTTCAGTTCTTTGCTTTTCAGCAAACTTGTCCATAAATTTGTCCATAAAGGAGTGGAGACACTCCGGAGAAATGTGCATGACAGTTCTGCAACAATTCTATATCATCCAATTGTTGCCAAATGCTAAATGCAACAGTAAAGCAACGTGCGCCTTGCACGTTGGCCTGAAGGTTCTTGCGTACTTGACGTCTACATAGATGAGCTTAAAAAGAACGCACAATCTGTTGCTCACCTGTGATGACGACAGCAGAGATGTGAGGCTTGATGTGGAGGTCCAAAGCAACTGGTGGAGATAAGCTGAGAAGAGCGTCCTGCGCGTTTTAGTACGTGCACAGAGAGTGTATGAGCAAATTGCAAATGTGCTTCCCAGTGACGTATTATGAAGCACCATGCGTGTCAGAAGTCAACAGACTAGGTCTTGGATGGGGTAAAGCCCATATAGGATTGCAGGGGAGGTGCACAGAATTGATCATCTTTACTCTCAAATCCATGTTCTGTAACCTTAACCCAAAAAACATGCAAGTTCTTGCTGATCCTGATCTGATGATAGCCACTCTGGAGGTCCAGGGACGAAAAGACAGGGCAATCATGCAGCTTATCCAACAAATCATCAATCCTGGGGAGTGGTTACCTAGGGAGTGGGTACCTATCTCGCACCGTTATTTTATTCAGCGCACGGTAATCAATGCATATGTAGAAAATTCCTTCCCTAAAAACATCTAACTCCTCTGTCAAAATCAACTAGCGCCTCTCTGCTTTTTCAGCACCCTTATCTGCTGATTTGAGCATTGCCACCTTTTGCTTCCTTTGCTGTGAGAGCAATGGGCTGGAAGTGCCAAACATAAATGGTACCCACCCTTAGGCCCTCAATCCTCCCACACGCTGTTTTGGCCCCTAATCCCATTCACATACGTAGGAGCCTTCCCTTTATCACTGACCATCGAGGCCTCATGTGCTCCTGCTACTACCTTATTTTCTTCCCTGGGATTGATTGTCCAACATTACCACTTATAAAATAGCATCCCCTCCTCTATTATAACCCACTGTCAAGGCCTCCAAGCAATCCTGCTGCTCCTCCAGACCCTTCCTCCCTCTTCGTTGCCCAGAGGAAGACGCTCCAAACCCAGCTGCCTCCATCATTGCTTGCCGGCTTTTGCTCAGCCTATACCCTACGCACGTGCAAGCGTTTAAGAGCAACTACCTTTGCCTCGTTGTTTTGATTTAAGCAGCAGGAGTACGTATACATGTTGTTATGCGCTTAATAACTCTACTGTAAATTGAGGGTGTTAAAGGTGAAATTGGTGATATAGATCCCACTACCACCTGTTACTTACTTTCACTGGCTCAGCCTCGGTCTTGCCTTGACTGAATTGCAAAATCATGCATTATCCGCCTTTGCGTGTGGCCATGCAACAGTGAAGCACCAACACTACTGCCCTCCCACGCTGTCTGTACTTGAGCGAACCACTTCCCACCTGTACTGCTGCTTCCCCCACTCCTACTGACGGCCTGTACCATAGCAGGGTCTCCCCCTGCTTGACGCATTGCACGCTCGAGTCGCTCTTTCTCCTGAAGGCATGAACGTGCAAGGCAGCAGAACAGCAATTGCTCACAGAGTCATGCTGTGCAATGTGGAGCCTAGGAGCTGTTTTGTAACTTTGGGATTTAAACCCATACAGCCACACAGCAGGGAAGCACACGTACCATTATAAGGAAAAGGATTTACATTCTGATGAACAGAAGTTTTCACGTGGCAGTTAAGTACTACAGGATATTGTGCAAGTAGCAAGCAACATGCGTACCCTACAGCCAAGTTGGATATTGGCCTGGACATTTAGCAAATCTCAGCACGCATAAGACACATGGCATTAAAAAAGGGCATGCAGAATGTGCAGCTACCCTGAAAACTTGAATTACGGGCCTACACACCCAAGCAAATGAAACACACAACAAATACACACGCCAGTAAAGCATGAGCAGCACACAGTTACAGGCACAATGCACGTACATGCAAGTGCACACAAAGTACGTACAAGGACAGCACGAACCAGACAGGCATTGCTTTACGCACGCACACCCACAGACAAATATACACAGACAAATGCACACATGCATGCACAAAGAGAGCACACATCAACAAGAGTAGCATGCATACAACCCTACCTTCAAGTAATCCCCCAGAAGCAACGGGTGACGCAGCCCCCTCAATCGCACTGCATAGCGTACACTCCCACTGTCACCCCCCTCTTCCTCCTCTGCCTCCTCATCACCACCCCTGCTTGCAGCCTCAATTACATCGGGCCCAGGCTCGCTGCTGCCAGCATCACGTGCCCTCATCTTTGCTGCGCCTGCGCCACGAGCGTGGAACACAGACGTCCAGGGCACCAAGCTAGGGAGGACACCGTCCAGCCACATTGCGTAGCGAGCTTTGGCACTTAGCAAGTCCAGCCATACCACTGCCTGTTGTGTAGGTGTGCATGTGTATGTGTATGTGTATGTGTGTGTTTGGGCATATGGTTAATGTGTATGTGTGTTTGGGCATACAGGTTGTGTGTTTGTGTGTTTGGGCTAACAGGTTGTGTTTGACTTCTTTGGGCACAAGCACTGAAAAATGGCATTCAGCAAGTCCAGTTTTCACAACCTCAAAGCTTTTGTGAGCAAGAGCTTACCGAGCTCACGGCATTTGCCTGTACAACGAGTGAGTACTTTGGGTGTCGTGTACAGCAATGGCACACTTTACGAGTGAGTACATTATTAAAGCGAGAGTACATTGGGTGTCGTGTACGGTAAGTGATGGCACTTTGGGCTATACTCTATCTAGCCTTGCACCACCAATGGGGACACTCCTTTTCAGGTACTTTACGGTATACAGCAGAAAAGAACAGTGTACAAGCCGACTTACATTGGCCGATTCAAATGGTAACCATATGGTGAACAAGTCACACAGAGATAGAATTTCATAGCAATTGCTGCAAAGAACAAAAATGACGGTACTTACACCTACACACAGCACGTACAAACACCAATGCCTAATCCCACAAACTGACGCCCATCCCAGCACCTTTGAACCTTCTAGACACATCCTAATATGCACCATCCAGCAAACACCCAACCAAACATACACGCGTGCTCAAACACAAGAAAAATATCACACACACGCATATACACACAGCGCTCACACCTCGTACATTGCTTCCAGCTCCTCCAGCACCCCCATCATTTGCCCTGCAAGGAATTTCAATAAACACCACATTTTGGCAATTAATACTCTGAGGGACACAAAACACCTAGCACCAAACATACAAAGTGTGAGGAGATACATCAGCACTATTTGTCAAATCTCACCAAAGCTTTTTGAAGGGCAAATAAGGTGGCCTGTGCCCAATCCCTTGATTGAGAATTAAAAACCTGGCAGCGAAACTAGAACACAGGTAATCAGATCACACAGGCCATCCCGTACAGCCTACCTGTCAGGTCCCACAGCACCTCCTCCTCTGCCGAATAGCACTCCCCGCGCGCAGCAGCCAGCTCGTTATTCAGAGAAACAGCGGCAGGGGGCTCTACGTACATGAGCCCCCCCCCGGGGCTGGAGCCCAGCATGAGGCTGTCAGCAGACAGCTTGGAGCCTGCGTGGAAATGGCGATGAGTAGCATGCAGTGAGCCTTGATATACTTATGTAGCATGGGTTTGACAAGGAGCATCTGCAGTGGCTCCACACAAAATTTTTGAGATGGAAGTTGTGCATTATATACAGGGCTGTGCAATGACACCATCATAGCGATTTTGCACCGTAATTACGGTACGTTTGACGGTCCGTACCGTCAGAACGTCAAAAAGACGGTGTTCCAGAAATGACATTGTCGATGCAGTGCTTCATATATAACTGAAGCAGGAGACAACTTATTTAACCCAGGGCTGGTGTGGCTGTTCTACTGTTATCTTTTATTCAGGGCGTGCTGCTGTGCCTCCAACAACACTCCTGACACTATGCAAAAAAAAAAGCAAAAGCACCACAAAAGTCACCAGCCTTGCTTCTGAGCACCATTGCACACCGTTCCTTTCCATCACAACCAGTTAGACACTTTTGCACTTTTGTCATGCCTTCCCACGTCACATGCACCTCTACACGCGTACGATGCTCAAGAAACCTGTCAGGACACAGAATGAAACCAACTCCAGGCATCGCTGAACAGATGCACCGCACCGTACCAGAGATTCTTTTAAATAGTACACCCTGTACCTTTCACATGCCTGACTGCTCAAACAATTCCCCACCCTTTTGCCACTGAGTGCTCTCTCTATGCCATAAGGTTCTCATGCTGAAAATATCTTGCATAAAAATCATCATCTTACCTAGACACATCCCCCTTCCATTGAGAAGAAACAGAAGGGGGAAGAAGCAGCACTCATCTTTCAATTTATATTTTGGAGAGCCCCTCAACTCGATGAAATGCATCTTACCTCCAGGCATTGCGACACAGATACGCCCCCCTTGCTCAGACACCTCCCCCCCATAGCCCTTGAGCATGTTAGACAGCTTGGAGGTGATGCTTCGTATCCTCAAACGGCAGCGGCTGAGAGATTCACTTGCTATGTCCTGAATACACGTGGGGAAAGAAGGGGAGGCTTGGCTGCAGGGAGGAGTACAGCGGCATACATACGCAGGGCCAACCAGGACTGTGTAATTACAGCATGTCGGTATACAGGAGCATTGGCAGGGAAATCTTTAAGCATGCGTTCAAGGTGCAAAAACTTACAAGTCTTTGCATGAGTGATTCCAATGTAGGTGTGTAAGAAATCGCAATAGCAGCCATACGTGCATGGGCACACAGTGCGTGGGTGTCACAGATATGTAACTTGATTTTTCTTACTACTCAGCTGCTGTGACAAGCTTAAAAGCTCATCAATGATGCCGGCGTGGATGCTCCACACAAATATAGGCTGAGTCATATGACACAGCACCGAAGAGCAGCTGCTATGATGACAAGTCATCGGACCCGCCGCCTGACGTAACACGCGCTCATCATTAACGCAGGCGTGGATGTTCTGCATAAATCGACTAGACCAGCAGCAGCATAGATTAGCAACTGCCACTCCAGCAACCCCGCACCTGCACCACGTTCTCGTCATTGATGCAGGCCTGGATGTTCCGAACAAACACAGGCTGCGCCAGCAGCGGGGACACAGCGGCAATGAGAGGGCCCAGGGGGCTGGTGCTAGCTGCCCTGCTGCCCTCATTCTCTCTTGCGGCAGAGAGTACCTGCTTGCGGATCCGGTCTGCGGCTACAGCGAGAGCTGCAGCTGCTCGGAGCTGCACCGCGGAGCACATGCCTGCACAGGGGGG
>Ga0307942_1003691_pt1 | contig 12382 bp, 9 predicted proteins | sample OrgLakmetagen175_FD_201846 | JGI IMG/M metagenome (GOLD analysis project Ga0307942, IMG submission 201846) | Saline water microbial communities from Organic Lake, Antarctica - #175 | ecosystem: Environmental > Aquatic > Non-marine Saline and Alkaline > Saline | place: Antarctica: Organic Lake...
CTCTCTCTCTTGTGCAGGCTCCTCCGCATCAGGCGCAGCAGCAGCTGCATCTTGACCATGCATTCGTTACTTTTATTACTTGAACATCCTTGTCTCCTCTCTCTCTCTTGTGCAGGCTCCTCCGCATCAGGCGCAGCAGCAGCTGCATCCTGACCATGCATTTGTTACTTTTATTATTTGAACATCCTTGTCTCCTCTCTCTCTTGTGCAGGCTCCTCCGCATCAGGCGCAGCAGCAGCTGCATCTTCTGAAGCGCCCTCCTCCACCACAGTGCAAGACCGGTTCAAATCGGCCAAAGCCATTTCCTCGCAAGACTTCCAGCCCAAAGATTCAAACAATGACCACGTGCGGCAGATGCAGCTCAATAAGTTCCAAGTAAGCGTCGATAGGAGTCGCTGAGGTCGGGGGAGGCTGCACGATCGTGAGCACGTGCTGTGGAGGTTCCTGATGTCTTTGTTGCGGCATTCGATTTGGTGACATGGCTTCAAAGTAACGCTGTTTGTGTGCACGCACGCACGCGAGTAATAAGCTCAGGAAAATAATTGGTCTCTTATTGGTCCTGTTCACGCCCTGCTCAATTGTTGACGGAACACCAACTACTTATCAATAGGAAGTGTGCGGACGAGGCCTGCTGTGGACGTCAAGTAGTCAGACAAGTTTTAAAATTAATGAAGGGCCCATATGGAAGGACCACCTGCTTTGCAATTATCTTCCTATCTCAACCATCTACCATGCTTTGCCGTCTACCATGCTTTTGTGGTTGGCCAGTGGTTGGCCAGAACCATGTATATATGGTGTACATACGGTATGTCTGGCAGGGAAAGGGTTCATCCTGCTCCGTCACACTCCTCCTTGGGCAAGAAGTCCATGCACAAGAGGTGGTGCTGAACCTGCTTCCCCCCCTTCCTTAGTATCCTCTGTAGAGGGCTTATTAATTTTACTCCTCAGACCTTGGCCCTGTCATGCGTGCTTCTTTTATGCCAATTACGCACTCCACAACTCTGTCCGTATTTTCCCCACCCTCTTTCCACGTGCCTCCCATGCTCGCAACTCTCGTATTTAAAGCCGCAATGCCCCCCTGTAATAACTGGGTGTGCCACTGTACCTCTTTCCAAACCTTATTGTCGACTAGCTTGATTTTTGTGACCTCCATCGCATCTGTCGCGGATTCTCCAGCCCCTTCCCTCTACCTCGTGCCCTCTCTCTTGCAGAATGCAAACTCCATCAGCTCTGCCGACTACTTTGAACGTGATGAGCACGGGACCCCCTTGACTGACGACGCGGACCTCAGTGCTGCAGATTTGGTTAACCGTTTGTCATACCAGGTGGGGGTGAGGAAGATGTGTGTGTGTGTGCGTGCAGGCGTGCGTGTAAGTGTGTATGTGTGCGTGTGGGCGTGCGTGTATGTGCATGCAGACGTGTGCGTGCATGTATGCGTGCTGCTGTAAATCTATATGGTAAAGGAGAAGCTCAGCTTCTTCCTTTTAAACTGTCTTCGTTCTATATCTCTTCTGCAGGCAAGGCAAGATATGGCGCAGATGAAGGAGGTGGCAGGCAGCATGGCCAAGAGATTTTCAGGAATGGCCGCCAAATTCATGGATGATTTTGATCGATACTAGAGTTTTCCTTCCTACCATGCTTTTTGCTCCGTTGGGATTTCTTGTGGCAAAACTGTTTCTAGCTGAATTGTGATAATAATGATTTCATTGGAAGTGGGCTCAAGTAATGGATACGATGCACGTTTGCTCAATATTAACAAATCAACGGTGTCTAACGATACATGATGCTCCCAGTCCTTAAGGTTAACAAGGTTCACCAAAAAAGGCCTTCAGTCAAGAAGTGCAACTGCTAGCCTGCTCATAAAATGCAATTGGTTCATGGAGGAAGAAGAATAGCTTGTTATTGTTCTGGCTCAAGAAAGCAAACACATTGTGGGCTCCTGTTGGGGGAAACAGAGATGCATATTCCTGCGGAGAGAAATCATGTGGGGATTGGTGCAGTGGAAAAGAACATGCTGCTCATCTTGCACATCATCAGCATCACACAGGTCACATACAGGTGGGGAAATCACATTGATTCCATGTCGCTGTCTCAAAACGTAGGGTGTGGACACGAAGTCTGAAACGAGCTGTACTGCGAAACATCACGAGGCAGGTTGAGAAACATGTATTGGGAAGGATGTAAGGCGAATGAGTGTCCAGAGCACCTTTTGTAAGAAAAACACACCATTGGTGATAAGTAGAGCGTTTGCTGTTCTCTTGGATGAGTTTCAGAATAAGGTGTCTAGTACTCCAAGTGTCTCTCCCTGAGGTCTACGACAAAACGGCTGAGATCAATGGGTTCACAGTGTTGCAGCTTCTGTTTGAAGGTATACGATTGTGTCATCCATGGCAGAAAGAATATGGCCTGACCAGCAATCATTGGATCTTGTACTCAGCTACATGTCAGCATGTAAGACCTTATTCATTGTGTAGCTGTTGAATTAAATCAAAGAATTGTACAGCCGCATTGTCGCGCAAAACCAATTTAACTGTAGGGGTTCTAATTCACACTCTCGCATGACACACCATGGAGGCGTGGTGCGTGTCTCTGACCCCCAACATCCTTTTCAATACTGCCAACAGCTATTTCTTGAGGGGACCGTCCATCTCTTTGCCTTTTGTAAGTAAGGAGTGGCCCAAATCCGACTCGCATGCATACCAGCAGTAATAGCGTATGTCTTGAGAAGCCACATGTACGCGTGTAGCCTGTTTGCAAGGTTTTATTCCTAAACAAACTCTTTGACTCTGAACGTGCCTGTCGTGAATGGGCGAAGCGTGTTATGTCAGCCGCGGTATTCAGGTTGATCTGCTTGTCGAACACCATGCCCAAATATTTGAATGAGTCTGTGTAGGGGAGCAGTACACCGTCAAAGTACTGAGGGGGCAGGTATTCAGAGTTAGAATTGAAGCACATTATTGCCTCTGACTTCTGTGTGACTACAGTGGTTACAATGTTACAATGGGGGGTTGACCTTCAGCCAGGGTGTTGGCTGACCAGCTGCTGACTGGTCTCGATCAGCCACATATGAAATCCACAAGCTCAGAAGGAAACAAAATTTTAAGAAAACTGCTGAGAAAATTGAAAAAAGGCAGGTTGGTTGCTGGCTTGATGTAGCAATTCAGGTAGGGCTGCTGAGAATCCTCAAAAAGGATGCAAACAAAAAGGAGTATTAATCTTTTCTTAGCTCATAAACTTGATGATCTTGGCAGAATAAAGAGCGTGCACCTCGTTTTGGACATGTTCGAGATATTCTTTACTATGCATGCTATGTTTACTATTTATTTTGGACATGTCGAGATATTCTTTACTAGGGCAATGGTCACACACACGAGAACTGCCCACAAGCTATGCTGCTGCCTCCATTCATAATGCACGCAATCAGAACTACTGACATTGCCCTTAACACGTTTGGAAAGATCAAGATGAAGATACTGCGGCACTTAGTCGGCATACGCTCATCACTAGAGAAAGGGACGACAAAGCAAAAATGACAGAGGGGGTCGACGGAGCAAATGTCCTGAAATGTGACTTTTTTGATGCAGACCATGTTTGATGAACATAACTAGATGGTCCACAAAATTTGGGGTCAATCGGACCACCCCAGTGGTCTGGACAGAAATACAGTTCAAATTTTGGCACTGAGTTTTCACATTTTAGGCCACCACTCCCCAACCAGAGCCTCTTTTCACCCCAAAACAAGATGGCAACACTTCCTTCATGATACTAAATCATCCTGGATTTTAAAGTGTATATTTGGTGAAGCTTAGTTTTCCACCTTTTTGGCGCCCCTTTTGTTGATTCATTCTAAGGGGAATGGGCCGAAATGGAGTATCTGACCAACTACTGGGTCGTTTTGCCCCGTTTTTATTGCAATGATATTCCTTATTAAAATTTAGACGATTCATGTAAAAATGACACAAATCAGGTCAGTGGGTGGTGAGATATGAGAGAATGGTGGTGAAAATTAGGGTTCACACCGCGAGCAATTGGACGTGTGCGCCCTAGCTGGAAACATAAGCTCTGGTGCTATCAGCAGCTACCTCTGGGTACTGAGCTTGGTTTTTTTCAGCTGGGGCGCCCATACTTTATTCACATTTTAAAAGTACCCCTTTTTCAAGCCTTCGTCGACCCCCTCTGCATAAATGATAAGTTGCCAGCTTGTTGTTGTGCATGTTGGGGCCCACCAACTCAGCGTCTCTCCAAGCATTTCTCATCCTATGCTTCAAATCTGCAGGAAATTATTGCATGGGAATAGCACGCACAGTTTGACTAGCTCAATTGTGGTTCACACCCACGCAGTCCTTGAAAAGCGGTTAGTTATTGAGCAGTCCAGCAGGCACTTGGAATAGGCTGTAAATTGAGACCAGCCTTGACCTTTTGCAAAGCCTGGACTCCTATAGATACCCTTGGTATTGTTAAAATTATTGTTAAACATTGGTATTATTATTGTTAAGCATTAAACTAAGTATGATTGAATTAATGAATATTGATAAGTTTTGGTAAATACTGGTAAGTATTTGTGAATTAAGTTTTGGTAAGTATTGGTAAGTTCTACTGAGAAGATTGGTAAGTATCAGCAAGTTTTATTGAACTAAGTATAATTGAATGAAGTATTGGTACTATTGAAAAGCTTGGCAGCGGACTGAAATCTGTAAAACTGCTACGGTTCACCGTATCTACACTCTGGAAGTACAGCCCAGTTAGACCACTGCAAGTGCACACTTAACGTGCCCTTCAAAAAATGCAAATCTAAGCGTAGACAGCGTGCTGGAGACCTCCTTGCCTATCTGCAAAGCTCCAGTTCCTCAAAATTGACTACCATTAATGCCACCATCTACAACACCCACACTACGAAGCCTTACAAGGACTTGGGTCTTGACCATCAAAGAGATAACAAATTTACATCTAAGCATCCATATGCATTCTGTTAACTACGCTGCAAATTTGTCCATACCAGGCGCGCACTTTCCAGTATTGTTATAATTTCATCAGGAGCCGGAAATTTCAGGCCAAGCCTGCATTCCTAAAAAAACTTACGATCATTGACTCTTCTTCTCTGCGTTGGAGGAATTTACCAACAGTCTGTTACCAACATGGTTTATTTATTATTTGTTTATTTATTTGTATAGCCCGTGCAAAATCATCCTTCAGCAATTCATAGACCTTATGCTACCTTGCAACTACAATACAAGCAGTTGAACGTTGAACCTGACCGCTTTTAAACAGATGCCTGCTTTGTCTGTCGTAAAACGTATATGATCAAAGTTTGCAAACGCTTTTCTAGTGAATACACTTACAGGGTAATGTAGTTTAGACCAGAAGCAGACTGCGAATTAGCATTATCAATCAGCAACGTACGACATGGCCTGCTTAAATGGACCAGAAATTAGAACTGTTGGGAGGAAGCGCCTAAAGAGCTGAAAAATGCAGTGCAACCTAACATCCGCACTCGTGAGGTAACAGGGATGCACAGATCACTCCTTTGGCCCAGGCCCCATGATGAAGGGGTTAATAAAGGGGTTCCTCCTTGCGCTCATGGCATTGTATGTGTGCGATACAGCTGACACTCCTGTATACGAGAGGAAAGTGAAGACAAGCAGAGATAAAAGGAGGAACATGGTGTATCAGGAGAATGCACTTATGAAAAATGTGTTTTTTGAAAGAGTTCCCCATGCATGGTCGAGGGCAAAATCACTAATACCACTCAATAGTCTTTCTACCGCTGTGATACACAGTTTCCTAGCAATCCTTCCTGATCCCCATGACTTTTCCTCTTCTTGCGCTCGTGGAGGAGTTTTACCAAAGTGGCTCCTCCAAATTAGCGTGGGAGCGGTTTTTTCCTGTCCCCGTGTTTTCTACTGTCCCCATGTTTTGTTCTTTTTCTTGTTCCTAATGATTGTAGCAAGCCCAATTTACCTCCAATCGTGGCCAATGTTGTCTCAGCCGGCTTACGTCGAAATGCCCCAGGCATACAGGCAATGACGAGGCCAGCACTTGTGGCTGCGAGCAAGGAAATCAATTTACATTCTTGAAAGTATCAGGCTCACACATAACCAAATTTAAACCTAGCCTCTATATTAGACTTCATACAGACTTGAGTTTAGAGCAAACCGTAATGGGATGAAACATGAAACACTCTCACCTGCGCCCAGGTTGTAGCCTTGAATCACCTTGCCGTTGCCCACAAGCTGTCTGCAACAGTAGGCATAGCACAGGGTCTTCCAGCGTAACAAGAATCACAAGAGGAGATGCAACAAAAGGCTCCAAGTTGTTTGCGGCATTATTGAATGGTCAAAAAAGGACACCCCCCTCTATACGGCTACTATTTTTTCACATTTTCTCGTCACGACATGAATTACCCGGCTGTGATGAAGAGCAAGGCAAACGCCCCCGAGCCTATCGCTGCACGTGGAATGCCCTGCTTAAAGAAGTAGTACGAGCCCATTCCACCTAAATATTGTGCAGGGAATGTTTTATGTATGTCACCACTGGCTAGGGAATGTTAGCAAGTCAGCATGCAGCATTCCCTTAGCCTGTCCATTTATGCCAATGTACTATGTCATGAGTTTTTATTTGCACTACAAATGGCAGTGTAATAACTTACAAGCCCCTGCCACGAGATTGAAGGGGTATGTAGCTTGATCTATTACTGTTGGTCCTGCAGAGTATGGTGGAAGCATTATTGGATTTAGTTGCCCCTGCTAAGCAGCAGGCTGTATCGCACACATTTAATTTAATACCTTGATTCTTCAAATGCTTGATCCGCAGCATTTTCATGAAGCTGATTCCTGGATAATGGCGCTCACAAGCAGCCGTGTAACTTAACAATACAGAAAGCATGGATCCTTAAAAAAGTCTTGTCAGTCATTTTGAAAGGATGTTGTTGTCTTAAGGGTGCAGCTCTGAGGAAAAGACTTCACTCTTTGACCCACGCACATCATAAAATCATGCAAGCAGTGGTTTATAACACCTCAAGCATCAAGAGAGAGCAGCGCGTGTCTTGTGGTCTCCCAACAGCTGCCAAAGGCACGCTTTGCCAATCCGTTATTTCCTCTCATGGACTCGCATAAAATTGGAAAAAATTTGGCTCAAGACCTCCTTAGTTGCGTGACGCTCATACCTGGCCCATGGTGCCTCAGGCCCTCTACCTGGAATTGAAAAGGTCAAGATAATGAATCAATAGTCCGTTAGAACGAGCACGAAAATCAGGGCGTCCTGTGTTGTAGATCCAAACCTCATTTGGGGTCCTCGTCCACCCATATCCATAACGACCTGCTGGTGCAATGCTCAAGTGTGATGAGTGGGGATGTTTGAATGAGAACAAGCGCGGCGGCGGTTAGACAGCATGCTCAATAAGCCGCAGAGGTGCTTCATCACCTGTGTGCCTGTACATCCCATCTGGAGTGAGCTTGTGATCAGCCGCTGCTGACAGTGCGGCATCTGCTTGCCTTGTGCTCTCGGCCATTTTCCTGGAACTCTTTTTTCCAGATCAATAATATTTTGTAAATTAAAATTATGCAGAACGAAATAGCACGTACTGGCAACTGGAAATACAAGGTAAACCGACATTTTACAATCAGTTTCGTAGCTACCATAAATGACTACGAGTTATTGTTTGTCCTGTTTGTTAAGATTAGCTTATCTCAAATTTGGGTGTGAATGGTTCTCTCCTTGATTTCGAATGTACAACATAGGTGACATGTCTCACCACTTGCTCTTCTTTGTCTCAGATTTTCCATACGCAGCCTAACCTCTGTAGCCTCTGTAGACGTTTTAATTGTTTGCCATCTTCTCTTCACACCTCAGTATGAAGATAGCCCGACTCGTTTGAGGACCTTTTTGAACCAGCCAGATGTGTATGTTGTGGCCTCTTTTGTGGCTCAGTGCTTATCCCTCTTCCTAGCGATGTAACCTTACCTTACCTTATCCCTCTTCCCTTTTTTTTCTAGCGCCTTTTTTGTTTAAGTACAGGCTTCCGCTCAGATGCCCCCTCAAAGGCGCACACATATATATTACCTTATCTTTTAATTGTTTCCTCACATTGCCAAGCCTTATCTCTAACATACACACACAAGACACCAGAAGTCGCTTGCTTGCCGGAGTCAGTGCACTTCACACCACCTGCAAAAATTCAGTAAACAGTCTATGATAGAAAATGCGATACGTGCTGCAAGCTGCAAGTTTACCCGTTGAATTGTCAGCAAAAAGGCTGCAAAAGAAATGCATTTCCGGAATCCAGCTGGTCAAGGCAACCACCGCAAAGAAGAAGATACAATATACAACGCTAATGACAAAGCAGGTCAGCAAAACAGCATTCCTCATTGCAGACAAAGACAGGCAGTATTTAAAAGCGACGTAGGTGCCATCAAATCCCTCAGGCTACTGCCTTCAGCAGGAAAAGCAGGCGTGCATCCAGGTGCATCATACAAATTTTCAGTCCTCCGATGCCCAGTACTTTCTTACGCAATGCTTATACACGCATACAAATTCCTCAAGTAATGAGTCCTGGTACTCAAGCCATTTCAATCCCTCCGGATATGTTGTTTGCAGCAACGAGCATTTTGCGGGCGGTATCTGCCTCATCGTGCCCTCCATACACCTCCTGCACTTGGCCCAAGATGTAAGTCAAAAGAAGGCCCACCTGGAGAAGCACAAGCAGCACAAGCAGCATATGAGCAACGAGAGCAAGCAAAGGCGCTCTCTTAAAATTGACATATGCAGAATGCATGCAACTTTGAAACAATCATGTCGAGTGTTCCAAACGGCTAGGTTGCTAATCAGGAGAGTTTGCACTTAAACCTATAACACGACGCCAGCTGAAGGAAGATGGGCCTGTTCAAATTTCTCAGCCTGTTCATTTTTTTAATACTGCAATGTGACCATGCGTGTGTGTGTATGTGTATGTGTGTGTGTGTGTGTGTTTTGTATGTGTGTGTATGTGTTTTGTGTGTGTGTGTGTGTGTGTGTGTGTGTGTGTGTGTGTGTGTGTACGATCGTGACACACATTTCAATCTCAAGACACAGACAAACACCCACGAATACATACACACCCACGTAAACATGTACATACTGGTACAGACGCCAGGCTTCAGATTGAACAAACCCACCTCCTTTTCCTGTACCTTGAAATTCAAACTGACCACGGACCTCAACTTAAAACGCCACATCTGCCAATCTTTTGCCCCCCACACACCTTGACTTCCAAGGGACGAGGATTCTTGGGTGACAGTATGCCAGCAGACGCACGACGCCTCTTTTGCCCTGCAGGCCAAAGATGTACAGGGGGCCTATAAGAAGCGTGTCCACCATGCTCATCGTTTTCGCGGTGATACAATGCTGCCTAAAAGTCAACAGACTCACGCCAAACTCACCACTCACAGCCATCAGCCTGTGAAACTCTTGAAGTTTGAGAGAGTAGGCCCTCGGGTCTGGCGACATGCCTCGCTCTTTCTCAGCCTCAGGGTCCGTAGCAGCACGTTGGCTGCCACTGTCGGCTACCCTATGCACGGGGCGTACGGCGAGAGGGGGGTTGGACGGAGGAGGGGTGGGTTCCTTTTTTTGTGCTCCAATCTGCTCTTCGCCACCAGGTGCTGATCCCCATTCTGCTGCTTCCCCGGTTGCTGCTGCTGCTGCTGCTGCTGCTGCTGTTGTTGCTGCTGCCACTGCTGCTGCTATTGCTGCTGCCACTGCGGCGCCAGTGGGGGATGAGGAAGCGCTTTCAGGGTAGTGAAAGCGTCCAGAGTGCCCTACGGCCTGTGTGAGTGTGTGTGTGTGTATGTGTGTATGTGTGTGTGTGTGTGCGTGCGTGTGTGTGTTTTTGCGTGTGTGCGCGCGCGTGTGCATGTGTGTATGTGAGAACGTGCATATGCATTTGGTGCTAGGGGACAGGAAACTGGGCAGGAACATGAGTGCATTGTCTGAGAAAAATGCAGGAATGCTGGAGAGCAATGAGGTCCATAAGGTCAAATCAAGGCCCATTCCAGATCTTTTAGTAGCACAATGAACAGCACAAACATAGACGGACGCATACACACATACATACACGCATGACTCTCCTCACCTGCTCATTGACAAAAAATGCATCCAAATCTTCCTCATTAGGCAGCGCCAGGTGCTCCCCCAAGCGACAAACGGCCTACAGTGCAGTGTCATCACATCTTCAGGCACTCTCACACACACAAAAATAGTCATGAGAACCAACTTTCGTGGAAAGTGGGTAGGCTTCCCCTGCCGTATTTTCACAGTGAATGACTGCACGGCTTACAATGGCCACGCCATCACTGCTGTATTCAAACAGGGAATGAGCGGCCTAAAATGGCCACGCCACTACGTATGCACACAGGAGTTATCAGTATTTTACCTTGCCTAAAAATTTAGTAGCAGTTTTCACCAGGCACAACACACACACACAATTAACTACAGGGTAACTCCCTCTGCCAATGATATGATTGACAACAAGCGCCGCCAAAGAAGAGCATTTGGGAGTCAAAAGCATGATTGTGCTCGTTACTTCTTTGCGACAAGCCTGGAGCTCTGATCATGAGCTGTCCTGTGCAACATGCTTGATTCAAGAAACACACACATCAAGCGAATTAGATTAGACAGACATACGTGCAGCACAAATACATGAAACCTGATAGCTGCATGTAACGGGCATACATGTGTGTGCTGTGTGTATAGAGGTGCTTACGCGTACTCAGAAAGTACATGGTGATACATGCAGCAGACACCTGCATACTCCTGCATGCATGCCGCGTATATGCAGGGCACACACCTGCTATGTCCACGTGACAGATACATACACACATTCACACATACAAACATTATGCGTGCGTAAAAAGATTCCCACCTCAACAAAGTCCATCAGTGTGAGTGACACGGTCCGCTTCCTCTTCTTCAACTCATCAGTGACACACAGTTGGGACCAGGCAAATATGAGCTTGGCATCGCGCTTGTCAAGACCTGTGATGTTAACACAGAAAGAATATAATGGGGGCTGGTTGCAATGCTATAAAAAAACGTAAAGCACTTCAGCCACAGAAAGGGACCACATCAAATGCTGCCACCATGTGCCCTAGTGTCCTCTCAACACGCGTACCCACATACAGACAAATACATTGCCACAATTGCACAGCCACAAGGTGTACACAGCAGCGGCATGCACACACAACACACACATACACACACAAACAGACACGCACGCATGCAACGTACACATTCTTCCTACCTGTCTGGTTTGACAGCAGCTTGTTGGTCTCTAAAAAGTTCCCCCAGTGCTCTACTCTAAAGTACTTTGTGCGGTCCTTTGCCTGGAACACGCACAAAACGTGATTCAAAGAGCGTGAAGAGGGGAAAAGGTGATGAGCATGAAGAAAGGGGTATGTTGAAAACAAATGATGGACGAGCGTGGAAAAGGAGGGATGCAAAGCTGTTCTGGCACCTAAAGAAATCCTCAATTACAAAAATCTCAAACAGCTTTCACAGCGCATGTTAGAAATGCTCGTACTTGACGTCCACTCAACCCTTGTGATTGGAAGAATACTCGCAGGCATTGAGACCATTAGAAATTGAATGCCTTTGTACTAGGTGCTGTATGGCTCTTCCACAGCGCGTAGCACACATTCCAGAAGGCTCTGTATGGCTCTTCACACGCACACTGCTACCAACCTTGAACAGCCTAAACAGTCCTGTCAAAAGGCTCAAGTGCTGAGTGACAAAGTCTGCCATGGGCCGAGAGTGCAAACGACTGTTCCTGTGTGACAAGTGAGCAAAAGGTTGCAGCGCGTTTGCAGAGCAATGCTTCAGCACGCTTGTTTGCAGATAGATTTGAAGAAAGTATCTCGCTGCAATTATGGCATACGTTACCTATAAGTGACAATCAAGGCAAACGCAACAATGCCCTCAAAGCACGCAGGTTGCATTCATGCTTCATTTCAGAGGTCCCACCCACCTGAAGTAATATTCGTGTAGGTATACAGGTGTATGTCCATATATTTAGGTGTACGGTTGTATACATACGGTTGTATACCAGAGGTGGTCGACGGAGGCCCCAAATGAGGGTACTTTTAAAATGTGAATTGAGTATGGGCCCCGTAACGGGCACTTTCTAGGCTGAGCACCCAGAAGTAGCCCAGGCTCCGAGCTGCTGAGAACAACTGAGCTTGAAAAGTGCCAGCTGCGGGGCCCATGTCTAATTGTCTGCGGCGTGAACCTTATTTTTCACCACCACTCTCTCATATCTCACCACTCACTGACCTGATTTGTGTCATTTTTATATGAATCGTCTACATTTCATTAAAGAATACCATTGCAACAAAAATGGGGCAAAACGGAGCAGTAC
>Ga0307942_1003692_pt1 | contig 12381 bp, 13 predicted proteins | sample OrgLakmetagen175_FD_201846 | JGI IMG/M metagenome (GOLD analysis project Ga0307942, IMG submission 201846) | Saline water microbial communities from Organic Lake, Antarctica - #175 | ecosystem: Environmental > Aquatic > Non-marine Saline and Alkaline > Saline | place: Antarctica: Organic Lake...
CTGCACCCTTCATTCTACATCATCCTACATCACGTTACACCCTTCACCCTACATCACCCTACACCACCCTGCACCCTTCACCCCACATCACCCTGCACTCTTCATTCTACATCACCCTACATCACCCTACACCACCCTACACCCTATATCACCCCACATCACCCTACACCCTTCACCCTACATCACCCTACACCCTATATCACCCTACACCCTTCACCCCACATCACCTTAAACCCTTACCCTACATCACCCTACATCACCCTACACCCCACATCACCCTACACCACCCTACATCAAAGGGCTCGCTTGAAACTTTAATCTAGCCACAAGCATTAGAGGTTGATAAAGTATAAGGCTAATTTTTAAGGCTCACGTTAATGTTGTGTATAACTTTCGTGGTTCTTGGTCGGCTTCAGAATATAATCCTCAAAAGTCAGCAACACTACAACACACACGTCGCACAGGCTAGAGGCAGCCAAGGTGGACCAGGTCGTGTGCTTTGTCGATGAGTTTCTGCCCCTCTTTGTACCAACCATGTGAGTAGAATGGAAAAACAGTAGTAAGAACAACGAAAGAAGCAGAGGACGGAATGGAAGGTGCCGTATTGGGCCTGTTAGATATGCAGAGGCCAACGTAATTCGCAATGGCGTTAAAAGCATGCAAGCAAATGAAGCACGGGCCTGTTAGACAAGCAGAGGCCAACATCACTCGCTATGGCGTTAGGAGCATGCAAGCAAATGAAGCATGTGCACGGTGGTTTGAGAGGCAAGGGCTTGTCTTTCTGGATTTCGCCGTACGTACACAGACACAGACACACACAAGCACACACACACACAAACATGCACAAGCGCACACACACACGCACGCACGCACACTTCTGCACTTTCCTACTCCATTTTGCTTTAGGGGCATTAAAGATCCTAAAGAGAAAGAGGAGGCTCAGTTAGCAGCCTTTGAGAAGCTTAAGGTCAAGCTTGCCAAGCTGAATGAGATGGTGGTAAGTGAGGTTAAGCTTACAGGCAGCTTTATTCTGGAGCAACATCTTGCTCGTTTTGAATAGACCAGCCTCGTTTAAGAGCAGCAGCTAGGGCCTATAGACACCGTAAGAGCTAAAATTGGACGTAGACGGTCCTCTGCAACCTTTCTCTCTCAAGTAGCACTTTTAACGTGCATCTTTGTTTGTGGTTAACATCTGAATTCTTTCTGTGATTCAAGCACTGCAAGGGCCAAACAGGGGGGGAGGCAGACTAAGTGCTATGGGCATGTGCGTGAAAAAGGTCACTACGTACTTCAGTTTACGCTTTGGCAATGCTCTTCTATAAGCTGCTTTGTTTGTTCAGTACCATGGCATGCGCGTGATTGATGTTATCACATATTCACGTACTTCTGTCATTGTATTTGCATTACTCTTATGAGCAACTTGATGCGCGTGATTGACGTTATCAATTATTCGCGTACTTCTGTCATTGTATTTGCATTACTCTTATGAGCAACTTGATGCGCGTGATTGATGTTATCACATATTCGCGTACTTCTGTCATTGTATTTGCATTACTCTTATGAGCAACTTGATGCGCGTGATTGATGTTATCACATATTCGCGTACTTCTGTCATTGTATTTGCATTACTCTTATGAGCAACTTGATGCGCGTAATTGATGTTATCACATATTCGCATACTTCTGTCATTGTATTTGCATTACTCTTATGAGCAACTTGATGCGCGTGATTGATGTTATCACATATTCGCATACTTCTGTCTGTATTTGCATTACTCTTATGAGCAACTTGGGACCTCTGCACAGACTAAGCAGTGCATCTGTCATTGTTGTATTTTTGTCGTGTTAGTTTGCCACTTGGCACACACACATACACGATCCAACTCTTTCCTTGAGAATCCCTTCGCTCCTCCGTGCTTTAACCTGATCTACATCTACCTATGCACTGTATGTGTCTAAATTGTGTGTGTGCGTGTGTGTGTGTCTCTGCTGTACATAATCGCGTGTCTGCTTCTGCACTGTTTTCCCACCCTTCGACAGCTCCTTGCTTGCGTGTGCTAATGCTGATGAAAGGTTTCTCTCAGTTCCATACTTGCGTGGTGTTGAGACTTACGTGTGCTCCCTGAACTCTTTCTTGCCTGCTCTCAGGAGAAAGCTGGGCCCAGCTACCTAGTAGGGCCAAAGCTCACATACGCTGACGTTGTTGCCTTCTGCTACGTGTCGTTCCTGACCTCAGGGATCTTTACTGGTGAGTTATTTTTCAAGTTATTCTTTTCAGACGATGCAAGCAATAGCTATTTGATATCAATTACTTTATGTGGGTCGCTTGTTACGCCGAGGCATGTGGCAGGCCTTGGCATGTAGTTCTGTCAGTGCACGCATGCCCAAGCACACACATATAACACACGGTAACTCTGACACACATATACACACATATGCACACTGGCACATGCACATGACACACACGTACACAAGTACACACGTACACACACGCACACACACATACGCACGCAGGTGGTTCTAAGGAGGTGCTGTCTGCCTACCCGGCCTTGGCAGCTTACCACAAGAAAGTGGCTAGCCTTCCTGAGGTGAGTGTGTGGGTGTAAGGAAGCGCTAGCTGCAAGTGCCAGTTTGTGCCACAGTTCCTCCCGCCTGGAGCTTTGCATTGGCAATTGTAACTGGCGCCTGAGATGTGCCATTCCATCACTGATTAGGTGCTAGCCCATCATGGCCAACGTTTCATGGCACCCAGTGGTACCGAGTGCAAAGCATTTGGAAATGGGTACCATGCAAATTATCGGGAGTAATTTCATTGCGTGTTCGTTCTCTTTTATTTCTCCAAATTTACAAAAGGCGCAACATTTAGCAGAAACCTTTGTGTTTTGGTTAAACCCCCTCCACATTTCTAGAATTGGCCAGCAGTTGCGGCCTGCTTGTCAGATCACTGTCACTGCAAAGTAAAGGACCTCAGCACATGAATCACATAATGTGCCGGTCTTATTTATATTAGTTGTGCCTTCAGACCAAGAACAACCTCCAAGGTGGAAAAATCATCCAGCAGAGGAGTGGGTTTGCATCACTGTGGTCCCTAGTGCTTTGACTAGCACACACACACACACACACACACACACACGTATGTGTGTCTGTCTCTGCTTGTGCCACTCATCTTTGACTGGCTCCCACACTGCTGCTCCTTCCCGGAGCTGGCAGCCAACAAAAGGCCGATTGGCAGGCCAAAGAAGATTGGTCTCACAGTTTGGTTGTGGGGACACAGTAGGGGCACAGCTGTTATGCACAGGGGCATTGGCACGCAGTGAGGGGGAAGCTGTGTGGCAGGGGAAATATAGGTGGGCGGGTGCTCTGGGCAGAACCCGCCCACTGATCTTTCCTATCCTAAAATGGAGGACCAAGCTGCAACACTTGCGCATGCAAAGCAGGTTAGAGCAACCCAGTCTAGCAGCAGACGAGCAGGTCAGACGAGGTTACCGAGGCTGCTCACACCCAAGCAACACCATCAGCACGCACGAGCAACAGCAGCAGTGATAGTGGCAAGAGGAAGAGGTAGCAATTCTTGGGAAGGGCATATAGTAGCAGAGCAGAGAGCAAACTCATATGCGTACAGCATGTTTGCTTCCCTTTGCCCTTTTGCGGTATTCGCTTGGATTGTAATTGTTTGTGAAGCTTATTGGTGAACAGGGCTAAAGGCCCTGTGGGGTTGATACGGGGAGGGCAAACATATATTTTTTGGGGGTGCGGGAAGGTGCGGGATCTACTAAAATTTTCTGTAATTTGGGGTGCGGGATGAGGATGGTAAGACAAGGTATATCGTCATTATAACTGACTCTTTGTTCTACCCTCTTTTTTTTGCAGGTTGCTGCGTACTATGCCAAAGCTTCCGAGCGCGGGTTCTTGCACCCAATGGAATCATTCAAGCCTTGAAAAGGGTGTTTGGACGAAGGCATGTGACTGGCAAATACAAAGACCCCTTCTTGAACACAATCAACTCCCAGCATTGATTCATTAATTGATCCGATTCCAAAAGAAATGCTGTTATTAATTTATACATTTTACAGATACATTTTACAGGTTCTTTGTGCATCTTTTATGCGCTCTGTCACGTGAGTAAAAGCATGCAAAATTTCTGTGCCTGCCATCGTGAAGCAATCATTAAAAAACACTTTTGGCATGGATTAGAAAATAACACTGTTATGGGGCGAGCTGTACGGCATCCCACCAAAGAAGAGAAGAAACAAAAAAAGAGTCTCCGGCCCAAAGTCAGCAAAAGCGGTGAGAGAGCGGTGCGCACATTGCTGTCTGAAAGTCCAACAACAAAACAAGGAGGTCCACATGGATGACCACATTCTAAATATTACAGGTTTGCAGATTAAGCCCATCAGTAATAGAGTGCGACTGCTGGGCTGCTGCATGTGGAAACTGCGGGAAAAAAGTGACCAAGTTTGGTAGCACTACAGAAATAAAAGGTAGGGCATTGCCCAAGCAGTGATAACTCATTTATACCATGAGATCTCCCGCACTGCAAATATTGAAAATGATCCCGGCTGGTCGATAGTTCTTATTTTAGGTGAAATGTAAATGGATAACTGACTTTTCGGCCTCCTGGTTTTCATTCGTGTTTGCTTTCCGCTAAATAATATTGTTAATTTTACGCTGCCTTGTTTCGTAACTTTAGCGTAATGATGATGCTAAACAAGAAGGCCCTCCTGAGCACTCAGAGACCTGCCTCTTCAACAAGGGCCAGCATTAAGACTCAGGCCCAGGCCAAACCTGCATTGAAGCTGTACTATTTCGATATCCCGTAAGTTGATGGTGATCGCACGTGTGTGGACCTGTGTTACGCACTTTGTGTTGTGCACTGTGAGTTGTGTGCATTCTGCACATGCACTGTGCACAGCAATCTGTTTTGTGCAGTTGCTAGAACATGCAAGCATCTTGGAATACGACCACACGACTCCTGTCCCCTTCCACTTCTTGCTCTAACTTTTTGCTACACTTGCTCGCTTGCTTTCCAGTGGGCGGGCAGAAGCGACTCGTTTGCTCTTGAAGATTGGAAAATACCCATTCGAGGTATCCTTCTGCACTTGAACAAGGAGGTGTTTGTGGGGAGGTATTCCATGCCTGCAAAGATTTGTATCCATGTCCTAGCACTAACCAGTTGTGTGCTTCCTGGTTGTATTGCCTCGCAGGATTACATTGTAAACAAGGAAAATTGGGTTGCTCTGAAACCACAAATGCCGTTCGGCCAGGTCCCTGTCCTTGAGGTATTGTGGGGCGAAAACGTGTGGGGCGAAAACGAGGGCTATGCACTTGTATTCGTCTGCTCTAGCATAATCTTGAATCCTGATGCTTAATGCTTGTGTGTGTGATTGTGTGTGTGATTGTGTGTGTGTGTGCGTGTGTTTGTGTGTGTGTGCTTGTGTGTGTGTGTGTGTGTGTGTGTGTGTGTTTGTGTGTGTGTGCTTGTGTGTGTGTGTGTGTGTTGTTTGTTTGTTAGAGAATGGGGTTCCTGCTTTCTTTGATCTGCCGTTCGCATACTGCTCGATGAAGACATGTGTTATTCCTGCTTATAGTTTCTCAGTGAGCAGTGACCTCCTTTGTAGCGTTACACTTCTGTACTTAGCCCAAAATGATGAAAAGCCTAGAACCTGGCAGGTTCAGCGTTAAAAAGGCAAGGACGGATAGCCAACTCAGATAGATTCTAACTGCAACCCAAACGTTGCAGGTGGATGGCAAGAAGCTCAGCCAGTCAAGTGCCATGGAGAGGTTTGTTGCAAAGCTCACCGATGCCTACCCCCAAGACCCGTGAGTTTTGCCCTTGCGTACTTTCTTTTTTCCGTAATTCTCACTGCTAGCATGACCATTGAATACAAGATCTCTTAATCAGGCGAGTGGGAAGCACAGAATGCAGCAGCTTGGTGTCAACAACATGTGGGGGGGATGCAATATTGCAGCAAGCCCTTCTCGGAGGCTCTGTTTGCATGCATGAAATGAGGAGTGACCCTGATGTGCCACATTCTAATCCGCCTATTCACACAGGTTCGATGCAGCAAAGGTAGACGAGATTGCTGCCTTCATGGGCGAGTGGCTCGACATTTTCATCCCCACCTTGTGAGTTGTGTGAGTGTGTGTGTGTGAGTGTATGTATGTGTGTGTGTATGTGTTTGTGGACAGCCAGAGTACAATCGACTTTATAGTTCAGTGTACCTGCCAGAGATTCTGTGTAGGTAATTATGTATGTCACTTGCCATGTCTTAAGATTAAGCCCTCTCCTCCCCCTGCCTTGCGTTTTTTTACTTTTTGATACCGCCGATGTTCGTTTGCAAGCAACACCAGCTAGTCCGTAAGCTGAAATACAGAGAGGAAGCCCAGAATTGTTGCTTGAACTTCAGTGAACTTTTACTATGATGGACATAAATCGTCTTCTGTTATTCTTCAGTGGATTGTGAAAAGCCTGCAACAATTTACTCTGCACCTCCGAGCGTTTATGGTATGTGGGCGACCACAAAATCGAGGAGGAAAGATGTCATGCATTCCTTGAGCGTTGAGTAAACCACAAAATGGGCGACCACAAAATCGAAGAGGAAAGATGTCATGCATCCCTTGAGCGTTGAGTAAATCACAAAATGTCACTCCTTGAGCGTTGAGTAAACCACAAAATGGGCGACCACAAAATCGAAGAGGAAAGATGTCATGCATTCCTTGAGCGTTGAGTAAACCACAAAATGGGCGACCACAAAATCGAGGAGGAAAGATGTCATGCATCCCTTGAGCGTTGAGTAAAAAGTAAAAAGGCACTTCCTTCTCTGAGGTAGTGATGTGTGAGAGTGTGTGTGTGTGGGGGGGGGGAAGGGGGTGCGTGGGTGCGTGCGCGTGCATCCGGGTACTTTTTTCCACTTGCTCACCCATCTTCTGTTTATATCCCCTCTTGCAACACACATGCTCTTACGCTGAACACTATATACATACCGTGTATGACCGTATATCTGGTGATTTCCCTGCTAAAATTACCGCATATACATCTTAATAGTTATATGATTTTGTCCAAACCTGCTAAAAATACTGTATATACATCTTAGTAAATATATGGTTCTGTCCAACCCTACACATGCTATCACGCCACACCCTGCAACAAACCCTACTCGTACACACAAATTGTACTCGTACAGCATACACTTTGCAGTGAGCCTGCTCGAACCAGACCCGCAACGAATGCTTCTCGTGCCGAACCCTGTGCCACGCCCGCTTACTCACATGGAATCCTGCGACCACACACACACACACACACACACACACACACAAACACACAATCACACACACACACTGCGCAGCTTCATCAAGGATGCGGAGGAGAAAAAAGCAGCTAGGCTGCAGGTCGTGGAGGAGAAGCTGAAGCCCAAGATTCAGAAACTCTCAGAGATGATTGAGGCGGCAGGACCAGATAGTTACCTGTGTGGACCCAAAACTACTTACGCGGACGTGCAAGTCTTTGTACAGCTGAGCTTCATGGTTTCTGGCTTTTTCGACGGTGGGTGGATGGGCAGTTTGAGTGGGTCATTGAGGAGAGGGGCAACTTGAACAAAAGTGTCAGAAAGGGCTGCTGATATTAAGAGGGTGCCTAATCCTCTGTCCACTGAGCCATGCTGAAGACTGGGGGTCTAGTTTCAAGGCATGCAGGAAATAATTTGCACAGTTGGTGATGTGTGCTGGGTGCAGCTGGGCGTACCGTCAAACCGCAGCAGAAGTGCTGTTGTGAAATTGTCCATCCTAGCTTGTGGGAGTAATTCAGGTGTGTGCGTGTGCATGAGCGTGTGCGTGCATGTGTGCATATTCATGCGCGTATGTGTATGCATAGGCATATGTGTGTGTGTATGTGCGCATGTGCGTGTGTGTGCGTGTGTGACGCAACATTTCTTTAATGTTCTGTTGAAACAAAAGATGAAACGGAAGAGGCCTTACTTGCTGTCTGGCATCCATGCAGGTACATGTATGCAAGCACACAACAAAACATCAAGACATAATGACTAGGTTAAAACTACCTGAATAAGAAAATTTCTTTCAATGCTGGACCTCCTGATAGTGGGTGCTGGGGTGCACGCATTGACCCTCATGCCTTGAAACTTAATGTGAGCTGCTGCCGCGAGGCGGTAAAAGAAAGGACAGGCAACATGGCGGCACGTGTGTGTGTGTGTGTGCCGTGTTAAACAATAAGTACGCTGCAGATGGCGCTTTGTTAATGACACATGCCTAGGGTTGGCCAGAACCATATATATATATATATACACGGTGTATATATGTTATTTTTGGCAGGGAAGCCACCAAATATACGGTCATATACGGAGCATATATACCGTCCTGGCCAACCCTGCCCCACATGCCCCTTACAGTCCTATAGACACGCGATTGCACAACAACAGTGTCCAGTATGGTGCTGCTTAAACGGTTATGGCAGCAGCATGTAAATAACGCAATGCGCGTTCCTGTCTGAGTGGCTCTGCCAGCACGTCTCAATCATGGACGATAGTGGGCATTGTACTTGGTCCGATGCACTTCTTGTGGAAATGAAATTGCGCTCAGACCCATGTACTTCTTGCAAGTATGAAATTATGCTTGGTCCTATGTACTGCTTGTAAGTATAAAATTGTGCTTGGTCCTATGTACTTCTTGCAAGTATGAAATTATGCTTGGTCCTATGTACTGCTTGTAAGTATGAAATTGTGCTTGGTCCTATGTACTTCTTGCAAGTATGAAATTATGCTTGGTCCTATGTACTGCTTGTAAGTATGAAATTGTGCTTGGTCCTATGTACTGCTTGCAAGTATGAGAGTGTACTTGGGCCTATGTACTTCTTGCAAGTATGAAATTATGCTTGGTCCTATGTACTGCTTGTAAGTAAAAAAATTGTGCTTGGGCCTATGTACTTCTTGCAAGTATGAAATTGTGCTTGGTCCTATATACATCTTGCAGGTATGAAATTGTACTCGGTCCTATATACTGCTTGTGAGTATGAGAGAGCAGCCATCCTCGTGAATCTCTCCCTTTTAAAAACCCTTTTATTTTCATCACAGGCGTTCCTAAAAAAGGTTGCCATCGCACCAAATACCGCCAGCCTGCGTGGCTCCTTTAACCCCAGCATTTAAATCCTTGCGTTGCGATGTTGCGATGCTCATTGCAGGTGTTCCAAAAGACCTGTATGCAGCGTACCCTGCAGTCCGTGCATTTCACAAGAAAATTGCCAGCCTGCCGGAGGTAAGCGCGCATGAGATTTGTTTGCGAGCCTGCCAGATGGAAATAAGAATTTAAGAAAAACGATGCAGGCAGAGAAAGCGCCAGCCTGTTGGAGATAAGCATGCGTGTGGACACAGTATGCCAGCCTGCGGGTAGTAAGCGCGCATAAGACTTGTTTGCAAGCCTTCCGGATTGAAAAAGGAAATTTGGTTAAAGAAAAACGATGCAGGCAGAGAAATTGCCAGCCTGCCAAAGATCTCCTGCATGAGGACGCAGTATGCCAGCCTGCCAGTAGTAAGCTCGCATAAGACTTGTTTGCGAGCCTGCCGGATTGAAAAAGGAAATTTGGTTTAAGAAAAATGATGCAGGCAGAGAAATTGCCAGCCTGCCGGAGATAAGCCTGCATGAGGACGCAGTATGCCAGCCTGCCGGAGATAAGCCTGCATGCGGACACAGTATGCCATCCTGCCAGATACTATGCAGGCAACGAAAGCCACTGCCCACACAAAATTAGGAGCCTGGTTTTAGAGCTCAAAGGAGCCAGATTTGGTAACAAGTACAGTAAAATCCTCTCTACCACAAAGAGGGGAAATTACACCATAGGGTTCAGGATGGTTGTAGGCTGGGAAAGGATGGTTGTAGGCTGGGTCTGAAAGGATGGCTGTAGGCTGGAAAAGGATGGCTGTAGGCTGGGAAAGGATGGCTGTAGGCTGGGAAAGGATGGTTGTAGGCTGGGTCTGAAAGGATGGCTGTAGGCTGGGAAAGGACGGCTGTAGGCTGGAAAAGGATGGCTGTGGGCTGGGAAAGGGTGGCTGTAGGCTGGGAAAGGATGGCTGTAGGCTGAGTCTGAAACCGGCTCCTGATGAGAGTTGGTAATGATGCTGGAAAAGGAAAAACAATGCAGGCAGTGAAAAACCAATCCCCTCAATAGGGCACGTCTGGTATGGACAAGCTAAGCAGCGTAGTTCGCCTTGTCCATACCAGACAACTTATCCATACCAGACGCGTACTTTCCAGTACTTTTATCAACTGTCATCAGGAGCCGGTTTTAGGTCAAGCCATCAACCCTCCTGATCCCCACTGATCTTTATATTATTCTATTCGTGTGGAAGTTTTACAGAGTGGCTTTTAACTGCCTGCGTAGTTTTTCTTTTTTTCTTTTCAGCGTAGTTGACAGAATGTACATGGAGTTTGGAGGCAAATTTCTTGACAGTTTGAGAATCAAGACCCAAGTTGTGAAATGGCTCTGGAGTGAGAGTGTTGGCTCTGGAGTGAGAGTGTTGGCTCTGGAGTGAGAGTGTTGGCTCTGGAGTGAGAGTGTTGGCTCTGGAGTGAGAGTGGTGGCTCTGGAGTGAGAGTGGTGCCATCCACGCCCAGAAGGATGATGTGGAGTGAGAGTGTAGGCTCTGGAGTGAGAGTGTAGGCTCTGGAGTGAGAGTGTTGGCTCTGGAGTGAGAGTGGTGCCATCCACGCCCAGAAGGATGATGTGGAGAGCAGTGGAAGCTCCTTGGGGGGTGTTGCAGAGGTTCCTGCACGGTAGTAAATTATTGTGCCAGCCTACCAATGGTAGAGGGTTTAAGAAGACAGTAGGACATTCAATCAGGAGCAAGTCCCAGCAGTGCAGGCACACTTGTTTGTTTGGTACAGGTGATAGTTGCTTTGTGTATTGTGCATTTGCGGTAAAAGTTCTGCAGATCAACACACAAGCACACGTAACTTGGAAGAACCACACAAGCACACGTGGCTTGGAAGAACCACACAAACACACGTGGCTTGGAAGAACCACACAAGCACTCGTGGCTTGGAAGAACCACACAAGCACACGTGGCTTGGAAGCATCACACAAACACACGTGGCTTGGAATAAATTAGGGTAGCAAATCCTGGGTGACATGTGATGTGCATTTGTGGTGACCGATCTGCACACCAACACACCAACACACATGGCCCGGAAGACACAGGCAAGCGGGTCATGAGTGACGTTAAAGGGCAAAAGCTTAGTTGCTGCCGCTGACTAGAACTAGGATACACACATGCTGGCCATACATACGTCCTTACTGTGGTTTTAGCAGGAAAAACGGCGTATATATGTACGGTTCTGGCCAACCCTAAGTAGAACAGAAAAACAAATGAGGCAGCGGAACAGGCAAAAACATAATCCACCCTACCCTTGCTGTTCACAGTGTGTGTGTGTGTGTATGTGTGTGCGTGTGTGTGTGTGTGTGTGTGTGTGTGCGTGCGTGCCAAGGCAGCCTCGTACAAAGACGTACGTAAGCCCCCCCCCCACTGCCTTCCCCTTTGTTTACGTAGTTGCTGCCTCGCACACCAATCACCCCCTCCTTGCTGTTCACAGGTGGCAGCCTCGTACAAAGACTTGACAGAGGGCCCTCGAGCGACCTACAAAGCTCTGCCTTGAGTACCTGCTGGATATCTTTGCTAGCTAGGCAAACACCAGTATCTGCATTCTTTTTCCTTTTCTTATCTTTAATCGCTAGGCAAACACTGATATTGTTAAGCTGCTGAGTACGACAGGACCCTTTTAGAGAGGGAGTGACTGTCGGTTCTATGCAGTGTTGGCTTGGGAAAAAAGGCTGGGAATGGCCGAGACGGGTAGGCTTTTTTCTTACCCTTAGGTTAGCCAAAGGAGTTGTATGTGCCTAGCGCTTTTCTGCTTGTCGGTGGGGCTCTGGCTAGTGCGAGCACGAGTTGAGAGCCTTTCCTTAATGCACGCTGGTGACTTCCAGTGTAGACTTTTAGTTTTACCTTTTCTCCAATCTTCGTGTCCTCCTTTCTCCTTCTGGTACTTTATCGGACCCTACATTTTTCGTTGGCGCCTTTTTTTGTCTGGTAATAGAAGAAGTTCTACAGTACCCAGTGCCAATGGTTACAATGGTTACAATGGGGGGTGACCTTCAGCCAGGTAGTTTGGCTGATCGGCTGCTGACTGGTCTCGGCCAGCCACAAATAAATCCATAAGCTCAGAAAGAAAAAGAAAAAGTCTATTGTTCTGCTGAGAAAGGAAATCATGAACAAGTTGGTTGTTGACCTGTTGCAGCAAAAAGGGTTGGGCTGCTGAAAAGTCCTCAAAAAAAGGTGAAAACAGAAAGAAAAAGTGTTTCCTCAGCTCACAAACTCGATGG
>Ga0307942_1003702_pt1 | contig 12366 bp, 11 predicted proteins | sample OrgLakmetagen175_FD_201846 | JGI IMG/M metagenome (GOLD analysis project Ga0307942, IMG submission 201846) | Saline water microbial communities from Organic Lake, Antarctica - #175 | ecosystem: Environmental > Aquatic > Non-marine Saline and Alkaline > Saline | place: Antarctica: Organic Lake...
ACACACACACACACACACACACACATACACACACACACACACACACGTACACACATACACGCACGCACGCACGCACACACGCACGCACGCACGCACGCGAGCACACACACACACAAACAACACACACACACACGCACACACACACACACACTCACACATATGCACAGACAGACACAAACACACACATACATAAATACACACACAAATACACACAGACAAGCACACACATACATAAACACACAAACACACACAAATACACACAGACAAACACACACAGACAGGCATACACACTTTCAAATATACGCACACGCACACACAACACAAGCATTATTATGCGCACAGAGATACGCACGCTCTCACATATACACACATGCACACCCACACGTACACACACACAAGTGTTATTATGCGCACACACATAGTCACATACAAACACACAGACATACAGACATACAGATATACATACTCATCCATGCACTCACACATGCACGCGCACACGCACACACACAGCGAGCACACACTGTCACAAACACACACATACACACACACACATGCACATACTCACACACTCACACACGCGCTCATACATACACAAATAACAAAAACAACCACTCCCGTCAATGAGAGCATCTCGACCTCACTCCGTGTGCTCCTTGCTGCTGCCTTGCACTGCAGGTGGACCCCTCTCCCACCACCGGAGCTAGACATAGCATCCCACCCTTCTACCACACAGCTGCTGCAGCACGGCACAGCAGGGACATAGACGTGAAGCCAGCCTCTCCCCGCACTCTCAACACCGTGCTAGAGCCGCCGGTAAGGAGTGACTAAACGAAATAGTACACTGTCAATGGCACAGCCCTTGACTGCAGTGGTTGCAGTTGGTGCATTGATCTCTGCTGTACAGCCTAGTGAAGGCCACGCTTTGCCTAATGTGGTTCACGATACAATGTACACGCACGCACGCACGCTCGCACGCGCGTGCACACACACACACACACACACACACAAATACTCACATACACACACATAAGCATAAACATAGACCCACACAAATTCCCTCACATACACACACATACTTACACACACACGCCTACATGTGTTCTCCTTCCTTGACATGCAGTCTGACGCCAAGTTCTCCTTGCACAAAGCGGAGGCCCCTGCAAATATCCCACCTGCAGCACAGCACCAGGACCAGCAGCAGGAGCAGCAACAGGAGCAGCAGCAGGAGCAACAGCAGGAGCACAAGAAGCTACCCCATCAGCTGCTGCAAGCACAGCCTTCTGTAGACCCTTCTGTTGCCCAGGTGCAACAGCCTTTGGGAACGGACAACCCCAAAGCTACACCCTCAGGTACAGCACACATACACACATTTCACACACACACACATGCGCATCTTCACGCGCTCAAACACACACACACACACACACACACACACACACACACACACACACACACACACACACGCACACACACACACACACACACACACATACACATGCGCATCTTCACGCGCTCAAACACACACACACACACATACACACACATACGCACACGTACACGTACACACGATTGCACGAAATGCAGACCCCCAAGAGAAGGCAGGAGAAGTGGCAGAGGCAGCACTTAATGCGGGGTCAGGCATAGGAGGGGGAGCAGACCCCTTTAACCCCTTGGAAGCCACACCCAGGGCAGCTTCAAAGACACACCCGTCTCAACAGGTATCCTGTGACGCACGCTGGCCTGAACTAGTCACAATTCAAGCGCACGCTGGTACATTGCCCTCTGAGACTTATACACACATATGTGTCCTATTCATGTTTGGCAGGGAGATCTGAAAGTGTATGGTCACTTCCTTTTTGGTGCGTGTGCACAATCATGGCCAAACCACATGGTCACATGGCCCACCTTGTTTTAAATTGGCGTGCTAAGGAAAAGGCACTCGTAGCTATTGTCCTTGCACTAGCCAGAGGTCCACAGAATTGGCCGTACCACTCCACACGTGAGCGTTGACAGGAAGGGCGGGTTTTGTTTCCAGCGCTTACAGACACTGGTTTGATGTATGGTCAGGGTCAGATGTGCGCATAAAAGCGGCAAGACAGGACTCACACAGGGACGTACGTGATTGACGACCTGCTAGATCTGCGTGTTAGGCTTGTTCTCTTCTCAGCCCTCTTGCGGGGCATGACCAGCGTGAAAGCCTTAGCTTGTTCAAGAGCAATTTGGTGATGAGAGCTCTAGCCATCCCTTCGTGCGCGCTGTTGTAATTGTTTGTTCAGGCATAGACTCGTACCTTGAATTTTGCTCTGGAAATAACAGTAAGAGGAGAAAACAACCTGAGTGGAAGGAATTGTCCTGGAGTGGATATACAGCTTGTAAGGGGAAGGAAATAATTATCCTGGTAGTTGTAAAAACAGCTTGTAAACACAGCTTGTAAGGGTGAAGGAAGGCTTTGCGTTGATCCCCTCTTTTTTGGCAGACCCGACTGCATTACTCTGCATGCTGCACTTCTGCCGTACATCTTGCCCACCCCTGCCAATCCCAGCTGACCCTTTCTGTAATATATAAGCATTCTGATTGTAAATCCTATGCTCTTTCTCTCTGCGCGCAGACTGACCTGCAGCAGACAGTGCACTACGCAGCAAACCACGACGGATGGCAGGTGAGCTGGATTGGCTCCTTGCTTGGTGTGGGACTTTTGTGTTTGATTTCCTTTTTGTAAGCTTGGCCACGAGCTTTTCGTTACAATGGCGTGTTTCCTTGATTGCATGGACATGGTGAAACAAGGTATTTTTACAAGTGTGGTACTTTGTTGTGTTCAAACAGTTGTGCAATAGACTCCTAAGTGTACATGTGCCTTTACCAATGCCAATGGTCCCATTGGCGCTGCAGGTCACGGTCAGGTCAAAAAAGTTATGTCTAGTGCAAGCAATTCTTATAAAAATGCCGTCGCAACTTTTATGAGGATAACGCTATTCTTTTGGGATTGGCATCAACCTCTCATCCCTTACCTGACTTCACTATATCCCTGACAGCAATTCTTGAGGACTCGTCCAAAAGAGCTTGAGATGCGGAACTGGGTAGCTCCATCATACATATTGCAACGCTCATCACTCATTGATGGCGTGTGCATCTCAGTTGGAAAGCTTCAATTCATTAAATTTGAGTGTGCACGTCCCCTTATACGTAGCCCCCAACCCTTCCTAATACATACACACATACAAACACACACATGCAAATGCACACCTACACGCATACACACATGAAAATGTAGCAAATTGCCTTGTTTTTCCAGCTGCTCAGAGGAGCTGCCAGATTTTGCATTGACGAGGAAATGGATGGAAGGTTGTCACAGGCAGCGTGCCACCTCGATGAACTAACAAAGTTATGAAGCTGTTGCTTCCACGATCTCCCTCACAAACTTGCCTTGACACACTCTGTGACCTTTGATTATGTGCAGTGGCGCAAGTACGGAGAGAAGATTGTCAAAGGTAGCACCAACCCAAGGAGCTACTACAAGTGCAGCCATCAAGGGTGCCAGGCCAAGAAGATCGTGGAGCGGAACACGCATGGCGTGATTTTTAACACGGAGTATAAGGTGGGGATTGTGCTGGAATGAACGTAGGAGTGAAAGAAGGGGTAAATTTAGAAGCAAGAGCTCATACTGTCATCAGCATGCACTTAAAAATGATTTCCACCAGTGTTTACGCTAGCCCCAGAGTCCCACCGAGATAGAGTTCGGTTTCGTTCCACCAGGCTTTTTCACACGGAATACGTGGTGTATGCGTGTGGGGGGGGGATTCTTGTTTGAGATGTTTGCGGCCAAACAAGGATGGCTTTTGTGGTGGCTTCTGTAAGCGTTCCGTAAGCGTGATTTTCAGCATAATGAGCAAATGGCTATAAGGGCTTTTCCTGTCCTTTGAGGGATTTAGTGTGAAAGGGTGCAAGGGTGCAAGGCAAAATTCAATTCCTGAGATCACGGCAGATCAGTGATGCGGCTGTCCAGAGAGGAGGAGGGTGCCCTCTTTTGATGTGCAAACAGTTTCTTGGTTTATTCCATAGAAATATACAGTTTACAAACAGAGCTTGCAGTAGTTCCTCAAGTTAGACTGTCATGCAATTTAGTAGATCCGGCCAGAAGCTTACACATATCCACACGTATGCGGTGTATACACGGTAATTTTAGCAGGGAAGTACCATACATACGGTCATATACAGTGTGTATGTACGGTTCTGGCCAACCCTAAATATAAGGTTACAGAGCAGCTATGCACAGAGAGCGGTCCAAGCTAGCTTAACACACTTCACGTCCCAGGTGCTGTCAATGAGTTTGTGTCCAGATGTGCTTTACACTGCCAAGTAGATTCTCCATTCAAAGCATCGCCCATTGCACGGCTGCCACGCGGCCTTGAGCACATGAGCACAAACAGAGCGTTTATAAATCAAGCGCAGCCGTCATCATGTGTCATCTTTGTTGCTAAATTTGATATTCCAGTCCAACTGCAGCTAGCCCTCGGTCAAATTTTTTATCCGCAAATTTCCGCGTGCCTTATTCTTCCAGGAATTTTTGAAGCCTTCCCTCGTCTTGACCTTATTGCCATGCAGAGCCTTGCAAATCAAAGTCGAGCCGCCTTCTTTCTCTCCTCAAATGTTGCACAGCCGCCTCATCTAATTGCAACATTGGCGTCTATGTTAAAGCACACATGCATGCACGCAATCGGCGGTGCAGCAACGCACACGCACGCATGCATTTTTGCTCTGCTCTCACCTATCGGTGTTGTTAATTATTAGCATCTGTCACCTATTGGTGTTAATTATCATGAACACGCATGCATCATTCTCCTGTCCTCATCTGCACAGGCGCAAAAAAGCCAGTACACATACACACCTGCCTATATGTGATCTGTCTGAACAGGCGCTTCACAGCCATCCTGCACCAGCCACCCTGAAAGCCGCTTCAAAGTGCCGCCCTAAGCTCAGTAAACAGGTATATGGCAACCGCCGAGTGACTTGATCTAAGACAATTAGACGTGCAACGTCGAGAGCATGGTTGTGTTGATGGTGTTAGCATGTGTTAGCCAATGTAGCTGTGTGTATGAGCGTGTCTGTGCACATACGCTCCTTAATATGCGTCAGGTCACTGCTGAGCTCCAGGTGTTCGTGCTTATTGCTCGGACAGCAATTAAGGTTGCTTGGATGAGAGCTCAATTTGTTCACTCACACATGTGTACACATTTACACACACACACGCACACACACACACACACACACACACACACAGGCCCCTCCATCTGTGCAAGCCTCCCAGCCGTACGAACCCCCCTGTTCCATGCCTCAAGTCAGCACCCCCACAAATCGCATTAACACGAGCTCCGGGGGAGACATTCACTTTGGTGTGCATGCAATGCACTTGCCTGCCCCACCCACCATTCCTAGGGCTACCGCGCATGGTGGGTGATCAAGGTGTTTGGGTGAGAGGGTGTGGATGGAAGCTGAAGAGGCGAATGCCGGCCCCAGCCAATACTTTTGAGACTGTTATGAGGGTCAATGGCGTGTGTATGCGTGTGTGTTGTGAGCACATGGTGCTTGTGCTGTGTGTATGCGTGTGTGTTGTGAGTGTGTTTGTGAGTGTTTGTGAGTGTTTGTGTTGTGAGTGTGTGTGTATGTGTGTATATTTCTGTGTGGGAGCATGCGTGGGTTTACATGCGGTCTCCCTTGCAACCTAGAGTGATCTCACTAGTGGGTCAGAGCTTATGGTATAGCTGCTCTTTGATGCTTGCCTCGACCCTTGCATTTCACAAGTTGCGACGTGAGTGTGCTGTACGTCAGAGGGGAAACATGATTGGGTCTGATTCATGCCTCAAACGCCTTTTGCGATCTGACCATGCTGTACACGAGCAAGGAATGGTGCAAGCGGTGCACACTGACTTATTTTCCTATACATGTGGAGATTGGTTTTCACAGAGATTGTACGAGGCTGCTGAGAGTAGAGAGGCTGCGTGCACTGCTGTTCACTGCACTTCTGATGTCCAGCAGCTGCATGCTCCAATTGCCCCCCTGTGTTCTTTTGACCCAGAGCGGCCATCATACACAACGGGGTTGGCTGGCCTGCTAAGCTGTCCACCAACGTTCAGGGGTAGCATAGACAGGCATTCACACGCACATACAAACGCACACACACACTAACACATACGTGCGCAAGTATGCACAAACATGCACAACTGTCCTGCATTTTCAGATGGCAACAGTGAGAGCTTGTTTGGAGACTGGCTGCTGGCCATGCGCCAGGAGCAGAGTGTGTCAATGTTTGGGGCAGAGGAGGGAGAGGCAGCAGCCAACGCACAGGGCCAGGTGCGAGGGGCAAGGTGCACCATCTAACTTGTTAAACATACATATATGTGTACATGACTTGCACAAGGCTTGATCCGTCTGGAGTTAATGTACACGTTTTCCACCGCATCTCTTTAAAAAGTTGCGCGCACACACGCAAACACACACACACGCACAGGCACACACACACAGACACACACACACACACACAAACACACACACAAACACACACACACACACACAGACATACACACAGACACACACACACACACACATATCACACACATACACACACACGCACGCAGGCCACCCACTTTGGCCAGCGTGATGCTGTACAGGACCTGGCCGTGGCCATTCAGAACCTGCAATCCCCTCGGCCCTTGGTGGCCGACTCACCCATGGCAGGTGGGCACACACTCGCAGGAATGAGAAGGATTGGCTTAGCCGTACACAGAAACGTAAAAACGTTGTGAATCCGGTACTTTGAGCAGAGAATTTATGTCATGTACCATCATATGTGGTGTACATACACGGTTCTTGCCAACCCTAGTAATAAAAGGTTTGCGACCCGCACTGTGCTTTGGTCCTTGGTGGGGGATTTTTTTGACTTGTGACTCACGAGTTGTGACTCACGACCCAAGTCAGGAGCTGACACAGACACACACACAAACACACACACATGTTTACATTCATACTTGCAGGCCTAAGGGGCCACACGCACCTGTCTGCAGCTTTAGGAGGCCCCAGCCCCAAACACTCCCAGCTGCAGCTGGAGCAAGCACTAGAGGCTGCTTTCAGGTGTTTGTTTGGCTTGGTTGATTAGCGCATGTTGGTCACTTTCTTGGCTTCATCTGTGCTTGCGCTCCCTTGTGGTCAGTGTGCATTGTGTACTTCAACCACTGACTTCCTCTACTCTGGCGTATCTTTGTAGTTTATGCCGGCTTGTGTGTGCACGTCAAAGGTCAAAGGGAAGTCTCTACGCTCTACGCGGTCAGATGCAATGATACTTTAAATACATCGGTGCTCAATGACTCGTGAAAAAACGGAACCCCTGTTCCCTGTTCCATTCAGAGGGATGAACATTGCACATTAACTCATTAACATTCTCTGTGGTATTCGGCAGTAAGAATCATATCCATTTGAACAAATCCAAGCTTCACAGCAACTCTTTTGCATCCTCCGTGTTTTGATCAGCATTTACTAATTGCCTTTGTTGCCCACCCCTTCTACCACAACAGCTAGGCGCAGGCACGCTTGCAAGCACCCAGCCTCCTTTACAAATGCACTTTTGGACTGTGTAGCCATCAGATGACTGTCCCTTGCAAAAGCCAGGCACACCAGTGCACCCAAGCAAAGGCGACTGTATGCCTTGGCTAAAACATTGGGACAGATGTAAAGACAAGCCTGTTGATTTAATGAGATGAGGTCAGGGAGGCTTTGAATTGGGTGAAAATCTCGTTGGCAGTAATTCGGGGGGCTCTGGCACGGATACAAGCTTTACAAATCTGCTCCTTAGCCTGAAATCAGCACAATGGCGAGGCATACACAAGTGTAAATACGACTGAATGCCTTTGTTTAAAAGCTGCCCCTCCACTTTGCCCTCAGCCCTCGGGACCGCCCTCTGAACTTGAACCTAATGCAGCAGCAACAGCAGCAGCAGCAGCACTCCAGTCAGCAGTTTGCACGACCGGGCAGCAAGCGGCCGCGAAGCGCGACGTGTGGAGGTACGTGTGTGGTTTTGACGCGTGAATCAGATAAGAGATCGGTATAGTTTTATAAGGCGCATCTCAAGGTACGTTGTTTTGGTTTGACCTAGCTGCGTTTTAGGCCATTTCCTCATTTACGTGTAAGATGTGTCTCTGCATGAGCAAAGGCCTTGCAGTGCCGCTTGGAATGTGCGTTGAGTATGGTGCGGCAAGTGCGGTAGTTGTGTGGGAAATTCGAGTCAAGAGATTTACCGAGCCCATTTGGATGTGTGCCTGTGCCTGAGTGTATGTGTGCCTGTGCCTGTGTGTATGTGCGTGTGTATAGGGGGGGGGAGCCTGGGCCTGGGCCTGAGTGTTGTTGTCATGCACCAAAACACGCCCTTACTAACATAGTGCGTACCACTTGGCGCACGCACACACGCAGGTGCAGGTGACCCCTCCCGCCTGCAGTTCAGCAATACCACGGAGCCGTCACGCCTGCAATATGGCAGCAGTGCTTACACCCCTGGTACCCTCAACCCTACCCAAGGCAGCCTCCACCAAACCCCCCTTAATGACAACAACCCCAGCCTCAACCCTGTTGGCCTAAGTGCTAGCGTCCTCTCCATGCTGAAAGGTCTTGAGCAGCCCCAAGATCAATCTGCGGCTGCCGCCCCCCAGCCTTCCTCTGACGCGGCAGCTGCTGCAGCGGCGGCTGCCTTCACCGCCTTCAACCAGACACAACAGGCTACCGAGACCTCGCAAGAGGTCCCACCCAAGTGAGTGTGTGTTTTCGTATGTGTACACATGTGTGTGTTGGGAGGTGGGAGGGTCACTGTGATAGTGTGCGTGCGAGTGTAAAAGTCTGCGTGAGTATGCTATTGTTTTGGAGTGATTGTATTGAAAGACCATCATATTGACACCACTGGTGGCAGGTAAATTCAGTGCCTGACAGGTACTGCAAAGATTTGACCACCGAGGCTTGAGTCAGATCTGGGGCGCCGGTAATTTGTGATGTGTAGTTTTGAGCACAGGGGCAGCAATTGGCAGAGTGGAATGTAAACGGACTGCAAATAATAAGATGGAAAAGAGTGTCTTGTGCCTTTTGCTCAATTGCAAGAATGAAAAGGTATGAATTAAATGTAAAATGCTGCGATGGTTTTTCCTATGTTAACTTTTGGAAACTACATTGCTAGGAAAGCCCGTATCTGTGGGGTGCAGCATGTGCATGTATGGCCCCTCTCAAAACGCCTGCTTGTCTGATATGAATGTAGCTATGGCCGGCCCTAGAAACTGCATAAAAGCATATACAGTGCCTGTTCCAAATATTGAAATGTATGCTCACAAGCACACACACACACACACCTGTGGAAACCATCTCGGCGTTGCTGTTGCAGGCGTGCCAAACGTGTCGAAACCCCAGATGGCCAGGTAGACAACCACACGAAGGACGGCCCCTCCAACGCCACGCGCCCCTTCAGCCAATGGCTTGTGAATGGAATGGTGCAGCAGCAGCAACAGGGTATGGCTGCTTTGCAGTCACAGCTTGCTTTGGCGCAGACGGAAGCTGAGGCTGGGATGCAGCATGGCCAGGTAAACAAAAGGTTTGATAGGGAGGGGGACCGCCTGGGTGTCTGCATCCCGCGTGGCAGCTGCAGCTTGCCTTGAGGCAGAGGCTGAGAGGCTGTTGTAGGGATGCAGCTTGGCCACGTGGGCATGGAGAAGAACAGAGGCAGAGTAGTGAAAATGGTTACAAATAGGGGATGTCCGGATCACCAGGTTGTTGGCTGATCGGTTTTCAACTCTGGTCTCCGGGTGGGCATAGGAATAGAGCCAAATGATGAATTTAAACAATTTGTGCATGCACCCCACGCGGCTTGCAGGTGAAGTGTGTTCTTTACAAACACAAGCACACACACTCATACGCACACAAATGCACACAAGCGTTCTTTACAAACACATACACGCACACTCATACGCACACAAACGCACACAAACGCACACACAGTGCACACCACTCTTGCAGGCAGTGTGAACAAAGTCAACTTCAACCAGGCAATGTGCCATTTGAATAGTACATGTGTCGCACAAGCATATGCTGCACTAGGCATGTGTGTAGGGAGTTGGCCAGGGATATGGAAATTCACCATTAATGGCTGGATCTGTCAAGCTTGGTTTGCAAGCAACTCTGTGTACGCCGCCCATAGCTCAGGCCGACTCCACACAGAGGCGCCACGGTGATGACACAAACTGCAGTTGTGAGTCAGCCTTCTGTTATTCAGCACTGACATTACACTAGCTTGTCCGCCTAATTGCAGGCACGCTTTGGGAATATGGGGGGCATGATGACCAGTGCCCAACAAAGACGAGAGCTCGAGCAGCTGCTGAAGGCACACTTGTAAAGGAGCAGGTTGTGAGCAGGTGCTCAAGGCACACTCGTGAAGGAGCAGGCTGTGAGTCCTTAAAGGCTGGAATTGTGTTTGGGCAGCAGCAGCAGCTATAACAACAATGCCGGACGGTGCAGTGGTGCTGGGGCCTGGCATACAACGTGGGAACCAGGCCCTAACAGGTGTTTTAGGGACACATGGGTGTATAAGTAGGTGTGCGAGTGGTTGTGGATGGGTGGTGCATTGTGCCTACCAGAACATAGCGGCAGGATGAAGGGTTGTGGTGTGGAATATGTGTGTATAAGATGGGAACAAAGCTTTCGGGGTGCTTGTAACACGTGCCCTGCACAAATAGGCAGCTACATACATACCCAGGACCTTGACTAGGTAGGACACACTACAGCTACACAGAAGGGCCATGTACTCCTACCTGGAAGAGCTGGTGTGTGTGCTATGCACGGGTGTTCTTCAGTACTAGAGTTTAAATTTGTGTTTGCTGCATTTTGTATGGCAGAAGTGTGGCCCGTTGGCGTTGGCTATCTTCCTATTACTGGGAATCCTTTTTCTAGGCGTCACTGGCAGAGGAGTAGATTTTCTGGGACGTTTGGGGTTGGGCCTTGATTCAAGGGTCTGTTCCTCTGGTAAGTTTCTGAGAAATTTGTAATATCTTGTACAGAAAAGGTGGTTGTTGCCAATGAACGGCTGTCAGGCAATGGGATGGGGTAGTTTAAGGTGCTCTTTATTCATGGAAAGTGAGTTGACGTTGCGAACATTGCCCAAGAACTTCTGCAAATACTTGGTGCAGAGAGCAGTGCGCTGGTGTGGGATAATTATGCGTTGCTTATTGGGTTGCTGGTACTGTCCCGTTGGACAAGTGAACAAGCATTGTGCAAACTGCACAGCATGATCAGGACGTTCTGAGGATGTGTATTTGGTCCTTGGGTGGGCTGCATATGCAATGCCATTCTCGTTTTGAGTTTTGCGCTGTGCCGTTTAGTTGCGCGGGTCAGGCATTTTAAACAATGGCACATGTTCACAAACACATCCCCCAAAGAGCTTGTTTCTTCCTGCTTGTCTGCAACAACTCTCGTCTTTCTTGTATCATGCACAAGGCTTGTGTTGTACACAAGGCTTTCTATGTAAGTAGGCCAAAACGGCAAGCATACAGGCATCCTGGCAACGCCCTTATTGTTTAGATTCCGCTTTCCATTTCACTTTCTCTGAGATTCTCTTGGTGCTGCTCAGCCTGTATCCAACTGACATGGGGGGGTGGCTCTTTTTTTGTACTGCTTGAGCGGGGGGGGGTAAATGTTGTTAAGTTTATTGATATGGTGGAGCTCTGGCTAGCGTAAGCACTAGTCGACAGGCAGTCACTTTCTTTATTGTACGCTGGTCTTGTCAGATGTTAAGCCTTCTCATTCTTACCTAGTAAATGTCAGGCCCTAAGCAGCCTAAACCTTTTTCTACTTAGTTCAATGCTCGTTTCTAGTTAAGAGGAACTCATGCTTTCCATCTCTTTGAATGGCTTGAGCTGTTGCTTCAAGAAAGGAGACGTTGTACACGTCAAAACTCTATTTTTTCTACATTAGCTGTGTTTTTAATGAGCAGGCTAGCAGTCGCACGCTTTGACTGAAGGCCTTTCCTTGTAAACCTTGTACACGTCAATGGGGCGAGGGGCTTGGCAAACATACAAGCCTAAACATCAAATCTCAGCTTGTACCGTGATTCATTGTAACAGGATAAAGCATGAGCATGACGCAAGAAAAACTTGCGCATTCTAAAATGGAAAACCGCAGACACTGGCCAGCCTTGCGTAAGCAGATGCAGGAATGGCTGTAAAGGGTAAGGGTAAGGGTTACACAGCTATATCCGCCAGCGAGGGCAGTTGAGCTATAGCAAAAAAAAAAGGCAGCTTCAAGAAGAGAAGGAGGCCAGACTGAACAAGACACCAGAAAAAAAAGACAAGG
>Ga0307942_1003706_pt1 | contig 12361 bp, 12 predicted proteins | sample OrgLakmetagen175_FD_201846 | JGI IMG/M metagenome (GOLD analysis project Ga0307942, IMG submission 201846) | Saline water microbial communities from Organic Lake, Antarctica - #175 | ecosystem: Environmental > Aquatic > Non-marine Saline and Alkaline > Saline | place: Antarctica: Organic Lake...
AGGGGTTTCTAGCAGAGGTAGGGCAGGGGTAGTTGTTGCGGTGTATAGAGCATGGATAAGCGGGTTGGGTGGAGGGGTTTCTAGCAGAGGTAGGGCAGGGGTAGTTGTTGCAGTGCATAGGGGTATGAATAAAGCGGGTTGGGTGGAGGGGTTTCTAGCAGAGGTAGGGCATGGGTAGTTGTTGCAGTGCATAGGGCATGGATAAAGCGGGTTGGGTGGAGGGGTTTCTAGCAGAGGTAGGGCAGGGGTAGTTGTTGCGGTGTATAGAGCATGGATAAGCGGGTTGGGTGGAGGGGTTTCTAGCAGAGGTAGGGCAGGGGTAGTTGTTGCAGTGTATAGAGCATGGATGATGAAAACTCTGTACAGGCCATGGTGTGAATTGTGCAATACTTTGAGTGGAACATGAGAATTGTGTTGTTTTGGTTTGGATTGAGGTGAGGATTCAGAGTCCAAAGGCTGTGAATTCTGGAGTTGTGCGGCGTCTTAACAGGGAAATGGAAAGGACGGAAGGTAAGGAGGAACAAATTTGACTACTTCACCCAAGACAGGCATTAGCTCGTGCATAGGCTAATCCCTGTTCCTATTTATAATGTATATGCCTTAGCCTCCCTTCTGTCCTTGTGGGGAAGTATACATCTATTGCAAGGATGTGGCCATGAAGGCCATACATAATCGACTGTATAATCTTCCTCGACCATCAGCAGCATGTCCGTAGGCATATATTCAATTCTTGGTCAATTCTCTTTTACCACGCGTCATATTATTCAATGCATATATTGCATATAGAAGAGCAGAGTATGTCTTCCCGGTAACACACATACATAAGGGTTGGCCAGAACCGTACATATATACCGTATATTTAATGATTTCCCTGCCAAAAATACCGTATATACACCGTATATATCGGTATATGGTCCTGGCCAACCCTACACGCACATACATGGTGTCATGTGCATACCACCCAGCTAACCAGCCTGTGTCACTTCAAGTATGAGCTACCTAACTTGAATGGTGTTTCACAGTTCGCCTTACTCACTCACCTCTTCTACCCTGACCCTTTGATACTATCCTTATATCCAATTTTACTTCCTTTCACTCCCTTGCAGCTCATCTAGCCCCTCATAGCTCGTATTTAGCCCTACCCCTTTCTTAAAACCCTGTCGTGCTCACATTTTAACCCTTTGCAGCTCATACATCTAGTTGTATCTGAACCACTTCCAAAGCCTGTTTTGCTAAAACTCTAACTCCTTGTAGCTCATATTTCTAGCCCTATCTACAACACTCTCAGAGCCTGTTGTGCTTGCTGTCCAGGGTCAGAATAGCTCTGAGGCCTCCCAAGAAGTGCCCTCTAAGTCCCTTGAAGAGCTGCTGAGTCATAACAAAGCGTCCCTCCAGTGGAGTGCGATCGTATCTGTCCAGGTACAGTATTGTTAATGTTTTGAGCTCCGTGCTGTTGATACTGTCCTCATTTACACAAACTCAATAAGCTGCCAAGGTACTAACGCATGGCTCTCCAATGGAGTACGATCGTGTATGTTAGTAAAAAAGAATTATCTGGATTATCTGACCTTGTGTATGCGGTTCTATGATTCGTGATCCATTGATCTAGAACGCCCCATAGGTCCTGTTTTCTCTCTGCCGTATCCATGCCGTGTGTAAATAACGTTTGTCATTGCCTGTCGAGTCTAGCAGCATAGCAGATAGCAATATAGCAGACAGCAGGATAGAAAGATACATCCTGTTTGCTCAGCGACGTCAACAATGGCCTGCAATTGTAATGCACAAGATGTGTGTGGCGATGCTTGCTTATTTGCACGACAAACATGTGTGCCGTATGTGACATACATTGCTTAACTTATACCTTTTACCTGTATATATCCACTTATACATAGATGCGAGGGACCGTGGCAGGGTGCCTGTACAAGTTGTCTCAGCATACAGAGTGCATGCATGGCATGAGTGCAAGGCTAGCAACAAGCAGGTACGTTTGTTGAATGGCTTTCATGTTTATGTGGCCGCTACTGCTGTTGTTATGATGTTGGTAGCTGTGCGCCCAATTGCCCTTCTATAAAGCGTTGTATGCATCCCTGCATTGGGCCTCCCTTGCACATACTATTGAGTATCACTACGCTACCATTGTTAAACTTCAGACGCGCTATAGCTTAGTTGCCGTGTGTCGATGATCCTTATTACTAATATGCATGCTTATTGCCTGCAGGCTAGTACCCTTAATAGCAGCTATCTTGTGCCCTCCAGACCAAGGTTGGTAGCACCTGATCTAAGTAAGCGCAACTACACGCTAGCTCATACACCATGATACCCACCCACCATGATTGATTTACAATGCAAGGTAAAAGGCGTTTTTCTAAAAGCGTCCCTTTATTTTTACTGCCGTTGTGTTGGATTTTCACAGGGAAAAAGAAGGCAAAGGCCAAGAGCAAGAAGCTCAAGCTATCTGATGCAGACTCTGTCAGCCTGACTAATATTACTGGGGCGTTGAAGGTGTGAGTCCATAAGCTGATTTCATGGCGTATCAAAAGCTTGAGGTGCTTGACACTTCTCTCCATCGTCCTAAGATGTCAGCCTAACAATCCCTTTGAAACTGTCTTGTGTCTGAACAGCTAATATTGCAACGTGCCTTTTTGGTGTGCTTTGTTGCCCACTCTTGCAGTGCAAGAGCAGTGCTTTGGTATGTGATTCCTAATGTACCCTCTTAATCAGTGCTTGTTACTGCTGCCTCAGTCATCGTGTGACGCATGGCCATTTTGGAGGGTTGGGAGCAAAGTGGCCCCTTCCCTCTTGCATTAACACCCGATTAACACCTGAGTACCTACAACACTTTCTTTCTTTGCTTGTATAAAGCAAAAAGGACTCACTTAAACGCAAAACATCTGTTTTATCTCTCTTAGATCTGTTCCGATTGAATTTGTTTTTGCGTCTATTTTTCCTTATACCTCTTTTGTCACAACTAAGTCATGCAATTGATGCAAGCACCCACGCGCAAATCTCACGCTTCCTGAGCTCTGTGTAACTTATAAACTTGCACTTTGTCCCTTCCTTTCCAGCTGTCGTCCAATTTCTGAGCTCTGTGTAACTTGCGCTTTGCCTCACCAGTTCCAATTGTCATCCAAGTCCATCCAATTGTCATTGTCCAATCCTTGTCATCCAATTGTCATCCAATTTTCATCTAATTCCATCCAATTGTCATCCAGTTCCTCACCCTTGTGGGTGCAAATGGGTACCGCGTGGCGAAGCTTGATGCACTTAAACACTTAGTAAGTATAATACACACTTGCACACAATTACACACATATACACACACATGCATGCGCACGTAGGGGCAAACACGTATACATACGCTTGCACATTCATATGCACGTGCAGCCACACTACACACATTTACGCATACACAGATACACACATTCACTCACACACGCCCTTCCCCCCCTTCAAAAAACACGCATGCACACCCATGGGGCAAAGCATATATGAATTCCCCTTTTTACCATTTCAAGCTGTGACGCTGCCTCTCTGGAGCTTGTTTTTTGGGTCCCATGATTGCTGAATAGCTAGCAGCTGTAAACACCAGGCAATGGGCAATAATGGGCAATAACAAATTATAAGGAGCTCCTCTTCACATTCCAGGTGACCCTATACAAAGAAGCGAACCACACTCTGCTGAGGAGAAATGCCCAGGTAACTTCTGTCTGCTGTTTTACAGCTGCGATGAGTGTTGTAAAGCTTACCTTAATGGAGTCTGCATTTTTCAAGATGAGTGCTAATTACGTAAGAAAAATCAAGCTTGCCTGCATTTTTACACCTAGCGTATTTGACCCTATCAGAATTGTTGCAACATAAACAGGGTGCGAGGCTATCATGTAATGAAAATGTTAAATTAACATATGTTGTGCAACGCTTTTGGTATTGCGAGGCTTACTTCTACAAGATAAATCATTTAGAAAATTGTTTGCGCGCATTAAGCTTTTGCGAGGTCCTTTAAAAGTTACGTAATCAACAAAATTCGATTCAGGAAAAGTTCTTCTGGGCTTTTCCCCTTTGTATCCTCACTTCTTCTGGGTACATCTGCTACTGATGATGATGATGATGATGATGATGATGATGATGATGATGATGATGATGATGATGATGACTGCCTGCTGCTTGCAAATACACCATGCTCCAAAAGCTTGTACCTGAGTGGCAGAAGCTGTGCCCTCACACGCTTCCCTCTTGGAGGGCTTGCACCCCATTGAAGGCTGCGCATGGGTCTGTCCACTGTGCCAACTGGGGCAGGAAAAATGGGTGCCAGGTGCTCGCAAGCTTGCTCAGGGCAAGCGTCTGGCCTCAGGAGCTCCCAGGGCAGAATCTTATCCGCTACTGGGTTGAAGGCTGCAACTCAGTCGTTATGATGATGCTCACCTTTTCAAACGACGTCTTTGCCAAATTCCACAAAATCTCCCGTTTGGAAAGATGAAACTTCCAAGGTCGAAAAAACCTAGTTCATTATTGGCTTGATTTATTGCAAGGGTCCTCAGCAATTAGTTTTTTACTCGCAAAACAACCAATTGCAGTACGGTATGCCCGTATAATATTACAATTTTGGAATTCAGAAACTCAGCCCGTTGAGCTCAGAAGCCCTGTACAATCTCAGGGAATTCAGAGTCTTTAGACTGGCCAAAGCCCCTAAAATTACATTGAAGCTAGACTTTGAGGTCGGGCAACCCTGTAGGTAGCTATCCACCTGGGAAATTATAGCAAATATGTCCTCATAAAAACATCAGAAATGGGTTCCAGAGGTCTTCAACCATACCCCACCAGAAAATAAATCAAATCTCCCAGTCTGAGAGCTACTACCGTCTACCGTACTGCGCTTTTAGTATTGCGAAGCCTAATTTGGTGAGTTGTTAAAATAATTAGATTGATTAGAATTAAATTGCGAGCATTGAGCTTTTGCGAGGTCCTTCAAAAGTTAGGAGACTTTGTAAAAATTGTGATTTTGGGGTTGTCACTGGGCTTCCCTTCCTCCTTTTAAGTGCCTCTGGGAGCTTCTGATTCTGCTGCTGCTGGAGGATGGCTGCCTGCTGCAAGCAAGCACACCGTGCTCCAGGAGTTTGCACCTGAGACAGTTGCAGCTCTGCCCTCAAACTTCTTTCCTGAAAAAGCTTGAACCCCCATTGGAGGCTGTGCATGGGTCTGCCCAAAGTCCTAAGTGGGCAGGAAAGATACATGCTGGTCAGCAGCAGGTGCTTGCATGCTTGCTCAGGGCAATGTCAGCTTCAGAAGCTCCCTAGCGGAACCATGTTTGCTTATCAGGGTGCAACTCGGCCACAATGATGACGGTTGCCCCTGGAATGATGGGTTTCCTTTGCGGGGCCCAGAATTGTCCCCACTGGAAAGTCGAAATTTTGCGAGGTTTGGAAAAACTTTAAATTTTTCGGCCTGACTTGTTGCGAAGGGCATCATTAATTAGTTATTTACATGCAGCATAATGAAAGCGCAGTACGGCATGTAATACATAAGTATAGAACCTTTTCCCATCTATTATCCTGAACATGCATTTTATAAAACAGATGGATGCTTTGGCCACAAGTTCTGACATCGATACCTGACTGAAAGTAAAAGAAGTTCTGTGTAATCTGGCTGTGAACAACTGGACACTGTACTGCAGTGGGCTGTGCTGATGCCTTCCCTTGCAAGACCTTTGGTACCTGAGGATCCAAAACTTCCTATTAGATCCTTCTGCTTACTTGCCCATGAACGCATTGGTTCAAACGTGTAACATTCTGTTGTGCAATGTTTCTTGTGCGAGCAATAACATGACACTTGGCACGTGCATCGTGCATTCTCAGGTGGTCCTAGCCAATGTGTCCACGGTTGCAGAGTGTGGGCAGATGCTGTTAGAAGCAAAGGTGCCGGAACCGTTCCTTGTCACAGTACCTGTGAAGCTGACCACTTTGGAGGTGAGGCACTGTCAATCATGTCAAGCAAGTGTGTTATTTAGTTTAGTTTAGTTTGGATTACAAAGGCATTCAACCTGGAATGGCTGCTCAACCTAAGTGTGTAATGCATCTTTTTTCAAAATCGTTGCAGCCTTCGGTTGCCCATGATAACTTTTGAGGAAGGGGCTCAGGCGATACAGATAGCCTATGATACTTTACAGATAGCCTCGCAGAAAGTGCTGCTAAGTGAGTATTAACCGTGTACTCATGTCCACGTCCTTCATTTTGCAGGTTGAGGCCCTGCTTCAAGAGTTCTGTGATGCACGTATTGGACCAAATGCTCTCAGCCCAGCATGAGCTTGGAACTGTCCAGATGTTTTTTTCAGGCAAAGATTTTTGGCCAGCCGTTGGCTGCAGCGCTCAATGCCCACAACTAAATATGTACCATTCATCTTTGACAATTCCGCTGGCTTTGATCGCCGACAAACAAAATTGCAGTGACCAGTTTGGCTGAACTCCGGAATTTTGAGCTGGCTGAAAGCCCAGCAAAAGACCTTGCCAGACAGCGTGACTCCAACATTTATGGCTACCTCTTTATTCATTATCTATGGTGCTGTCACGACGAATCATGGTACCAACTTAAGCATGGATTGCAAGTATGAGCCATATGGTGCGTTCCCTAACATTCCGACGATGGTGCTGGGCAGGCAGCAAATGCAAGACATCATATCCACTAGGGAGAAGGGGCTTTGCAGGCAACTTGAATGCCAGCAGATCCGCAACAAAAATCATACAGATGAAACGAGACATTGAACACAACCCCCATAAATATATGAGCAATACTCTTGGTGGTGTGCAGGCTTCGGCCTCCCAACCACCTGACCCCCATTGAAAAACTCTCTTATTTTTATTCTCCAGGTGGGATGTTGTGTGTCACTCATTTCAGACTTCGTGTTTACACCCTACGTATTGAGACAGCGGCATGGAATCAAAGTAACTCTCCCACCTATGACCTGTGTGACACTGATGATGTCCAAGATGAGCAGCATGTTCTTTTCCACTGCGCCAATCCCCACGTGATCTCTCTCCACAGGAAATATGCATCTCTGTTTCCCCAACAGGAGCCCACGATGTGTCTACTTTCTTGAGCCAGAACAATAACAAGCTTCATTTTTTCCTCCATGAACTAGTTGCGTTTTATGAGCAGGATAGCAGTCGTACTTCTTGACTGAAGGCCTTTCTATGTAAACCTTGTAAATCTTGTGTGTCTCTGCATCCATTGGGTGGTGCGGAACACCACAAACAACATCCTTTCCTAATCCATGCCGGTAGTGTTTAAACTATCTGCGTTCTCTTTTCTTTTTTTCTAGGAGCAATTGGAGCGCACTATGTTATCACAAATTTAGGTAAAAAACAAAGACATTTGCAACATTCTCCAAGAAGCCTCCGTTACTCTCCACATCATCCTTTTGGGTGTGGGCGGCACCATCTACAACACTCACACTCTGAAGCCTCTTAAGAACTGGGTCTTAATTCTCAAAGAATTAAGAAGCTTGCCTTTTAGCTCTATGTGCACTCTGTGAACTTCGCTGCTAAACTTGTTCATACCAGACGTGCCCTTTCCAGTACTGTTATTAACTCCCATCAGGAGCCAATTTCAGGCCAAGCCTGCAACCCTCTTAATCCCCATTGATTTTTCTTTTCCTTTTCGCGGTGGAGGAGCTTTACGGTACTCGGTACCAAAGTGGCCTATTTTCCTTAATTAATGTGGCCTTCTCGTACACGCTTTTGCCTTCTTCTCATCACCTTGGCTGTCCCCCCTATTTTCTATTATCGCTTCCAGCCTGCCTCTCTTGCTTCCCTTTTATGTATCAACTTTCAGTTTCGTTTCAACCTCGTAGTAGGGAGTTTGCTATCTCCCCTGGACCTATGTAATACCATGCCATCATCAATGTGGGGAGTGGCTTTTACTGCCTGCAAAGTTTCTTTCCTTTCTAAAAACCTACACCACAGTTTCGGAGTCGCTGATTTGCATGCCACAGCACACACGAAATAGTTAAGCTTACATGCCATCACCTTATCACACACATTTTGGTGTACCTTTGGGGATTGCTCCTGGCTGGTGGGATGACAGAAGAAGAAATCACAAGCCTGTGTTACATATCTATCTTTGCTTGGATATTTCCAACGTTCTCAGCAGTGCACTTTCTTGCCTTCGCCTTTCTGGCCTTAACTTTCTGGTCCAAAGAATGCGACATAACAGAAATAGAAGGCCCTACGAGCTCAGAATTTGTGACAAATGTGACTGGCACTCTGTTCAGGATGAGGAACACATTTTGCTGGACTGTCCGCATGAACATCTTGTTAGCATTCGCACACAGCGCGTACCGCCAGCTGGTCTTCCCACCTCAGTATGAGGACTTTGAGGACTTTTTTGAAGCGTTTGAGGACTTTTTTGAACCAACCAGATATTTGTGGTGTAGCCTCTTTTGTGGCTGAGTGCCTAGCCTTTTGCTTTCCCTTCTATTTTTGGTTTGGTTTCAGGCTTTTTCCAAGCTTCTGCTCAGATGCCCCCCAGAGGCATATATAGCGATGTAACCTTACCTCACCTTACATGCCATCAGACCCGCAGGATCATGCAGGAGAATAGACATCGAACACAGCCCCAAAACATACCTGAGCAATATTCCTGGTGGTGTGCAGGCACCTCTGCCTCCCAACCACCTGACCCCCATTGGGAAGATTTCCCCCATTTTATTCCTCTTGGGATGTTGTGTGACTCTGCATTCGTTGGGTGGTACAAGACACTAAACAACATCCTTTCCTAATCCAGCCATGCCGATTGTGCTTACACTATCCGCGTTCGTTCTCTTTTCTTTTCTGCATGCAAATTATTTAAGTTATCCAGACGAGTATGATCACAAACAATGAAGGAAACAATCCTAACCTACTCTGCTATCTGAAAGAGTGCAATTAAAAGTTTAAGGGAGGTCGTCTGTAGGCCTGAGCCGAATCAGTCGCTGAAATTCCAGGTTTCAAAATGATCGTGCTCCCTGGATATCAAACCAATTTATAACCGGTCAGCAAACTACCAGGTGAAAAGAAATCCCTGCCATTTTCTTCATTATCGTCTGCAGCTAGTAATAATGCTCCCGTCTTGCCTTGTCTAGAACCCTTTCCACTCTTTCTAAGAAGACGGGGTCATGTTCCGGGCGTGCTCCTGGGTGCTGGGCTTGTCGCAGGTCATGCTCGTCTGCTTCCTCATGAGTCAGCAAGACCTGCAGGTAGAAGAAACCCATGCAAGGAAGTGAGCCTATAACTCATCTTTGTCTCATTCTCTTGTCTTTGCTTCCTGAAAGTTCATCGCCAGGATATCCTCATTACTGAAGGCTTCAAGCCATTGCTAGACTCTTCTCTAATCTCACCCTGCCGCCAAACTGAACACAAAGTCAAGACAGAGGAATGAAAACATCAAAGACACAGCAAAACGCACCAGGTTGTCGACCGTAGCTGGCTTTGTAGAATCCCAGCGTGTTAAGCACAGATGTGAGGTCATACGCATGAGGCCTTTATCACCTCCGGGAAAGCGAGGAGCTTCGCCTTCTTTTGCGCTCCGTCCACGCCAAAGCTCTCGCAATAAATAAATCATCTGTGCGTACATCATAGGCGGCATACGGGCCAACACGTTGTGTATTTTGTCCTGGACAGTGACGGAGCTTGCACAGGGGTTCAAGCCCTAAAACTCCGGAGGCTACGAGGAGAATATTTGGCACGATTGTTTTTGCATGTATGCATGTAAGAACTGTCGCATTTACTTTGCTCAAATAACTTTTGTGTACGGTCCAAAACCACTCACATCGTCCATGTCAACAGGTAGTGGTGGGCAGCTTTCCCCATATCGAGACACTTCTCTCTGTCGCAGCATGTCCAGCTGCACTTCATACTGTGTGCAGAGGGCAAGCATGTGAAAGAGAGCAGGTGTGTCTTGATTTAATTTAAAATGGAGAGCGGCATGCAGTGTTGAATATGGTTTAATGTAATCTGGTTTACTGTAAATTTCATTCAGCAGGATTTGTTATGCTTCTCGCTTCTGCTGCATTTGCCTCTTATGCCTAAGCAACGTGTGCCTGCTTGTATGGATGCTTAACAGCCAGCCTGCGTTTCTCATCCACTCCAAGAAGCAGCAGCATTTTCGACTTGGCGCACATTTCTCGAATGTGCCTACTCAATTCTTGCTTTTTGCAAAGCAGGCAAACCCTATCCCCACCCTAGAGCATGAAGCAGGAGCACCTATACAGGTATACACATCCCTTCCCCTCACCTGCTTCCCTAATGAAGCACAACACACACAGACACATTCATTAGAAGTAAAAGTATCCAATTTACCCCCTACCAGCTTGCCTTATGTAGCATAACGCACACCCTCTCAACTGGCAGTGGTGGCCCCGCCCCCCCACCTGCTTCCCTTGCAAGCGGAAAATGGGTGTGGTTTCAAAAGGAGTGTTGGCCAACTGGCAGAGTATCCAACCTGCTGCCGCCATCCCAAAGGCGCTGGGCGTAGTCCCCAGCACAGGGATAGTGCGTACGCGGAAATTGGGTACAATCTGCAATCACGACAAGCACAAAGCAGGGGCAAGTACAGATATGCTGCAAGCTGTTGAACGAAAGAGTGGTGTGTATACACAGAACCCAGGCAATGGCGTGCGTGGAGCTGAGTGAGGGCAATCAAACCAATCCCAGAATCCAGGCGGCCTCGTTTGAAATTTGTTTGGCGATACAGTTGTGCTGGTGCAAAGACGAACACGGATGGGTGGATGGTGGTGTATATAAACACTCCATGCTGGGCTTGTGGGCGCAGCAAGTGCTTGCAAATGTCAGGAGTAATTTATGAAAAGTAAGCGACAGGCAGGCCACAAAACACTACCGCTGTTCCTTACGGAGGCACTTGTCAGGCAAAATATACATGCGTTTGGACCATGCACGCAGCTGGTGAAAAGCCTCTTTTTGATGCACAAGATTGGCCACAAAACACAGCACTAATTCAGATTAGTAGCTGCCAACGTTCTAGACGAGGTTTAGCAGGGGACAGGTGCCGTAAAGCACAGGAGTATGAAATGGTAAAAGGGTGCTGTGTAGCTGTCACACACAAATCACTCGCCCGAACTTCTTTTTCAAAACCATCCCAACAGTAAATTGCTGAGTTCAGTGTGTAACACTTGAACTCCAGCTCTTGTAGAGCAGCAAAGTGATATCACTTTATCACTCTTGCTTGTTATCTGTGTTTCTCCAGGTGTTTCTCTCCTGTTTCTTCATCTTTTTATTTCCAGGTCCTCACGACTGCTCTTCTTTCCTAGCTTAGTATTAAATTTGTTTTCTATTCCCTTGGGGCAGATTGTGAGGACCATGGTCGTTAGCAGTTTGTGTTGAGTCCTTGTGAATAATTCCACCGCCATCTCACAATGCAAATGGAATAGAACCACTGTGCTTCTTTCTATTCACCTGGTAATCCGAGGGGGTCCCGGCCAATACTTCCTCGCTAGCTACTAATTTGCAGCGAGGCTTCTCTGTACTCATCAGCACTGGCACCCCACTCTCAATACCGTGGTCATTCCGCAGCCTGCATGCATGCGTGGTTGGCACTGTGTTGCAGCACTGGAGGCACTGTCTGATGCAAGATGCAAGTCATGCTAGTGCCTTGTCACTCTAAGTCAGTGGCATGGAAAAACATAGCTTTTGCTTCAAAATTAGGTTTATGCTGGCACCGTATTTTGTCAAGAGCCTCGTACAATTATACCTTTGCCAATCAGTTATTAATCGTTACACAAAATTTGAATCATCATTCTGCAGCCTGTAAGTAATTTGTTAAGGCAAGAGAGACATATCTTAACTTAGGCAACTTGGTGGTCAATGCAGTACACTACGTTCAAGTTAAGATCAAGTCTCTGCCTCAGATGACACACATCCTACTGCACATTGTGAAGCTGTCAAGGGAAGGAGTAGAGTGGCTTGTTATATTGGCATTTCTTGCTTTGGATTTCCTTGTCGAGCATTAGGGTAATCACGTTATCACGTATGCACAACGTAAGCACATAATTATGGTGCTTTTCAGACTTGCTGTCATACACGGTGCCTTCAAACGTGCTTCGATCCCTACAAATACTTTGATTTTTTTTCCATCGCACCTAAAGCGCAGCGCTTTTGCAAGGGCGTCAGAGGCGGACTCCCATAGGTCGACCACGTGCAAGCGCGTAGGGTCTGCCTTTGCACCTGGGGAAGACAATCAGAAATTTAGAGGGTGACGTAAAAAGGCATAGTAGTGTGTGGTGTGTAGTAAACAGGCCTTAACTCCTCACGCGAGAAAAATACCATGATATTGAACTTCAGGCAAGTCGAGAGAGAGAGAGAGAGAGAGAGAGAGAGAG
>Ga0307942_1003707_pt1 | contig 12359 bp, 8 predicted proteins | sample OrgLakmetagen175_FD_201846 | JGI IMG/M metagenome (GOLD analysis project Ga0307942, IMG submission 201846) | Saline water microbial communities from Organic Lake, Antarctica - #175 | ecosystem: Environmental > Aquatic > Non-marine Saline and Alkaline > Saline | place: Antarctica: Organic Lake...
AGTCCCAAAAACTGGGCACTCATCGCTCACAAAATATATATTTTCACACCCTCCCGCACGTCACGCACCCCAAAATTAAATCATTATTTTAGCTTCCCGCAGTCACCCCGCAGGGTCAAAAAAGATATTTATGCGGGGTGATGTAAGGGTTGTACGGTAATGATCTTATTTGTAAATTTGTTTCCTACTCTCTTTAAAATACCACAATGTCTTAGACTCTCAAGGTAGTCCTGGGTTAATTTCATGTAACAGCTGCAGGTACAGGCTCAGGGCCCGGCTACCTGATTTATCACCTGTTGCCTTGCATTTGGTATCGAAGACCAAGACCAGACGCTCAGATTAACTGGGACAGAATCAGTCACGTCAGACAAAACAGGCATCACTTGAAGTGCGGTTGAAGCGGTTGAATTCAATGTCAATGTGGATTTCAACCGAGGAGCGTTTGATTTCAACCGCTTCAACCGCTCTTCAACTGTACCAGACTGTGCAGTTAATTTCAACTGCTTCAACCGCATATTTCAACCGCGGTTGAATTTAACCGCTCCAAACACAGTCAAGTGTGCTGAATATTCGCCTCTAAATATAATCCCTTGCATTACACACTCTTACTACAAGCACCGGAAGCCTGTCAGCCTTGTTGAGGCAAACAGCAAAGTGAAGCAACTGCATTTCAAGTTCTTAGGTTAGGTAGAAGGCGCACAGGAGATATGAAGAAGGACAGGGAATAATTGTGGCAAGCCACGTCATTGCAACTATGATGCCACATCCACTGCCTGAACCACTTTCTGGCAAGCAAATCAACAGTTTTAATAAGCACAACTACCTTTGCAAAAAACCTCAATTGACAATTAACAAATAATAATAATTAAACTCAGGGAGAGTCACATTCATTGATGCCGCCTATTTGGCATGACCGTCACACAAAGCCATATCATCTTCAAAGTAACAAATGCAACTATGTCGTTATCATGCAGTGAGGACGACCATAAAATCAAACCAAAGGAGCCACCATGTCTATATTGCGTGCAATTTCTTTATTTACGAGAGGGCAGCTTCATTAATAACACCTGCGGATTAATTAGAAACAAGGAGAATGTTAATGTTGAAACTTTCCTTTGAAAGCTTCTTAGTACCTCTCATCAAGACCCAGTTTCAGGCCAAGCCTGCAACCCTCTAGATTTTCATTGGTCTTTAATTCTTCTTTTCTGTGGTGAAGATCTAGTACCAGTTACCACCCAACCACTTAATACCACCTCTGGGACTAATTTGCTACATCTCGAGGGACTAAATCCCTCAGACAGACACAAGACCTCAGACAGACAGACAGACAGACACGTCCCTCAAAGACCAGGCTGTAAAAGGAAACAGGAACAGGCTAATGTCAGACCAAGACCACGCAGAAGACCTAAAATCAAGGCTGTGTACAAAGTCAGAGCCATTTTGCACTGTAATTACAGTACGCTTCCTGGTCATGACACAAAGCTTTTGGCTTTTAGAAAAGAAAAAGAAAAGACTCCGCTGGTAGTGATGACACAGCCAGCATGATTAAGGGAGGGGCTTTAAGAGAATGTCATTTTGGCTAAGACCGTCAAATTACGGCGTCAACCGTCAGACCGTGTTTTGTCGGAATGTACCGTCAGACCGTCATTGCACAGCCCTGCCTAAAATACACAACGAACTTCGGACACTTTGACAAGATCAGACAGGTGATCACAGACGCGTATAAAGGACTTACAAGGACATATAAAAGACCATAAGGCTTTTTACAGACTCAGACTTTCATAGACTTATAAACAATACAGACCAGACATTAGATCATAGCAAAAAAAGACTTTGCAGACCTTCTTCTGACCTCTAGTTGTGGCCAGGACGTCCACAGCTAAACAGAGGGAATGAATCAGAGCCTCTCCTTTTCCTCAGACATCCTGATCACCTACCAGATCACAATTTGGCTCTCGGGATAGTCCTGGGTTATTATTAGATAGCAGAAAGCTGCAGGCACAGGCTCAAGGCCCGGCTACCGCATAGCAACTGTTTCCTTGCATGTTCACTGCGGAGGGAATGATGGACGGAGAAAACTGTATTACACTTTCTACGGCACGAACAGATGCAAAAAGGGTCTGGGACAGGCAAGGCCTGCGGTATTTTGCACAGCAATATTTAGGGGGGGAGAAAGATTTAAATTAGCGTCACTATTTTGGGAATTCTGTGAGTTACAAATCTGGTTTTATTGGTGTGGGTAGTGAGGAGCTTGCTTGCGGGCCCTTTCGCATGATGACGTACACATGATTAAAGTAAGAGGTAAGAAACAAGCCGCCTAGAATAAGCTCCAAGTGCAGTCTTTTGCCGACGTAGGTTGCTTCATCTTACAGCAGAGTTTTTTCTTGAAAAGGCCGTACTTTTCACCTGATACAAAATGGCTCTCTCAATCAAAAGGCTCAAACCTCAAATCTCACATCGTCATTGTACAGGTACATTGCTGTACTGAACTGAAGTACATTAGATCATTTTGTGAGGGAGCTAGTAGTACGAAAATTCGCAGGCACCCCTGCCCGTACAACGATCAGGCAAATAGCAGGCCACCAAATCATTTGGCTTGGGGCGTCCAACATCCTTTTTGATTATCGATGATCCCCCAATTAGTCCAACATTCTTCCTAATTATATCATTGGTCCGCTGTGTTTCCCCGTGTCCATCCTGGAAAACAAAAACCCTGTAAAAACACACAAAACAATATCACTATTAATGATATGGACGTTCCTCCATCCCACGTCGGGCGAATTTGCAGGCTGACTTGTTTCTGCTCCCCTTGGCCACTTGGCAAATGCTAGGGCCATCTACTCAACTTGGTCACAAAGTCATTCGGTAAGTGTGTGCAATGGTTCTGTGAGACCCCCGTGTCAGCTTTGTGAACTATGGGTTACGCAGCATGGGTTACGCAGCACACACACGCACGAGCGATCTTACAATGCACGCCCATCCACCCACCCACCCACACACACACACACACACACACACACACACACACACACACACACACACGCACATACACACACATGCATATACACACATTTTCAACAGGTCATTTCACGCTAAAAGTCCTGCTAACTGCTCTTGGCTCAAGGCCTCAAGCAGGGCTAGCAGCGCAAAGCGGTACTTCTTGAAAAGTAGTTGTGTTCGTGGGCCCCTGCGTATTGCAGCGCTGCAGAGCGAGCAACGAGCAGCAGGTAGGATTAAAACACTTTAGAAAGGGAGGGTCACACAAGGTCTTTCTATATTGCTGCTATCTGTACTAACAAAACTCGTGCAGGCGGTCAGCAGCGTCTGAACAGCCTGAGCAACAGAGCTTCTCCTGGTTCCATTGTAGCATCCACAAGTATGCTCCAAGATGAGCCTGCCCCTCAATCTGACCAGCTCCAGAACTGTCTCCCTCACGGCCTCAGGTTCGCACGCCCATAGACACCTGCGTGATAGTCACAAAAACCCGGATCTGTTGTTCCTGCACACACACATACACACACGCACACACACGCACACACACGCACACGCACAAACACATACACACATCCACACACAAACACACACATATACACACACATGCACACAGATATACACAGACACACAGATATACACAGACACACACATGTACACGCACACGCACACTCACAATCAGACACACGTACACACATCTACCCACTCACACGTACACGCACACATGCATGCACAGTGCACAGCAGCTGGCAAAGCTTCAAGAGCAGCTAGCCAAGGCCAAGGCACGACGCACCACCAGTGTGTTACCCCTCAATTATGAAGGCAATGCAGTGCGAGTGCAGCAGCATACCACCACATCTGAGGTGCGGGTAAACATGTGCATACGGATCCAGGACGTATAGGAAGTCATCTCTCGTGGGGTTTCAGCACCCAAGCAAACACGCAAACACATATATGCACGCGCGCACACAAACACACACACACACACATACACACACACACAAACACACACACACACACACATATATGTGCGCACACACAGGGCACCTCCCTGCTACGCCCCCTACTGTCTGAGCTGCCCCCCAACATGTTTTGCAACCATGAGGCATCACGCAACGGTAGCCTGGTGCTGGGCATGTCCACACCAGGGGGGCAGAACAGCAGCATCCTGGACTCCCTTGCTGGCAAGGTGCGGGGAAAGAAACATGGGAGGAGAAGAAAAACCAGGCTTTGAAATTGATCCCCTCTTCAATCTGGTACTGGGTGTGTGTGCGTCCATGATAAACTGAAATGGGGGGCTGAGGTGCGCACATACTGGACTCCCTTGCTGGCAAGGTGGGAAAAACTCGTGTGTGTGTGTGTGTGTGTGTGTGTGTGTGCCTATGTGTGGGATATGAGTGTGTGTGTGTGTGTGTGCGTGTGTGTGTGTGTGTGTGTGCGCATGTGACCACAACAGGGTTTTTTGTATATATGGTGTTTATACGGTATTTATGGCAGGGAAATCACCAAAATTTTCGGTCATGTACAATGTATATACACGGTCCTGGCTAACCCTATGTATACCGCTTTGGCGACCCTGACTTGCTTTGGTAGCCCTTGCAGTCAGGCTCGTGGAGGTACGGGAATACTGTTGTATTCCACTTCTGGTACCGTACCCTGCGCGCGCGCACACACACACACACACAACACACACACACACGCACACACACATACACACACACTATATAGTCTTACACTGTATGATGTGCTGCATTTCACAAGCTGACCTCTGAGACGTTGTTTTGCTCTGAGGTAAGTTTTTGCTTGGGGCTGCTCCCTCACGCCGTTGGTATGGTGACCATATGGTCGTGGTGAGATAAGTGGGCACAGGATTAAGTTTGTTGAGTGTCTGCTCAACAACTGAGTGATGGTGATGGTGTGTGTGTGTGTTTGTGTGTGTGTGCTCAAGGTCTGGCCAAGGGAGGTGGAGTCTATGTTTTGTACATCTCAGCCATCACAGTCATCAATCAAATCAAATCAAATCAAAAGGCAGTAAGAGTGGCCCGGACGCAATTCTGACGTTCCTGCTCGCTGGCTCCTTGCTGCAGGCTGAATGGTGGCAGATCGCTGAGCAAAGGCGCCCTCCATCCAAAACTATGCCACGCTCCCATGCCGCCTTCCTTGTCTTGGCACACTCTCCTCACAATTGGCTTGCACTTTTCTTTGGTGTGCAGCTCTTCTCACTGTTTGCTCGCAATTTCTTTGCAGTGCAGCTCTATTCAGGGTGCAGCACTTTATACAATTTTTGATATTTAGTGCAGCTCTTATACAGGGTGCAGCACTGTCTACAATTATTGATACTTAGTGCTTAGTGCAGCTCTTATACAGGGTGCAGCAATTTCTACAATTCTTGATACTTAGTGCAGCTCTTATACAGGGTGCAGCACTTCATACAATTCTTGATACTCAGTGCAGCTCTGTTAATAAGTGCAACTTGCACTGGCGAACCACATGCTCACGCCGGCAATCTACAAGCCGTTGTCGATGACCCCTGAGAGGCAAAAGTAGCTCACCCTTGCACGTTGCTAAGTGAGCCCCGCACCTCACGTGTGCGTGTGTGTTCATTCCAATCCTGTTCTTGGTACGCGCAGCTTGCACTGGCGAACCACATGCTCACGCCGGCACTCTACAAGCCGTTGTAGATGACCCCTGAGAGGCAAAAGTAGCTCACCCTTGCACGTTGCAACGTGAGCTCCGCACCTCACACGTGTGTATGTGTGTGTGTGTGTCCATTCCATTCCTATTTTTGGTACGCGCAGCTCGCCCCTGGTCGCATGCTCATGTCCGCACGCTGTAAGCTGTGGTGGATGACACCTGAGTGTCGAAGTGTGTGTCCATTGCACCTGTTCTTGGTTCGCGCAGCTTGCACTGGCGAGCCACATGCTCACGCCGGCAATCTACAAGCCGTGAGAGGCAAAAGTAGCTCACCGTTGCACGTTGCTAAGTGAGCCCCGCACCTCACACGTGTGCGTGTGTGTCCATTCCATTCCTATTTTTGGTACGCGCAGCTCGCCCCTGGTCGCATGCTCATGTCTGCACGCTGCAAGCTGTGGTGGATGACGCCTGAGTGGCGAAGCAGCACTCTCAGCATACCGCCCGAGACGCAGTTCCTCTTGGTAGGTGGCTGCTTACTTGCTTTACTCCATAAAATTCATTCATGAACTTTAAATTACTTCATGAACAGGCGAGCAGTCATGCTTCTTGACTGAAGGCCTTTTCCTAGTGAGCCTTGTAAACCTTGTAGGTGGCTACAGCATGCGCTGTCAGCATGTGCTGTCAGGGCTGTCAGCATGCGCTGTCAGGGCTGTCAGGGCATGCGCTGTTAGGGCTGTCACAGCATGCGCTGTCAAGGCTGTCACAGCATGCGCTATCAGGGCTGTCAGCATGCGCTGTTAGGGCTGTCACAGCATGCGCTGTTAGGGCTGTCACAGCATGCGCTGTCAAGGCTGTCACAGCATGCGCTGTTACAGCATGCGCTGTTACAGCATGCGCTGTCAGGGCTGTCAGGGCATGCGCTGTCAGGGCTGTCACAGCATGCGCTGTCAAGGCTGTCACGGCATGCGCTGTCAGGGCTGTCAGGGCATGCGCTGTCAAGGCTGTCACAGCATGCGCTGTCAGGGCTGTCAGGGCATGCGCTGTCAGGCATGCCTCTGTTTAGACAAGCACCAAACTCAGATCAGATCATTGCTACGTACCAATCTGCGCATCGGATAAGTGTTTTGTTTTGTGGTTAATTTGCGTGCTCCCATCGTCAATGTGTAGGGTTGGCCAGAACCATATATATACGGTGTATATACGGTATATACGGTATTGGCAGGGAAATCATCAAATATACGGTCATATACGGTGTATATATACAATTCTGGCCAACCCTATCAATGTGTAACGCATTGGACCTCCCTTGCGCAATCTGGCAGTGCTCTGTACTCTTATTGCAGCCTTCGCTTTCACACACAACACTCACAACACACAACACACAACACAAGCACACAACACACAACACACAACACAAGCACACACAACACAAGCACACACAACACACTTTAAATGCAATGTCGAATGGAGCTCCGTTCTGTAAGAGTGTGTGCGCTCGTGTGTGCTAGCACGCAAAAGTGTGTATGTATGAAAGTTTGTAGGGTTTGCAGGGTTGGCCAGAACCATGAATATACGGTGTATACACGGCAATTTTGGCAGGGAAATTACCAAATATACATTAATATATGCTGTATACATAGGGTTGGCCAAAACCATATATAGGGTTGGCCAGAACCATGAATATACGGTGTATACACGGCAATTGTGGCAGGGATATCACTAATTATACGGTCGTACACGGTGTGTACATATTACACATACGATTATGGCCAACCATAAACATCTGTCTGCTGTACGTAACTCTCAGAAGGAGCTAGGTTTCGTAGCCAGCCAGCATGTGCTCCCCCTGTCCTCCGTGATCAGGAAACACCTCTTGCTTCCCCTGTCCTCCGTGATCAGGAAACACCTGTTGCTCCCCCTATCCTCCGTGATCAGGAAACACCTGTTGCTCCCCCTATCCTCCGTGTTCAGGAAACACCTGTTGCTTCCCCTGTCCTCCGTGATCAGGAAACACCTGTTGCTCCCCCTATCCTCCGTGTTCAGGAAACACCCGTTGCTCCCCCTGTCCTCCGTGATCAGGAAACACTTCTAAGGGTTTGTTAAGCTCTCCTACAACAAGGCGCATCTACCAAAACCTCTTGCTCAACGTAGATCCATCGCATTTTAAAGCAACTAGATATCGTGTCTGTGTCAGGTCGAGCTAGGCCCTCCTGGAGAGGGACCGTACGCTCTCATCCTGCCTCTCATTGATGGGGACTTCCGTGGAACCTTGAGGAGCCCCCCAAGGTCAGCCGGTCATTGTGTGTGTATGTGTGTGTATGTATGTATGTATGTATGTGTGTGCATGTAAATGTACGTGTGTGTGTATGTGTATGTATTGACGGGGACTTCCGTGGAACCTTCAGGAGCCCCCCAAGGTCAGCCGGTCATCGTGTGTGTGTGTGTGTGTATGTATATGTATGTGTGTGTATGTATGTATTTGAACGTGTATGTGTATGTATTGACGGGGACTTCCGTGGAACCTTGAGGTCAGGTGGGTGGGTGGTTGGGTGTGTGAGTGTGCGTGTGTCTCTGGTTGTGTGTGTGCGTGTGGAAGTGTGTGTGTGTGCGTGTGTGTGCGCATGTGCGTGTGTGTATGTAAGCGTGTATGTAGCAATCTCGCACACAAACTCGCACACATCAAGCTGACGCGCACACACAGGTAAACACATACACGCAAACGCACACACATATAAACATGCATGCACACACATGCACACACACGTGCACACACATACACACACGCACGCAGGCCCCACACCTTGGAGGAAGGTAGCCTCATTTTGCGCGTAGAGAGTGGCGACCCACGTGTGGCCTCAGATAAGTGGAGCTCCATCCTTCACTTGTCAGCAGGCTGGGACCCCTACACCCTTGTTGAGCAGGGTGAGTGCTTGGCTAAACTATCGCTGTCAATTCATTGTGTATAAGTACATTTGGTAGTGTGCTTGCGTGTGTGTGCATGCACGTGCACTCTTGTTGAGCAGGGTGAGTGCTTGGCTAAACTATCGCTCCCGATCCATTGTGTGTACGTACATTTGGTAGTGTGCTTGCGTGTGTGTGTGTGCATGCACGTGCACCCTTGTTGAGCAGGGTGAGTGCTTGGCTAAACTATCGCTCCCGATTCATTGTGTGTACATACATTTGGTAGTGTGCTTGCGTGTGTGTGCATGCACGTGCACCCCCGTCAAGCATGGTGAGTGCCTGGCCATCACACCGCTCCCAATGCATCGTGTGTACGCACATTTGATTGTGCGCTTGTGTGTGTTTTTTGTGTGGGTGTGTATGTGTGTGCATGCATGTGCACCCCGTCGAGCAGGGTGAGTGCTCGGCCCACACATCACTCCCGGTTCATTGTGTACGACGTACACTGTACGCACAGTTTTTTAATGTTCTGATTGTGCGCGTGTGTGCACATATATCCTCCTCTGCATGTCCTCGTGCACTTCTTAAGCACGTTAAGAATGGTTAGCTGACATGATGCCCTATGCTTTTTTTCTGTGTGTATGTATATAGGTGGGTGGGTGGGCACATGTGCACTCTTTCATTGAGCAGGTTTAAAGTGGCTGGTTGGCACGTTACTCCAAATTTTCCAGTGTGTGCATATTCATGAATGCGCGTATGTCTGTGCATGTGTGTATGTGTGTATGTGTGTGCGTGTTGTGTACATGTCACACACACATTTGTACACCACAAACACGTACACTATGCACGTGCAGGAGTGCAAGCTGCTGTACACTACAAACACGTACACTATGCATGTACGCTATGTACGTGCAGGGGTGCAACAAGCTGCTGCGCGTATGCACATGTGACACACACACATTTGTACACCACAACCACGTACACTATGCACGTGCAGGAGTGCAAGCTGCTGCGCGTATGTCAGGGGGGGCGTGCGTGTTGTGTACATGTGACACACACACATTTGTACACCACGAACACGTACACTATGCACGTGCAGGAGTGCAAGCTGCTGCGCGTATGTCAGGGGGGGCGTGCGTGTTGTGTACATGTGACACACACACATTTGTACACCACGAACACGTACACTATGCACGTGCAGGAGTGTAAGCTGCTGCGCGTATGTCAGGGGGGGCGTGCGTGTTGTGTACATGTGACACACACACACATTTGTACACCACAAACACGTACACTATGCACGTGCAGGAGTGCAAGCCGCTGCGCGTATGTCAAGGGGGGCGTGTGTGTTGTGTACATGTGACACACACACACATTTGTACACCACAAACACGTACACTATGCACGTGCAGGAGTGCAAGCTGCTGCGCGTATGTCAAGGGGGGCGTGCGTGTTGTGTACATGTCACACACACATTTGTACACCACAAACGCGTACACTATGCACGTGCAGGAGTGCAAGCTGCTGCGCGTATGTCAGGGGGGGCAGCACCAAGGGCCACAAAGCTGCTGCCCCCCTCCATCGACATGTTTGGTTGGTGTACGTGGGATGCATTTTACTCAACCGTTTCAGCCAAAGGCATCCAGGTGTGTATGTGTGTGTGTGTGCGTGTGTATGTGTGAGTGCGTTCACATGTGCGTGCGCGTGTGTGCATGTTTGTGCGTGTGTGTGTGTGTACATGTGCACGTGCGTGTGTGTTTGTACGCGTATACACGTGTACGTGTGCGTGTGCATTCACACGTCCTTGTGTGTGTGCATGTGTGCATGTGTATTTGCACGCATGCATACGTGTACATGTGTGTGTGTGTGTGCTTCCACGTGTACTTTTGTGTGTGTGTGTGGGTGGGTGGGTGTGTGTATGTGTGTGCGTATGCCTGTTGCAAGGGTGTAGGGTGCTCATATTAAACAGTAGTCCAGGTTCTCTGAGTTGCAAGATGCTGTGCGTTTCTTAGTCAATGTTCGTATGTGTGTTCAATGTGCGTATGTTCAAGGTGTGTATGTTCAAGGTGTGTATGCTCAATGTGTGCATGTTCAATGTTTGTATGTGTGTTCAATGAGGCAAGCTTTCCTGTGTTTGCCGTAAACAGTATAAGTTGCTGCACATGTTTGTCTGTGCACCCTATTCTGATAAATAAAAGTGATTTTATGGAAGGATGAATCGCTCCAGTCCTTCCCACTGCTTCTGGCTGTCCCTCTCAGCACATTGTGTGCATTTGTTTTGAAACATACCCTGCGGATCATGTCAGCAAATGCCTCCTGCAAGAACACGGCGCGTCTCTTTTATGTATACAAATAACACCCTTCCATGAAAATACAGGAGGGCCTGTCAAGCCTGCAAGCAGGCGGCGTGTCTCCTGGGCTGCTTGTGCTTTTCTTCCTCTGCATTTACGTGCATCTACCTTCTCACACATTCACAGGAGAACCTGTCAAGCCTGCAAGCAGGTGGCGTGTCTCTAAGGCTGCTCGTGCTTTCTTCCACTGCATTCACTACCTTCTCACACACTCACAGGAGGGCCTGTCAAGCCTGCAAGCAGGCGGTTTGACTCCTGGGCTGCTTGTGCTTTTCTTCCTCTGCATTTACGTGCATCTACCTTCTCACACATTCACAGGAGAACCTGTCAAGCCTGCAAGCAGGTGGCGTGTCTCCTGGGCTGATTGTGCTTTCTTCCACTGCATTCACTACCTTCTCACACACTCACAGGAGGGCCTGTCAAGCCTGCAAGCAGGCGGTTTGACTCCTGGGCTGCTTGTGCTTTTCTTCCTCTGCATTCACGCGCAACTACCTTCTCACACATTCACAGGAGGGCCTGTCAAGCCTGCAAGCAGGCGGCGTGTCTCCTGGGCTGCTTGTGCTTTTCTTCCTCTGCATTTACATGCATCTACCTTCTCACACATTCACAGGAGAACCTGTCAAGCCTGCAAGCAGGTGGCGTGTCTCCTGGGCTGATTGTGCTTTCTTCCACTGCATTCACTACCTTCTCACACACTCACAGGAGGGCCTGTCAAGCCTGCAAGCAGGCGGTTTGACTCCTGGGCTGCTTGTGCTTTTCTTCCTCTGCATTCACGCGCAACTACCTTCTCACACACTCACAGGAGGGCCTGTCAAGCCTGCAAGCAGGCAGCATGTCTCCTGGGCTGCTCGTACTTTCTCTTCCTCTGCATTCACGCGCAACTACCTTCTCACACATTCACAGGAGGGCCTGTCAAGCCTGCAAGCAGGCGGCGTGTCTCTAAGACTGCTCATGCTCCTCTTCCTCTGCATTCACGCGCAACTACCTTCTCACACATTCACAGGAGGACCTGTCAATGCCTGCAAGCAGGCGGTTTGTCTCTAAGACTGCTCATGCTCCTCTTCCTCTGCATTCACGCGCAATTACGTTTTTACACATTCACAGGAGGGCCTGTCAAGCCTGCAAGCAGGCGGCGTGTCTCCTGGGCTGCTCGTGCTTTTCTTCCTTTGCATTCACGCGCAAGTACCTTCTCACACACTCACAGGAGGGCTTGTCAAGCCTGCAAGCAGGTGGCGTGTCTCCTGGGCTGCTTGTCCTTTTCTTCCTCTGCATTCACGCGCAACTACCTTCTCACACACTCACAGGAGGGCCTGTCAAGCCTGCAAGCAGGCAGCGTGTCTCCTGGGCTGCTTGTGCTTTTCTTCCTCTGCATTCACACGCATCTACCTTCTCACACATTCACAGGAAGGCCTGTCAAGCCTGCAAGCAGGTGGCGTGTCTCCTGGGCTGCTTGTGCTTTTCTTCCTCTGCATTAACGCGCAACTA
>Ga0307942_1003708_pt1 | contig 12356 bp, 15 predicted proteins | sample OrgLakmetagen175_FD_201846 | JGI IMG/M metagenome (GOLD analysis project Ga0307942, IMG submission 201846) | Saline water microbial communities from Organic Lake, Antarctica - #175 | ecosystem: Environmental > Aquatic > Non-marine Saline and Alkaline > Saline | place: Antarctica: Organic Lake...
GGCTGCCGTGTTGCTCCGCCGTATGAGTCTTAGCCGCTCCCGAGTATTTCCGGGCGTGTGCACGAAGGCACACGAAGGCGTTTTCCAGGGGGCACCACGCGGAGGTGCTCATACATCGCCCCCCAAGTTAAAGTTTATGCTGTAAAACACCAGCGTGCATTAAGGAAAGGCTCTCGACTAGTGCTCACACTAGACACCGGCTGACTAGCAATTTGAAAATAAGTAGGAACATCATAAAAACGATTGATGAAAAAGATAGGTAGTGCAAGATTCAGCACATAAATAGGTTGCTTGTCACACAAATTGTCGCTGCCACCAAATAGGCATGGCAAGCTAACAGAACAGTACAGGTTAAAACAGAGCATTGCACGCAAAACAAGAATGGGGCGGAAACGCTGCCAGGGGCTAAAGAGTAGCAGCATGAAGTTCGCCGCAGGAGGACCCCCAGCAAGACCCTGGCTCTCTCTCAAGCTCCACTCAGGTTCTTCAGCTTCAGCCAGAAAGGTAGTAAGGTGGGGGCCGGCATTAGGGGGTAGATTGAGATCATGTGTATGGGTTGTCGAGTTGGTCATAAGGAATTAAGTGGCGACCCTGGAAGCATGGACAGCAAAGGCCTTTTTTTAAGGAGAAAGGCGGCATGAAAAACAGCCAGACTTGCATGCCCCAGCCCTATCTGTTTTCAGTACCTATCTGTTTTCAGTATACTTTGGTGCACACAGGGCTTGCATATAATTATCTGTGATGTTATTATTTTAATGTTGCTAGTGCTTAATTACATAAGATAGGTCTTAATTTAATACACCTCAAAGTAAGTCAGGCCACAACGTAGACAGTAGACAGTCAAGCGCTTACGCGTTTACCTTGACTTGCGCTAATACCACGGAAGGGTTATTCCTGAGCATTTGCACAGGGTCGAGGCCCATCATTTTTACGTCCTGGGAACAAGCAATAGGCAGGGACGTCAAAAAGGAGCACGTGAGGTGCTGAGGAACAGAGCACGTTTGCTGTGCGAGTTGCGGGCTGGTGTTGAAGGAGTTGGCATGCGCTATGTCACCTGCTCACAACAGTCTCATTCCAACCCACCTCAACCGCACGCTCAAAATCATCCACGTCCAGCACCAAGGGAAAGTCAGCAACAAAGGCGCTGACGTTCATACCGGGCAGCAGCTTTTCAAGCTTTTGAGCTACTTCGCCAAACTGGCCACTGAGGTAGTCATCTTCGACAAGTAAGCTCAGTCGGTTGTTCACCATGGAAAGGATGTCTGCCTGGATCAGGGGAGGAGACATTTCCCTCTGCTCAGATATCCAACAGTCACGCAATTTAAAGGGTTATAATATATTTTTGTTCTGACAAGAGGTACTACTAATAATAATGCAGGTTGCAGCCCTGAATCGTCCAAGGATATGGATTTGCCTGAGTCATTGTATCAAAACATTTTTATGGGGGGAGAACCAAGCTGAAATTTTCAGGCTTTTTCATTTATACTTTTTTGTACGTGGAGTACTGATCCTTCCACTACCTTTTGTCTCAGCTCTCTACATTTATCTTGTTCGGTCTCACTCTTGCAGTGCCAGCTTCAACAAACCTGAGGAAATGCGGTCTTCAGCTCTAGGAGCCTCGCAGCAACACCGCTCACGTTTGCGGCAGCCCGCGCCACTAATTGAGGGGGCGCGTTGAGCAGCCGAGGGACTAGGCCTGCATGGTTAAATATATGTACATTTAACCCGATGCTTGAGGAAAGACATCCGGGAGCTCCTTGGTAGATCACAAAAGCTGTGAGCTCCTTTTCTGTGTCCATCCTACCGTTTCGTGTTGTCCCAGTGATAGCATTACAACATGTGCAGATTTTATACAAGTTTAAGATGTAACAAGTCGTGACTCTTTGGTGCAACCTTTCACAATGCACACCTGGCAAAATGATGGCGAGTTGATTGAGCCTTGCGTCCATCTCTTCGTCTTGGATCTTCAGCTCCGTTGCCGCTATACGTTTAATCAGCGCAACCTTTGTGCATCATGATTTGCATGCAGTGCGGTTTCAGGGTAATTACACGTGGGGCAAGGGTTCAGCCGCGTGCTGGATTCTGTAGGACCTTCAACTTTGGGCGACAGAAAATAATGGGAGTTTGCTGACATTCATTTTTCAGCTGTTCATACAGCTCACCTTCAAGCCATCGTTCCACACAAGATTCCTGCAACAAGAGTACAAATTAATGTGAATCTACATTTATAGGATGGATGAAGTCTGTGCATAGAAGCAAAGCTGCTTAGGTGGCGCTGTGTCAAGCCGCCTTTGCCTTTCCTCTGCATCGTTTTTGCATGAAAAGGGAGTTTAATCAAGCAGCAATCCATCATGCGCCAGAGGACTGAGCAGAGCCTCAGATGCAGGAAGGAAAGGGCCCCTGTGTCCTTCATGGGGTGTGCATCCTGCACTTAACGCCTCACCTCTCATTGACTTGCCAGCCCAACTCCCATGGAGACTGCAATCCCTGTGGACTCTCCTTGCCCTGCAGGGGCCCTACGCATCAACATATGTTATAAGTATGCACAGCTGAGATCCTTTCCATTCGTGCTCAGTTAGCACAGTGCACAACAAAAAGCTTAGCTTTCAACCAGCACCCAATGAGAAAGCGGACGGACACGAGGGAAAGAAGCGCAGCTTCCTCACTTACCAAACACTTGTTCAATCGTCGCTTTGCCTCTTGAATTTGGATCCCCTGAGTTGTATTGCATATTAACTGGCTGCTCTTTGGCTTCTCTTTCTTGGCTTTGAGCACCGCAACGCAGCTTCCTGCTGCTCCTACACCTGATCCTGGTGGACTCCATCATTGGTACCAAAGGGCAAGCCTGCATTAGTGTGAGCATGCCTTTGTGTTTAAAATTGTTGACGTTGGTTTATGAACAACCTTATGAAGCCTTGCATGACTATGCGTGCAAACGTGTATGTGTGTTCGTGTGTGTTTGTGTGCGTGTGTGTGTGTGTGTGTGTGTGTGTGTGTGTGTGTGTGTGTGTGTGTGTGTGTGTGTGTCTGTGTGTGTCTGTGTGTGTGTCTGTATGTTTGTGCTTGGTGTGTGTGTGTGTGCGCGTGTGAGAAAGTGTGTGTGTGTGTGTGTGTGTGTGTGTGTGTGTGTGTGCGCGCGTGCGCATGCTCACGTCCTTGTGCTTCTGTGTGTGGCATCCTGCATATTCACACCTACATGATTGGCGTGGTGTATGAAGTTGGGTGGAGGTGCCAGCACATTGCATAAGAGCATCGCACTTTTTTGCAATGAGTGTGAAGTCTTTGCCGAACTTCCTCAATCAAAATAAATTATTATTGCAATTTATAATGCAGCTCCACGGTACGCACAATGCGTTTCAGGGGAAATTGCGCGGGAGGGTTTCTTGCCAAGCTGCTACAGCATCCCCAACGAAGAGTATGATACCACAAAGAAGGAAAGCTGCAATAACGTCTCCCAAGGTACGATGCTTGTACACTAACACACACACACACACACACACACACACACACACACACACACACACACACACACACACACACACACACACACACACACACACACACACACACACACACACTCACACTCACACACACACACACACGCACACACTTTCTCACACGCACACACACACACACACAGACACATACACACACACGCACACACACACACACAGAGACACAGAGACACATACACACACATACACACACACTCTCTCTCACACACATCCACGCGCACACACACACACACATACACACACATACACACACACGTACACACACACACGCACACACACATACACACAGGCGTACACACACAGACATACACATACGCACACATACATAAACGTACACACATATGTGCTCACACACACACACACATACACACAGATACACACGCATACACACACACGTGCAGCAACACTCCAGACGCACACATACAAACACACACAGAGACAGATGCACATACAGACACACACACACACGCTTAAAGCCTAAAGACCTTTTTCCATTCATATGCCGTGCAGCCGATGAGCAGAGTTGCGCTAGAAGAGCAAGTCCGTGATCTTGTCAGCAGTGCAAAGGGGCGGTCCAAGCTATCTGAGGAGGCTTTGGAGGAGCTTGTAAGTACATACACACTCTCACGCGCACGCGCACACACACACACAAACACAAACACACAATTGCAGAATACCGCTGTAGACGTGCTTGAGCGCATTGGATCCACCGCCACTCCAACACTCGATCCAAAGCTTGACGGACGCTGGAAGCTCCTGTTCACTAGCAGCCCTGGTAGGTCTTTTATTAGGTTTGAGACTCATCCCAGCATAGATCACCCAGTCTTCTTTCTTGTTGTGAGCACACAGAAGTTCTTCGCCGTCGTTGCATCACCGCCCACATGTGCAGGGACGAACTCACCCATTCAACGCACCTTCACTGGCATTGACAGCTTTTCGATCTACCAAGAGGTGAGGAGGAAGAATGAAATATTGAGGGGGCGCGGTGTGAAACCAGCTTCTTCTGGTTGCAGCCCACACACCCACAGGGGCCTTGCTAGGTAGCAATCAGAAGTAACTTTTTGGGGCAGCAGCCATTGGCGAGGTTGCTTGGGCCGTAGCAGAGACGTAAAAGGAAGGACCAAGTTGACTTAAGCAAGGAAGGTCATACAGCATCAATTTCTGTCTGTGGATGTATGTGTGTGTTTGTGTGTACTTGTGCGCATGTGTGAGCGTGTGCTTGTGTGCTTCTCTGGCAGACAGTCCGTGCAGAGATTTTCCCCTTCCACATTATTAGCTAAGGCTACATTTTTTCTGCAAACTACTTGTTTCATAGATTGTTTAAGCAGCATATTTAGGATGCTGCTGCACTGCCAAAGCTTTGGAAGGGGCTTCTAAATGGGCTTCTAAATGAGTCTTTGCACAACACGAAGACTTGGGTTTGTCCAGATCTGCACACCATGTAAGACCATACACTTAAAACCTTTCTGGAAAGGACACGATACATACTTCTTACATGCTTATGGCTCTTGCCAACTCCACACACACAAAAACAGAGAACTGCTCTGAAGTAGGACTCATAGTTTGATGCGACTGACTACAGCCGGGCAATGATGGCTGGCTTACTCAGAAAGGAAGTCATTGCATGTAAGAATAGCAACAGGACATGCACCCCGCTCACAAATTTGCCCCCCCTCCCTTGTTCTACTTGCACCTGCCACGTCAAAACACCTGCGTGTACAAGGGCACCACCGACAAATTAGAGCTCCACCACTACACCACTGCACCTGTGCTATACACACGTGCACACACACACGCACACACACACACACACACACACACACACACACCGCCTCTCTCACACTGTGATGCATTGTGCTATTGTGCTACACTGTGCTCCAGGTGGCGCTGCAAGAAGACGAGGAGGCACGGGTGGACAACTGTGTCTCTTTTGGTGAAAAGATTGGGTTCTTACGCGTGGAGGCACAAGCAAGCACAGACTCCCGTCCTCTGGATGGTTTCACTCCTAGGTACTGGTCCCGACCATGTGAAAATGCAATTGAGTTGTGTCTCTGAGACACGAAAGGCGTTTTTTATATGGACAAGTGGCGGGAAGGTAGGCTGCACTGTATTGCTAACATGCGCACAGTGGTGGTGTGTCTACGCGGGATATGGAAGCATGGGAGGCTGGAGGGTGATGGGGGCCATGTCATGTTATGCTGAGACCTGTCTGTACTGACACACACGTGCCTTACATGTAACAAAGGCAAATGATCAAATGATCCTTTTGTGTGCAGTGATGCGCGAAAGAGAGCTGCCACATCTATTGCTGCAGAGCTACACAATGTTTCTTGCACCCTTAAAACAGCTCACGACTTCAAATCCATTGCTTGGACACTTTTCCTGACTAGCAAGTACAAGTGTGCAGACTTTTTATTCTTTGTCGTGTAGGTCAGGGAGTGGCGCCAGCTTTTTGGGCGGGCTGTTTGGCAAATCCTCTACGACCCCGCCTTCTCGCCCAAATGCCCGTATAGACTTCCAGTTTGATAAGGTGCACCACCACCTAGGACACCACAACAGGGTTAGGGTGAAGGAGTATGAGTACGTCAGTGGCACCTTGTGCTTGCCTTGAGGAAAGCACCATGGTAATACATCATGGTGATACACCTATCCAAAGCACCTATCCAATGCACCTATCCAAAGCACCATGGTGATACACCTATCCAAAGCACCTATCCAAAGCACCATGGTGATACACCTATCCAAAGCACCTATCCAAAGCACCATGGTGATACACCTATCCAAAGCACCTATCCAAAGCACCATGGTGATACACCTATCCAACATGCGCGCCTTCCAGCTTCCAGCATGGCTATGTTTGCCTTTGGTCAGACGTGACTGCCATAATAAGGACAGTCTGTTTCCTAAGCAATCGTAGACCTTACGTGTGCATCCTGCTGAATCGCAGCCCCCATGTTTGCTTCCAACTAAAATTTAATCCCCATGTTCGCTTCCCTCTATACCGCAAAACCTCCACTCATGCTTCCCGTTTGCTTGTTTTGCAGGCAGCCTTCTACTTTAGCTTCCTCCCGTTCCCCATTCCCTATCCAGTGCCCTTCAAAATCCTCGGTGATGAGCGTAAGGGATGGATAGACGTCACATACATGTGAGATGCTTCTTCTGTCTTCTACGTTTTGCTTCCCTCCGCTCTCCCCTTCCCGTTTTTCCCCACATGAGGCTCGCTCTATCCTTGCAATTGCTAGACGAACATAGTGTAGCATACCTAGTAATCTGTATAACCTACCTAGCATAATGGGGGGTTAGTATAGCGCAGCATAGGTACCTAGTAATTGGTGTAAAGGTACCTAGTAATTGATGTTATGGTACCTAGTAATTGGTGTTCTGGTACCTAGTAGGTATTTGGTTTCAAGGTACCTAAGTAGGTAGTTGGTGTTAAGGTACTACCTAGTAATTGATGTTAAGGTACCTAGTCAGTCGGTGTGCAAGTACCCAGTGATTGGTGCTACCTAGCGTAGCATACCTGCTTCGCACTGCTGCACGGACCCTTGTTGCCAAAATTGTCGCCGCCTGTGCTCCCTTCCTGCGCGCTTGCACTCAAAGCTGTGGGTACACTATGCAACAAATATCTTTATTTCTTTACCTCAGAAAAATCCGCCCTTGTGTACTGAGACAATCTTAAACATGCACAGAGTTGCATGCAAGTGCAGTTGTCATAGCAGGCCCGACGGTGCTTCATGTCTGTTATACTTGCATTACAACTTAAGGTCTTGCATACCCAAGGTACTTATAAGTTGCACATGTACAGACTTGCTCACTGCACAGCTAAGACATAAATATTACTGCCTGACTGCTAGTACCTCCTTTCCCACACAGGTCTGAGGACAAACAGCTGCGTCTGTCTCGTGGAAACAAGGGCACCCTCTTCATTCTGTGAGTCTCACAAAGGCCAGCTAGATTGAGGTTTGGTGCAATGATACACGGCAGTAGTTGCAACAAATCCTTTCATGCACACCACACCTCCCACGCAACGCTGGGCTTTGATTATAAATGTATGGATAATACAAAATGAGTGGGCATGCATACGTGTCAGACTTACACACACACACACACACACACCTTGCATATTGTTATACAGCCATGCCCTTTGTCACAACTCAAACGCCCAAACATGAAAATGCCCCACACAGCCAAAAAGACATCCCCCTCAAGGAGCAATTGTTTGATGCTCTGAGCCAGAAGGACCCGGATGATGAAAAGGTGCTGCAGCTAGTGAACGCCCTGTCCGAACTAAACCCCACGCCAGCACCTTCGCAGTCCACCAAAGCAGGTAGGTGCTCGCTATGCCACTTCATGGGTAAAATTTTACATTACGATGAGCCACATGTCACAAAAAGGTCGGCTTTACAGTTATTTATGGTGGGAAACCGTCAGGAATGAGTTATTTACGGTGGGAAATTGTCAGCAGCTGGCCAGGCCGGGCCAGGCTCGACTGACTCAGGGCCACACGAGCCCTCTTGGCCTAATTTCCGGAGGACGTTTTATATTTATATCGCAAATTGTTTGTGGGGAAATTGGGGCGCTGAGAGCGCCCATTGAGCTTGAGTTTGAGTTGGCACTCTGAGCCACTGAGTACCTGACGCCACACCATTACTTACGATTTCCCACCGTCAGTATGAATTTTACCGTTAATTACAGTTATGTGACGTAAACGTCATTTAAGCACCGTAATTAACGGTGCCATTTCTGATTGACGCCGTATGTGCACAACACTGATTCTTTTGCATGAGTAGGCTTTTTTGGTGCCAAATCACCTTTGACATCTGTAATTGCCGTAGCACTGATACTTGTACAGTTTGGTGCACCTTATTTTTAGTAAGGGTTGACTGTTGTTATTTACAGGGTTAAACTGTTGGCATTTACAAACTTAAACACATTGTCAACACTAAGACTAATCTGCTGCACAATGAAGCGAGTCAAATTTACCTTATTTTGTCCGCAAAATTCGTTGCGGACAAAATTGGCAACTGCTTATTGGCAGCCTGGTGATGCTCTACGTATATGGGCAATCTGGAAAACTGAGTACACAGCATGTGCACATTTCATTTGACCTCACAGGAGGAAAATGGCGCTTGCTGTGGTCTCAGCAGTCCGAGAATGCTTCTCCGTTGCAGAAATGGGGGACCAAGCAGGTGAGGCGGTGGATGGCTACTATTCGTAGACTTGGTCAGAGAATTGTCAGGCACTCGCACTTGAACTTCCAACCAAAAATGCCGTGTACACCGTAAATGCATGAGAGCGGTTGTGGCCAACCCTACCTCTTACAGGCATCAATGGTGTGGCACATTTTGATCAGTGGCTCATACCTAAGAGGTGTATGCCTTGAAAAGAAAGACTTGCGTGCAAAGCAGGATAAGACAACAAATCCCTGTGTCAACAATGAACAGGCGCTTGATTTGGCACCATATTCTGTCCAGAATAGATTCCCCTTCATACAACTTGCAATCGGTCACACTTCTGTTTCTTTGCAAGCCCTTTGATTCTCGCATCGTATTCAGGCCTGTGCACTTTACGGTGTACGGTACGATACGCTTTTTACTGTACATGCCTTAATTTTGTAAATTACGGCGTAATTACGATTTTTGAGGACTGCAATTTACCATAGTCACGGTGATTTACTGTACGGTGTACGGTACAGTGCCAAGCTGGCACTGCAAAAATGACCTCAGAAAGGCCTCTCCACCCCAAAACCTCCCATTTTTGCTCCCCAGTGTGCTCTTCTTATGTGCTGACACCACACAATGCTTCTTTGAACGACACTGAGGCTGGGTTGGGGCTACATCAGCTCGGGGGCTGGCACTGCCAGTGCGAAAATGGCCTCAGAAAGCAGAAAGGCCTCTCCGCCCCATCACCTCGCATTTCCACCTCCAGCGTGCTCCTCTCATGTTTTGATGCCACACAATGCTTCCCTGAACGACCCTGAGGCTGGGATGAGGTCAGCTCGGGGGAAGGTCCCAGCAGTGGCTTGCAAGGAAACTCAAAGTCGGACGCAGTACTTAATTTCTGGTCAATAACTTGTATTTTGTTCACAAACTATTGTTGCAAAAAGAAATAAATGGTTTTGGGCCGAAATGGAGCCAAGCGGTCAAGTTATGGTCAAAATCGTACCACATAGAGGCACCATTTTGCACGGTCTGCCACCGTAACTTTGGCTGACCGTAATATGAATCGTACTGTACGGGGTAATTACAATCGTTACCGTAATTACGGTCCAGAATCAATTTTGTGGCGTAAGTGCACAGGCCTAATCGTATTACAATAATGCTCCTCTGACTAAGGCAAAGCGTCAAAGCTGCCCAAGAGGAAAGGATCCTGTATGCTCCTACTTATGAGTGCAGTCCATAATATAACGTGCACTGAGCTTCGTTTTGGGGTGCACGCCACGGCTTGGACTCTCGCTTTTAGGTCAGTGAGAGGATGCAAACTCATAAAGCAAGTGTCTAGCCTTAAGTTGTTGTAACAAAATTTCTTCTTCAAAGTACCAAGGTGATTACAGGTGCAAGTGTTTTTAATATATTTGCTGCTGCAGCTGATAAGAAGGGAGTGTGGAACATCTGCACAACTCCCAACTTTTGGTATAGCAATGACCTTAACAGAACTGTCAATCCACAGCGGAACCTTTGGGTGCATTTGCATATAACAATCCATCGTCTCCTAGTGGGGCTTGCATGCCCCTTTCATGAAGGTCCGTGCACATAGCAGCCTCAATAGTGCCACACACTGCTTGCACTTGCTCGGCACAACATCTGCTTGCGTTGCTTTGCAGGCTAAATCATATCAAGTGATTGCCGAGGATGGCACGCTCCGAAACATTGTGGAGCTTGGCTCCATGTTTCGACTGACAGCTCTTGCAACGTGTGAGGTATGATGCCCTTGTGCTGTACATAAGCACGCTTTGTCATCTGCAGTGAATGGCTTTGTTTCGAGGGATTAAAGGCAAAGGTTGCAATGGTGCTTAAAAAGCACAAGTAGGTTAGAGTGCACCAAACTGAACTCTAAATGTTTTGAAGCAGATTGAGTGCAGATTGAGTTGATAAAAAATTAAAAAAGTTACTGACTGACAGGCCCCTTAGAAATGATCAATCTCTTTGACGCCCAACACAAATTGTTGTGCAAAAGAATTGGCTAATTATTTGGAATAGTTAGGTGTGAGGGGGGGAAGCTGAGGGCAAATGAGGCCAAGAGCTGCATAGGTAGGGAGCTTCAGACCCAACCTCTTGTCTTAGTTAAGGCTGCGGAGGATGATTTAACCCCTTTGTTCAAGCCTTCGCTCTCCATAACTGAACAGAGAAATGTCTGCCCAGATGCCTAGGGTACATGGAAGGGGACATGACGCGTTTTAACACCATATTCTTCTGTTGCCCCTGCCTCTATGACACGTGAGCAAACTACCTAACAGTCACTTTCACCTGCAATCACACCATCAATGTGTGCAGCCTGCAAGCAAGACACGGACCAGTGTTTCGATAAGCCAAGCAGGTATCATGGTTGGCGAGGGAATATGGGACAAGGTGAGGCTCCTCATCTCTATGAGCGTGAAAGTTTGGTGCCGAGTGACTTCTGTACTCTGCTATCCAAACCTCAGTCTATCAGGAGCTACTACTAAATGTTTCTATCCAACACATTTTTACTTGGGTCGTCTTTCTCATCCGACTCATCCGACTCATCTGACTCAATGTGTGTTCCACTATCCATATATGCAACCATTAAACTTTCATACGTCATAAAGTTACACTGACGCCACCCTACATATGTACGTTTTCCACTGTTTACATGAGCAGCCGTGGTTTTTCCCTCTCTCTGGACCCAGAAAAGAAAAGGACGGAACGCCAGTAGCTCCTGGCTGGGTTGATTGGTAAGTGTACAATGAAATGCAATTCTTGTCATTTCCAAAAATTAGGAGCAGGTGCATTTTATAAATTTGGTCTTCCTTTCATTGCTGTGATTAAAGAAGTATGTGGTATACCGGAATTTGAGAGCCTCCATTTCCTACTTGGGTGGAGAGTTTCTCAATGCCTGAGTGTCTTCCTCATATACATGCGTAAAATATGCTTAGCTCTGTCCAATGTATCATTACATCATTACGTAATTTCACAGCTGTTATTGTAATAATACAATTGTTCTCAGGCTTTACTTAGATGAGGACGTGCGTATCACAAGGGGCTCTAAAGGTAAGACCATTACGGGATATGCAGCATGCCTTTGTTTATAGAAATTTGTGCGTCTCAGACTGTGAGGGCTCGTTGCGTAGTACATAAGGCTGCTACGTACTCCCACCCAAAAATACGTCATTAAGAACGAGAAATATTTCAGCTTTGCACCACCACTTCGTCGTTAGTGTTACTGACTGTGGACATTTGTTTCCCCTCCTTGCCTCCAGGATCGCTCTTCCTGCATCGCCGGGAAAGCAAATAAAGAGACATACCTTCTCTTATTATGTTGCCATTGGAAACCTTGCTTGCTTTGAACTCTGTAGTAGCGCCTTGCAATCAATCCCGTGGCCAGCCCTTTTATTGGCCAATTAGGTTGAACACACCTTGGTACCCAGTGATGCTAGCTTCAGGAACGTGTGTTGAGGCAACCTACCTATAAGCTAACACTTTTGCATCTGCACAATTTGTCTTTAAAAGACTTCTGAGCTCAAGCCCACTGGCAGCATTAGCTAATAAAAAAAATAGAGCCGCTGTGCTCGTTGCAGTGGCTCTCTCAATTTTTGTCGGGTCTGGCGACCTGTGTTGGTATGCATGGTTATCAGGAGACCAGCCTCGCCGTCTCCTCTTCACG
>Ga0307942_1003715_pt1:0-5000 | contig 12345 bp, 11 predicted proteins | sample OrgLakmetagen175_FD_201846 | JGI IMG/M metagenome (GOLD analysis project Ga0307942, IMG submission 201846) | Saline water microbial communities from Organic Lake, Antarctica - #175 | ecosystem: Environmental > Aquatic > Non-marine Saline and Alkaline > Saline | place: Antarctica: Organic...
TGCAGTCAAATATATATATATATATTTGACTGCATATATGCACCGTATTAGAATGCATACGACCCCATGTATATAAACCGTATGTGACCGTATATTTGGCGATTTCCCTGCCAAAAATACCACATATTTACCGTATGTATATGGTTCTGGCCAACCCTGAAATGTGCAACAACGAGGATTCTGGAAGGGGAGAAGAGACAGAGAGACAGGAGAGGCTGATGCAAAGCAAGCAAGTAGAAAAACTATGTAGAGCAAATGAACAATTACTTTGTCTGTTACATTTAAAGCCACCCCAGTTACGTGGTCTACACGTGCACAGGCACTAAAAACGCTGCCGCCTCCTGCCCCTCATTCACTCCCGGACTCTTACGTTCATTGATTCCTTCTCATGCATTCATGCATTCATTTTAGAGTCAGGGATTTCAGCAATCTGTTTGTTGTTCAAATTGTTGTTCACATTGTTGTTCACATTGTTGTTCACATTGTCGTGTTCACACTAAGAGTCAGGCTGGGCCACGGCAAAGGGGCTGACAGATTAATATAATGCAGCAATCTGTTCGTTTTTCACATTGTTGTTCACATTGTTGTTCGCATTGTCGTGATCACACTAAGAGTCAGGCTGGGCCACGGCAAAGGGGCTGACAGATACCAATGTACTCGGCAAACATGGGAGGAAAGTACAGGTGAATTTCTCATGGGTCAAGGAGAAGATAGTGATGTTGGTGACACAGGTGGCAGTGATGTTGCAGAGCTCAGCCTTGGCAACAGCGACACAATCATATGCTGTGTACATTGCGTACATATAGGATTGAGCGATGATGATGTTGGTGACACAGGTGGCAGTGATGTTGCAGAGCTCAGCCTTGGCAACAGCGACACAATCATAAGCTGTGTACATTGCGTACATATAGGATTGAGCGATAATGATGTTGGTGACACAAGTGGCAGTGATGTTGCAGAGCTCAGCCTTGGTAACAGCGACACAATCATATGCTGCGTACACTGCACGAGCACTGCATTCTGTGCGTTTTCTCTACGCATCGCAAATCTCCTCTGCACATCATACGGCTCCTCTGCGCTTTGCATATCTACTCGGAGGTAGCATATCGCCCCTGCAAATCGCACATCTCTCTCTATCCCTCTCTCTCTCTCTCTCTCACTCTCTCTCTCTCTCTTTCTATCTCTCTCTCTCAGGAATGCCTTTTCGACTTAGCCTGAAGCAAAGCCACCTTTACAAGTCCTACAATCAAGGCCACACGACCATTTCCATGTATACATCTGACTCCATGCATAAACGTTTCAGGCAGGCACTTGATCTTAAAACTCAACATTCGTTGAAAAGTGCGGGAGGTTTGTGAGTTGTAGACATCCTATTCAAGTTTAGTTACAGCTCTACTTTAAGCATACTACAATTCCTCAGGGGGGCCTTATTCCAGACACCAGCACGCCAAGGAATACCAATACCAACCTGGGTGTGTGCAGGGTTATGGGGCCACACCACATCCGCCATGAGCTGCACAGAGACACAAAAGAAGGCACAGGGTGTGAAGTGTTGAAAAAGGCACATTTTTCACTGCAAGCTACAAATCCGTAACACAACAAATACAGTGGCACAACAATCACACCACGGGTTGTGCGCGTTTTGTGTGGTTGTGTGCGTTTGGTGTGGAGGTGTGCGTTTGGTGCGGCACAACAATTACATGGTTGTACGCGTTAGGTGTGGTGGTATGCGTGTGGTGTGGTTGTATGTGTTTGGTGCGGCACAACAATTACATGTTTGTACGCGTTTAGTGAAGGAGGGTCAAAGATGACTGCATGCATGATAGGGTGGCGCAACGGCACGCCTGGCAGATGAACAGCAGCAATTGCTCCGAGCACATGCAAAGCAGATTGTGCCTAAGCAATGCATGTAGGCACGCTCATTTTGTGGAAGTTTAGGCACGCTCATTTTGTGGAAATTGTGGCACGCTCATTTTGTGGAAATTAAATGGTTACACTGTGCCTGTATAGCTAGCCTGCTCTGACGCCAAAGCATAGTTATCACAACAATTGATCACACACACATAGGGTTGGCCCAAACCATAAATATACAATGTATATACGTTACTTTTGGCAGGTAAATCACCAAGGATACGGCGAATATAAACAGTTCTGGCCAACCCTACAGGCGCACACCACTGCTGCCAAGCAATTATTCCTGGTGTAACTGCTGAGAGCCTTAGCTCACCTGCAGCCGCAGCACCTCAGCGTGGGCATTGCTGTCAGAGGAGCCAGGTGAAGGATTGGGGGCCTCCCTCTCATAGTAAGCAGAGGGGGGGGCAGCAGGCTGCTGGTGCTGGATTTGGCTGTGTGTGGGCTGTGTGTGGTGTTGCAGGGTGCCAGTGGGTACATAGGGCGGGGGTATACTGCTGCTAGAGGGGGGGTAGGTTGCGTTTGGGAGGCCTCTATGATAAGGAGCACCCCCTGGATGCACAGGATTGGCGGCAGCTGCTGCTGCTGCTGCTCTTTCTGCGCGTCCCGTCTGTGTGAGTGTGTGTGTGCGTGTGCTTGTGTGTATGTGTGCGTGTGTACATGTGTGTGCGTGATTGTATCTTTATGGACCAGCAGGTGTGTGAGTGTGTGTGTGAGTGTGTGCATGTGTGTGTGCGTGTGTATGTATGTGTGTGCTAGATTGGACGTGTAAGCGGTTTTGTGCAATACTAAAGTATATGTGCGTATACGTGTTAAGCAAGCTTCTTTGTACTCGCATCTTGTGTGCCCTGAAAAACACAGACCAAGCGCGATCTGAGCGACTGCTTCACGAAAGAAGCAAATAGGGTTTTTTATATTCATTCGGTGAGCGCGATCTAAGCGATTGTTTCACGATAGAAGCAAAGAGGGTTTTTTATAATCATGTTTTTTTATATTCATTCAGTGAGCGCGATCTGAGCGATTGTTTCACGATAGAAGCGTAGAGGTTTTTATATAATCATGGTTTTTTATATTCATTCAGTGAGCGCGATCTGAGCGATTGTTTCACAATAGAAGCGAAGAGGGTTTTTAATACTCATGGTACAGACGCGTTGAGTGGAGGAAACTGTGCATTACACAGAAGTGGCAAAACATGGACCAAGTAGGATGCATGTCTCAATGTTTTTACACGACATGCATACAAACAACGACATGCATACAAACAACGACATGCATACAAACAACGACATGCATACAAACAGGATGCTGGTTTCACTGGCAAGTGTGATGCCAGGATCCACGCCAGTCTCTATTGCCCCTCCTTTCCTTTGGCCTGGAACCTCGTGTTCCTCAGCAGCTGTGGTCTAAGGGTCATGACTTTCCTTTGACTCAACCATTTCTGGTGCGAATAAGGGTCCCTATGCGCACGCCCTTTTATCGTGCGCTACTCCTGAGCTCCATTGATTCCCCCTGTCTTCACGTGGTGAAGGAGCTTGGAATCATAATGGCTCCTATTTCTTAGTTTCAGAAGTAGCGTTCATTATCTGCACAGAGCCCTCTCTCTCTTTCAGCCACGCATTTATGCAGCAGCAGTGACATAGCTGCAAAGAAGTGAAGCCTAGTATCACTCATTCAATTACAGCGGGAATCTCCGCATTGCCTTACATTTTCCTCGCATTGCCTTACACATCCTCCGCATTGCCTTGCATTTTCCTCGCATTGCCTTACACATTCCTCGCATTGCCTACACATCCTCCGCATTGCCTTACAGTTTCCTCGCATTGCCTTCCACATTCTCCGCATTGCCTACACATCCTCCGCATTGCCTTACACATTCTCCGCATTGCCTTACACATTCTCTGCATTGCCTACACATCCTCCGCATTGCCTTACAGTTTCCTCGCATTGCCTACACATCCTCCGCATTGCCTTACATTTTCCTCGCATTGCCTTACACATCCTTCGCATTGCCTACACATCCTCCGCATTGCCTTACAGTTTCCTCGCATTGCCTTACACAATCTCCGCATTGCCTTACACATTCTCTGCATTGCCTTACACAATCTCCGCATTGCCTTACACATTCTCTGCATTGCCTTACACATTTTCCGCATTGCCTTACACATTCTCTGCATTGCCTTATACAGCCGCATACGGTTCACTCCTGCTGCCTGTGCTCCGCACCTGTGCCTTAGATGCTGCTATAGAAGCTGCTTCAAGCAGCTTTGCGGAGTGCAAGCTGGCAGACATGGAATTGTTATCGACACCGTAGTGGATTGAGAAGCAGCCATGGATGTCAGAGCGGAGCAGGTGCACGATGTTCTCAGGCCTGGAAAGAAAGGGGATTGAAAATGTGTCGGTTGAGTGGTGGACCAGTGGGTTAAAAAAACAAGGACCAGTGGGTGAAGAACCAAGGACCAGTGGGTTGAAAAACCAAGGACCAGTGGGTTATGAAACGAAGGACCAGTGGGTGAAGAACCAAGGACCAGTGGGTTATGAAACCAAGGACCAGTGGGTTGAAAAACCAGTGGGTCGAGTGGTGGACACAAAAGTAGCCGTATATTTCACCGTGAATGGCAGATCGGAGCAGGTGCACAATGTTCTCAGGCCTCAAAAGAAAGGGAGTGGAAATGTGTCGGTTGAGTGGTGGACCAGTGGGTTTAAAAAACAAGGACCAGTGGGTGAAGAACCAAGGACCAGTGGGTTGAAAAACCAGTGGGTCGAGTGGTGGGCAAAAAAGTAGCCATGCATTTCACTGTGATTGGCAGATCGGAGCAGGTGCTTAATCTCTCACGCTGAGAAGGGGTGTGGGGAGAAGCCATAAATAGGCAATATTCTGGAGGCGTTCAAAGTGGCAGTTGTTGGTTGTCAAAGTGCACTACGCTTTTGGTGGGGGAAGGGAGAAGTTATGGCGAAATTTTGCCTTCAGCTTTTGAGAGGCGGATGGTAGGCGGATGGAGGTTCCGCTGGTGCGAGGAAATTTGGTCAGGAGCTCAGATTTTTATGGGCCCCTTGATATTAGCGTAGGTTCACTCCCCAATCGAAGCACG
>Ga0307942_1003715_pt1:7500-12345 | contig 12345 bp, 11 predicted proteins | sample OrgLakmetagen175_FD_201846 | JGI IMG/M metagenome (GOLD analysis project Ga0307942, IMG submission 201846) | Saline water microbial communities from Organic Lake, Antarctica - #175 | ecosystem: Environmental > Aquatic > Non-marine Saline and Alkaline > Saline | place: Antarctica...
AAAAAGAGCCAGAAAGATTCCAGTCAGTCAGACTAAGCGAATGGGCCGAGAGGCGGGTGGTTTGGTGAGAGACGCGAACACGGCATCATACCGAAGCATACACATATTCACATTTTCTCATTGCATTCTAAAAATAATATATTTGTACGGTCATGGTGCACGGGGGCCCTGGTTGCAGAGTCTCATGATGGGTCCCATCCATCATCCATCCAGGACGGGGGTCATGCTTCCTGTGGGAGCGCAGGAGTCCCTTCTTGCCATGGGGCACACGGACTGCGCCATGCACCCTGTAGTCCCGAATGCGCATATTTGTCCAACCACGAAAAAAAGACAGAACAGATACCAAAACACTGACCGATTGTCAAAAGTGATGAATGGCAATTATTTTTTTAATTGACGACTGACAGTTTAAAGTTGCGGAAAATAATAAACATCACCATTGAAGTTGAAGTTTCCAGATTCAGCTTCGTCTTACCCCCGCCTGCGTACTGCCTGCGCACTGCTGCATTGCTGCTCGTTCGGTCATTGGTAGCGAAACGCAGCAGTTGGCTTGATGGGGGAGGTTGGGGCTGGGCCGCCCCGGCAGGCGTGCTCGTAGATAATTCTTATTACAGATATCGGACTATAAATTCAAGACTAATTACCCAAATTAACATACAAGTTCACATTATAAAGCCACCTAAGTCCGTACCTCCTTCTTGGTAAATTAAAAGGAGGAAGTGAAAAGTCTTGGCGGGAAAGGGAATGCATTATTGATGATGACGCTCCTTCGTACAGATAGAGTGTGGCGGCCTACCCTCCGTGATGAGGCCGCTTCTCTACCGGTGGGATACAATTCCTTCCACCTAACACGTCACTTGTACGACTACTTGATGTTCCAAATGTATTACAAGGTACAGTTATTAGATCTGTGTATTTCTGAAAGCCATGACCAGATCTGGCCAGACCAAAAAATTAGCTCCTCTCCGGCATTCGCTTGTTCCCATAACAATTACGAAATACCCTTCTTTTTGTTTTGGGAAGAAGTTCTTACCTCACCTCCTTGTGCTTCACCTCCTTGTGCTTGAATTACACTTTTAGACTTGCCCTGCTTCATTATGTCATTGCCTTTCGTGTGTTTCCTGTTTGGCAGGCACGCACTTAGTGTCTACGCTCCATATTTCATCTGCCACTTGCCCCTAAATATTTGCGTGAACTTGGGCTGTGCAAAACCTACCATTAATGTACTCAGTGCTACGACCTCATTGGTGTTTTATTTTTACACTGTTTTCTTACGCAGCCTAGCAGTCATACTTTTTAACTGATGGCTTAACTCGTAAACCTGTAACATTGAAGCTCTTTAGATATGGCATGACCCTTTCTGAGAACTAGAAACATCAGCGTTAGTTACTGAAACGCTACCACTTCAGGGTTTAGGGTTTTAGGGTTTAGCCAGGGTTTTAGGGTTTTATGGATTTGGAAAGGAGCTTTGCCATTCCTGCTTTTGCCGTGTTCAGAGCAACCAATACATCACCTAGGCAATTGTAGACTCTACCTTGTTTTTTATTGAAGAATGGGCTGATAAAACACCTGCCCAAGATGCTTCACAAATCGTAAAAACAATCGTCGGGTTTTGCATATCTGTGCATAGTCAGTTGTCAGGGACTTAATCAGGGGTACTGACCCAAACTTTATTGTAAGTGAGGCAAACGCTATTTCTTGCCAAGATTATCAGGTTTGTGAGTTAAGAAGAAAAGATTCCTTTTCCTTTGAACCATTTTTAGAGGACAGGACTTCTTAGCGGTGTGACCTTATTTGCTGCATCCAGTTAACAAACAACTTAATCTCCTTTCTTAGCAGGGCACTTGACTTTTGCTTTTATTTCAGAGTTGGTGGTTTTATCAATGGCTGCAGCTGGCCGAGTACAGCTGGCCGAGTCCAATTAGCAGCCGATCAGAAAAACAACCTGGACGAAGGTCGCCTCCCACTGTAACCAATACCCTAGTTAGATCATTTAAGTATTTGGTATTTGGACATCCCAAGCATACCAACCCCCCCAGCCTACCTGTTGCATACACGAAGCACGCATACACAAAGCACTCACACAAGTATTGTGGCCCCTTGGTATTTGTTTGGCATTACAATAATAAAATACGTATATGTGAGAGCGGCGTTGTCCTTGTTATATCCATCAAATGGCACTAGCATAGAGTTTATGGTTTTTAGTTCATTGCTATGCTTTCGGAAAGAAGGCAGCAAGAAGGGGGTGAGCAAGAGTGGCGGAACTAAGCTGCATTGTCACGTGCATGTTTTAATGCATGGATTAATGGTGTTCATTTATCCGCCCATGGATTGATTGCAATGTTAGAGTTGCAAGTGTGCAGAGTGCGCAAAGAGGATGATTCCAAAATCGTTGTCAAATGCGCCATTGGCGGTATCAATCCGATTAAACTATACCAGGGCACGGCACCAATTAGACGGGCCAGAGGCCTCTTGGTTGCAGGCCAGCGACTCGGAACCACACACAAACACAGGGAGGATTGACGCGTGACATAGCGGGGTGATTGGAGCGCCGGTGCGGGCAGTGTCAGTGATATCCCTGATGGACTTTTAATTTGCGGATACCAAATTATATCTGATAAATACGGATTCATATTTTGACCTGCGCCTTTACACTGGGGACTGTGCGCAATTGCGGACAGAAGGCACTTCCGAGCTTGAGATTCGTGAGATCATCTAAGAAAACGCTGAAATTTCCTTCAAAACTAGGTGCAAATTTCTGGCTTGAATACAAGCCAGATGGTGGGCTTTCTGTAGGCTTTCTGTCGTAAACCCTTAGTGTCTGAGTATGTTGCCAGCTGGGCTCTACGCAGAGTGGCATGCATTGCCAATTTGCCGTCCAAGATCCGGATCCGGCTGGATCCAACAGCCAACAACTCCTTGAGCTACTGGGCAGCCAAGTTGGGCCCCCTGATCATGGAGAGGCAGGGTTGTGCGCAGTGTCAAGGAGCAAGGGGACGGGGACGGGCCCGCCCGGGTCTCCAGGGCCCTGGAGACCCTACATAGACAAGATGAGGTGGGTGGACTGGAGAGCTATATAAATAAATTTAACTCCAATCAACGCGTGCAAACTCCGATGCGCACAAAGTTATGCCTTCACAAAAATAGGCGAACGCAACCTCTTATCTCAGAAAGCACGAACAGGTATGCACAAAAAAGCATGATGTAGGTTGTGTGTGCACCAGTTTTTAATGTATGTCTTGTTCATTCATGCCTGGGATGTGTGCCTAAGAGAGTGCCTAGAATATCTAGATCTCCTACTGGAGTCGGGGGGTCCGTGTGGACTCCCCGGGCATATATGGAGGACAGTGGGGGTAGTACGATGTACTGAAAGAAAAGGTCGTCGAAATCTAATTTTCTAGGCTCGCAAAGGCTTGCAAGGAAGGGTTTGTTTAGCATCTCAAGTCTATCGCTGGAACTCCTTAAGACCATTAATAGCATGGTAGCGTCTTTGTATGTCAGCTACAAAGGCAAGTGCAAACTTGCGCCTGCTTTTGTGCTGACCATCGAAGGCGGCACAATGCACCAGCACAGCGACGCGCAGGTACGCATTTTACACTAAACCCCAATTCACGGGAGAAGGGTCCAGAGAGTTGATTTCCGTGGTCTGTGAGGGGGGTCCCTGCTACATTGTCGACAAAACAATCCTTAGGCCTAATTTTGTTTAAACTGCGAGATCATGGAGTATACAGTGCAGCTGATAATAAAATGTCTAACTGTCATACCATGCCACATGCTTGCAGTGTTCCAGTCCCTTGGTGTTAGCCTTTTCTTTAGAACAGGCTAACACCAAGGGCTTGGTTCATACCTACCGCGTGGCCCTGCTCCATATGGCAGCCAGGTCGAGTTAGCAGGTGAGGTGAGCTTGGCGAAGTCGGAGCTGGATGAAAGTGGGGATGTATCCAACCCCTTTTGCTCAGAGCTCCACTGCCTTCACTGTCAGAACCTATAGGTAGCTACCAAATACATTTTTTAACCTTGCCGGATTTTGCAAAATAGTGCAGGCATTTATATCAAAAGACACAAAGACGCTTCAGTCTTTTGCCATTACAGACCCTGATTTTTCTTTAAAGACCTGAGTTGTGGCAAATCCTTTCTGTGTGGGGAGCCACTGCCTTCCGTGAAATAATAGTTCATAACAGTGGCATTAAACTGCATCAAAAAGTGGTCGTCAGTCTCCATACAGCCACAGAAAATGACGGCGCATGATATCTGCACAATTGTTGAACGGAAATAAGAATTGAAACAGTAGTTTGACGCCGTCACAACATGCCACTTTCCAGCCTCTATCGTTGTCAAAAGTTCGACCATCACAGCTCGCCGCGAAACTGAACACGGTTTGATCGCGCGGAACAGACGCCTGGCTGAGGAGCTGTTCAGGCCCAAAGTCCGCCCAACAGATTCGGTTAAGGTAAGGTTACATCGCTATATATGCCTCTGGGGGGCATCTAAGCGGAAGCTTGGAAAAAGCCTGAAACGAGACCAAGAAGATATCAGAACGAATCAAGGGAGAAGGGCTAGGCACTCAGCCACAAAAGAGGCTACACCACAAATATCTGGTTGGTCCAAAAAAGTCCTCAAACGAGTTGGGCTATCCTCATACTGAGGTGGGAAGACCAGCTGGCGGTGCTGTGTGCAAATGCTAACAAGATATTCATGCAGACAGTCCAGCAAACTGCGTTCCTCATCCTGAACAGAGTGCCAGTCACATTTGTCACAGATCCTGAGCTCATAAGGCCTTCTATTCCTGTCATGACGCATTCTTTGGACCAGAAAGTTATGGCCAGAAAGGCGAAGGCAAGAAAG
>Ga0307942_1003716_pt1 | contig 12343 bp, 18 predicted proteins | sample OrgLakmetagen175_FD_201846 | JGI IMG/M metagenome (GOLD analysis project Ga0307942, IMG submission 201846) | Saline water microbial communities from Organic Lake, Antarctica - #175 | ecosystem: Environmental > Aquatic > Non-marine Saline and Alkaline > Saline | place: Antarctica: Organic Lake...
TCTCTCTCACTCTCTCTCTCTCTCTCTCTCTCTCTCACACACACACACACACACAAATACACACACACACAAACACACATCCAAACCCAAACCCACAATCAAGCACACACACAATGCATGCATACCCGCTTTCACACCCATCTCCCCTCTCACTGTGGTAACATCACTGCCTTTAGGACCAGGGTGTGGGGTTCCCCGTGCGCAGCGAGGCAGAGTCTGCACCCTTCACTCCGTACCAGCCTCCCGACCATCCCCCTGTGTTGCAAGCCCCTCCAGAACTACCACCTAGCATTGGAGCCGAGGGAGAGTATGTGAACACAGGCCCTGCAGATGCCACGCACCCAGCATCAGCTGCTGCAGGTATACTGGGGTGAACGAGGGTAGTGTTGGCTTTGTGCCAGCGTCAATGTTTTGCAGTACTTGTGTGGGGGATTTGTGTACCTTTCATCCCTGCCAGTGATTGTGTGCATTACATACGCTGCTGTCCATAGCAGTAATTGTGCTTGCATTGTGAGGGTGCCTTAACCAGGCGTCATATCATGTGTGAACAATTTTAACGTGTACTATTATTTGATGATGCAACTCTAGTTATGAAGCATGTGGGCGCATTTCAACTGTTTTTAGCCTCCAGACGTTTCTGGAGGTTTCTGCACGACTCGGTGTATTACTACTGCATGATACAGATGGCAACCGCAGGACACATGTGCACCAGCATATCCACGTGCAAACACTGACACAAATGTCAAGTGACGTGCAGAAATGCATACACACCCAGAGACACGCTCACACATGCACCCACACCATACCGCAGATGATGATAAGAGTCTGCACTTCATGTGTGCATGCAAGTACTCATGCTCGCGTATCCCCGCACTGCAGATGGTGGTGAGGGTCCGTTGGCGGCTTTGCGGCGCAGTAGCAGCAGGGTGGCAGACGCGGTGCGAGGCCCTGCCTCACAGCTTGCCTCTTCTGTGACCATGGAAACTGCAGGAGCTTCAGCACAGAAGGCAGGGGGAGGGGTTGCAGCGGTGGGCAGCGTCGCGTCTACTGCTGCCAAGGTAAACTTGAATAAGGCGATGAGATATGTCTTTCTGCCACACATATATTATATTTATCATAGCGTATTGAAGAGGCAGGTAAGATACAACTCCGGAGGCGTGGGGAGGGGCTGCATTGATAGCTGTCTGGGTGGGTCAGGCGACAGAGGTGGCAATTGCCACTGCTGAGTGCTTATATAAGTGATGACTAGAGATCACTTATAAGCAGGAGGCGGGGTAAGGTCGTTGCAGTAAGGATTTGCGCTAAAACTGCTCAGGCCTCAGCAGAAAAGACGGCTGGGAAAGTGAGGTGCTTACACATTGGAGGTGGTATGTATTTGAAGTAGCTTTGCCAGCTGTGAGAAAGTGACAACGCCTAGGATCTTGCTGCATACACTGCCTTGATGCACTCCTTACCTCAAGGTATGAGCAAGCACTTTGAGAGGGAAAAAACACAGAATGAACTTGCAGTGAGCCAAACCATTCCATGTTGCCCATGCATGCGTGCCCGCAGCCAAAGCAGTGCAAGCCCTTGTTCTGTTCATGCACTCACACCTCCAGGTCACGCCTGCTGGGTGGGTGATGGACCTGGCAGGGAACTTGGTGCCTGCCAACACAAAGCAGAATTTGACATCCATGTTCTCCAGCCTTTTTTCCAAGGTACGAGGAACGTGCACAAGAGCACTGCTTGTCAATCAAACCTGTGTACTAGAAGTGCCAAATGCGCCATTTGAAAGTGTGAATTAAGCTCAACTGAGGACAGAGCATTATGTAGCTCTACAACACTTTACTGCATAGAGTATGCCAAAAGGATTATTGAAGCATGAAGTGAGATACCCAAGGAACAGAGTGCTGCATCTCATGGCATAGGAAGTGGAATAGAAAGTATGACCACTTCTTGCTCTTCAGCAAAAGATCCCAGAATGCATTTCATGCAGCATGTGAAGCTAGCCAAATGACTGCACTTGCATACAACACTAAACACTTAGACACAGGCTGTCGATAAAGAGATTTCCTGTGAGTGCCTCAAGCTTGTGTTCAATCCAAGATAATGCACATGCTGTTCCGTGTTGTGTCATCACTAGCATATTTTACCACTTGAAATTGCCCGCAACATTGCCACAGGACGAGGAGAAGGACAAGACACAAAACAGCGAGCGCCAGCAACAGATCCTGCGTGAGCGTGAGCAGATTGATACGGAAAGACAGCAGCTGGAACGGGAGAGGGCGCTTCAAGGGGTCAGTAATGGCTGGAGCAGGAGAATGTAGTGTTTCCTGCTGGTGACTGCCAGCGTAGACTTTTACTTTCACTTTTGCCTGCATGTTAACAGCGGTCCAGATCCTTGACGCGAAAAGACGCTTACACAAATGCACAAAAGCGTAAGCATGTATGCACGCATAACCACACGAGACACACACAGATGTGCATTTGCATATGGACACCAGCACACAAATGCTGCACACATGCACTGAACATAGGGACAGGCAGTACGAAGCAGAGACACAGCACATGCCGAGATGCTTAACACAATGTCAAAAGAAGACAGGGCTGCCGTTCAAGCTTTAATTGCAGCCGACCAAGAAACAGGTAAGATTGCTTTTCTTTTCTCTTCAATTGTTTGTGGCAATATCTACTCATCTGCAGCAAGCCTTTCAAGACCGCATTTAACAAAAGATCCAGTATGTACACAACTGCATGTTTGCTGCTGACAGGCGTGTTTTTTTGTTTAATTCGACATGTTTGCTGCTGTTTTCACTCCTTGCGCTGCCAAACATGCGTGCAATTATGTTTCATGCACATGTCAGACGGATCATAATCAGCCTGTGTTTATGCTACCACCAATTCACCACCTTGCAGGAAATGTGGCTGCAGATGGAAGTAGCTCAGAACCCAGCCAGCCTCCTCACATCCCTGACGATCCTGCTGAAGCGCTGCAGGTGTGAGGTTGTGTACTTGTGTCTGTGTGTGTGTATGTGTGTGTGTGTGTGAGGTGAGGGGAGGGGGGAGGGGTATGTGTGTGCGTGCGCGCGTGTGTGTTGTGTGTGTGTGCGTGTGTGTGTGTAGTGTGAAAGTAAATTTGTGTGCCAGATTGTGTGGGAGGGGAATTAGAAGTCAAATTTGCGGGCACTTTCACATCTGTGCAAATGCAGGTGTAGAAGGTGCAGGCCATCACTTCTCTTAGATCATCTGCACTTCATTGGTCATTGTGAAAGCTGGCACTGTTCCTGCTGGCCTGCATGCAGGTCATAACTAATGCTGTCGGTTTGTTTGCCGAGATGGTGGGAAGTATAAAGGATGAGGAGCCCCGGGCTGTGAGGGACCCTGTCATGGTTGACTTGGCAGAGCAGTGCACTTACTTTAAAAGGTGGGTTGAATACTATGCTACTACCAATTGCATAAAAATTTGACTTGTTGGGGCACTGTTAATAAATACAAATAATTTTTGTGTTAAGGGTGTTTTTCTGGCATAGCGAGGTGACATCTTCTTGCTGGCCGTACAGGGCTGAATGCTGTGTAGGTCAGTAAATTGATTGCCTTTCATGAGAAGCTGATAGTGCATAATACTTCCTGTTAGCTGCAGACGCCTATGCACATCAAAAGTTGTGTTTCCTTGTTCTTTTTTGTTTCACTAAATAGTAGTAAACAAAGATTTTGGGAACCTGGTGGACTGGTATTTGATCCCAAGGTACTCTTTGCCAGGCGCAGAATTATTTCATATGGGCATTAGTAACATTACACGGTGCGTTTGGTCTATTTCATACTATTTACGACACTTTCACTGACGATTGCTGCTCGAGGTTGATGGATACTTAAATAATGATTTTAACCAACACCAGGATCATACTTTTTCAAGTGACTATTCTGTTTTGCAGCTCCCGGATCAGCTGTTACTCCGTCACCCACTCTGTCGAGTGTGATCCACTCCTAATTAATATAATAAACAAGACAATTGCACACATGTACACTCTTTCTTGCAGCAAACTGGTATCCCTTGCAGACAGCCTGACTGACGAGAAACAGCTGCTGTCCTCCTTAACCTTGAATGACACGCTTTCGGGGGCAATGACAAGATACGACGAGCTCCTGGCCAGTGCACTGGCGATGCGGGCTGCACGATGTAGGTTGAATATTGTTCAAGTTTTAGGGTAATCCAGTAAACTAGCAGTTGGTGAGGAATAGGTCATCCTCGCTTGCTTGAGTGTTTTACATGTAGAGTCGCTTTTGAACGCGAGCAAAGCACCACAGCGATTTGATTTTTTAGCATGCAAATTCACAAAGAAGCCAAGTCCCCTTTTTTTGCTTTCTTAATTTCTCTTTCTGCCCTTCTCATGTGCAAATGTACCCTTTCTCCTGCAGCTACCAACAATCGGACATCAGAGGCACCAGCCCAGGTGCCAGCAGACGCGCAGCAACAGCCCCAGCAGCCCCAATACCAGCCACAATACCATCAGGGCTTTGAAATGGGTGAAGATGAGGGCCCTCGCTTTACCTTGCTGGACGAAGATGAAGAGGAGAATGAGGAGGAGCTGCAGACAAAGCGAGCTCAGGTAAGTGGGTGGACTCCAACCTGGATTTTGGACCTTTTCGTCGTCTTTGCGGAGTTTTCGGCAAGCTTGTACTAATGGAATGGTATCTAAATCTATCTTCTTTTCTTCTGATTCTCCAAAGCAGGCCCCGCCCCCCTTGCTGGATGCCGCGTATGCTCAGCCAGCAGTAGAGGAACGTGCTCCTGCAGCGTCCTCGGTCGCATTCGACTTGTTGGGGGACCTTCAGCCGGACAGCCCTCCCCAACAGCAACGTGACCGAGACAAGGAGCAGGAGACTGACATTCAGGATGTGAAAGATGGACATGTCGATGGATCTCCATCTTGACGGGGCAGTCGAGGGCCTTAGAAAAGCATAGGACTTTATCCTTTTTGGCTTGTTTGTTGTCGACTTAAAAATCCCAGCATTCTCCAATGTGACATCCACCTCATCGAGATCAAGTACTGAGGACACTAGACCGCGGAACCAGCTGAGCGCCGCGCAGAAACAGCATAAAGGCCTCTGCTCCATCCTCCAATAAGCCTCCGTTACCCTCCACACCATTCTTTTGGGAGTGGGTGGCACTATCTACAACAATCACACGCTGGAGCCTCCTTTTAAGGAGCTGGGTCTTGCCAATTCTCAAAAGGTTAAGAAACTTGCTTCCAAGCTTCATGTTCAAACTGTCAATTACGCTGCCAAACTTGTTCAAATCAGACGTGCCCTTTCCAGCACTATTCAATAGTTATCAACTCTCATCCAGAGACGGTTTCAGGTCAAGCCTGACCCCCATGATGTTTTCATTTCCCTTTAGTGGAGGAGTTTTACGATACCCGGTACCAAAGTGGTTCCTTTTCCATATTAATGTGGGGAGTGATGTTCACCACACTCCCCTGAACCCTAGAATCGAGGAGACTGCTGTGCGATGATAGTTTGTTGTGATCGCGCAGCAGAACAAAAGATTTGAGCACATATTCGGAAAGTAGTACAACCCTGGCACTTTAATTGTTTCTTCTCACAACGAACTTTGCGTGGCCCGCTCTGGCCCGTCCCTGCACCATCCGCCGATTTTTTTGAGGCAGGCAATACACAGCTGAGAGCAATTAATAACATGCTGCGTCGAGCGCGGGGCAATCCGTGGACTAGGCGCGGAGATATCGGGCGGGAACGATGGCATCGAATTCTGGCTTGATTGCTTCTCATTTAAAATGAGGTTTATAGAGGTTTTACAGGCCCAGATGAAGCGTCCCCGGCCAGTAAACACATCAGCTTTACTTATTATAGTCCCTTATGCTAGGCCAGCATTAGAAATCCCCATTTCTGCTCCTCGGTTTTGGCCGGGGGCTCAACAGACGAGAAACCAAATGCGGCCCCGATAGACCACCCCTTCAAACAATTGGCGCACTCATCATAGATATCAGTTTAGTGAATTAGCGAATATACACGCCGAGTTTCAGGGCGTACGGTGCAGTGTATTAGCCGCACTGACATCGCACAAGCTTGATGCATATTTTGCTGTCAACTTCGGGTCAGTCAGGGGAGTGTGGAGTTCACGCCTGAGTAGTTTTTTGAATTTCGATTTGTTCTTTGCGACGAGGTTTTGACATTCCATTTCAATAAGGGTGTGTTTCCAACAAGACGTGGTAAATTCAGAAATAGGATAAGAGTTAACCACGAATAACATCAAGATAAATTAATAATTAATAAAGTGCAATGGATACCGAAACCGAAGTTGTGCCTTTTGAGGACGAGAGCGATCCTGCAGCGCGTGCAGCAGGTCTTGGACATTTCGTGACGGCTGAGGAGGTGTGCTCGATAAATTTATAAATTCGGTGATCTGATATGACACACACACACACACACTCACACACACACACACACACACACACACACATATACACACACACGCACACGCACATGCACACGCACACGCACACGCACACGCACACGCACATGCACACGCACACGCACACGCACACGCACACACACACACACGCACACGCACACACACATTCACACACACACACAAACACACACACACACACACACATTTACACACACATACATACACACACATACACACACACACAAACACACGCACACATACACACACAAACACACACACACACATGCACAAACATTGTGTGAGAGACGCACAGACAAGGAAGCGCCACTGGCCTAAGGAACCTGCCAAAGAGCTGCAAATCAGGCAAACGCATTGGCCAGGGGGACATGAGCAGTTTGCAGCGCCATCAGGGTCGTTGGATCAGGCAGCAAGCAGTGATCAGGTTGTCACCGTCCTGGCACCTGTAGCTGTGGAACAGGGCTCAGCCTTGGCTTCCCAGACAGGTGGGTCGTCATCAGCAAGCACCTGTCATTCAAGTACAACAAATCTGCCGAAGATGGAAATGGGAGCTAGGGGCCCCGGACTGCATTAGGTTGTGCTCAACATATAACGGCTGAAGGGGACAGTCAAGCTCAGCTTGCTCATGTTCTGACATGCACCAAAGTAATTCGGTATGTGCTTTCTTTTCTTGCACCCTACCACCACAGGTTATGCTGTGCCTCATCAGAGCAACAGCAGCATCGCCGGCACAGCGGAGCAGCTCCCCAACATCGCCACCCTCAATGACAGTGGACTGGCCTCTCAGGAAAGCGTAAGGGCAGATGGCAGCATGGCCGTCAACCTTTCTGCACCAGCATCTGCAGACAAACCCCTCGTTGATGCATACGGCCAAGCAGCTGACGGCAGCCAGATCACGCTGCCGCGTGCGTACGAAACGCCAGCACAGCCTTTCTTTCAGCCTGCCTACTATGATCCTTATGGCCAGTTTGCACAAGCATTTCTGCCACCTCCCTCCGCCTACTCTAGTCCATACAGCCAGTCTGCACAAACAGGAGCATATCAGTTTAATATCCCGTACGCAGCAAGCCAGCCAGCTCCAGCGCAGTATCAGCCTTCAGGCAGCTATGCTAGCTCTGTTGATTCTGGGCGATTTGCAGGCAAGCATTAAAGCATTCAATACGAAACCTCAGGTGCAGCTCGCATTCGTGATGTTGTCGCAAGGCTATTTTTCCTGCACTTTGAACAACTTAGCTTTCTGGTAACGCTGCAGGACACTGTTAACTCCAGGCCTTCCTAACTAAAACACAGATGCGGCAGCCGGCAGCCCTGCTGGCCCTCAAGGAGGTCCTGGTCTTGCCTTTGCAGGCTGGCTAGATGGGAGAAAAGGTGCAAACCACGAGCCACAAGGAGGTAGCAAGCTGGGCATCGGGGGTGGAATCAGTGGGGGGAGGGGGGGTGACGCTGGTGTCTTGGCAGGCTCAGGGGAACATGCTGTGACTGGACCTGTCGGCGCGGGGCTAGGAGACTTTGATCAACGCCGGCGTGAGGTAAAGCTTAGGTTTATCTTTCTCTATTTCAAGCGCTTGCATGTATCAAAGCAGCACATGTGTAAAACCCACACTCAGGTCAAGGGAGGTGACCCTGAGGGAGCAGCCGCAAATCTGCAGCCCTTTCCCCCCATCACTCTCACAGAAGAGGGAGGGCCTGCATACGAGGCCAGCTCACAGCATGTTGCAGGGCAGCCCTTCATGAGGGAAAAAGGGGGGGCACATGGGGGCGGACGGCGGCTTGCAGGAGGGCGACGGCTGTCTGACATTCAGGTTCGTCAGTCTGGTGTGTATGGGTTTGAAATGGGAATTTCGCAGGGATTAGATCACGCAATCAGATCAGTACAAACGGGCTTGCATCGCTCTTTACTGGGTACGGACAGAATTACAAGCACGGATGCACTTGCAGAAGTGCTGACAACAGCTTACGTGCATGGGTAGTGGTTAGACCTAGCCATCAGTCCTTGTAGACCTCCCTTTTGTCTAGAGAAGTACAGGCTTAGACCCTTTTTTGTGCACTTCTGTCAATTGTCTGCCATATTTTTTTTCGATTTCGGGCACTTCAGTTTTTAGTAGCAGTCACAGTAGCAAATTAGAGCAGGCTGCTCTAACTTACAAACCCATCTCTTCTGCATTTCAACTGCACTGCGCAGGCACGTGCCATCATCACCGATGACTTTGTTGGTGCGAACGACCTGAATGGAGGCAATCCAGTTGATGACATTGATGGTGGGCAGGCAATCACGCAGGTGAGAGTGTGATGGAATTGCGTGAACGTGTAATCGTTTGTCAGAGGTAGGAAGCTTGAAAATTTGTTGTTCTACGTGCACGCTCCACGGTTCTCAAAATTTCTCTCATTTTGGATCAAATTTTAAGTACTGGTGCATTGTCAGCTGTAATAAGTTTGCAATTTGCTGCGTCCTACGTAGGGTGGACCGTGCACATTTGCAGTACATTTACAGTATGGTAAGCAGGAAAAACTCCTATGTGTGACTGTATGTACACAATTATGGCCAACACTAATCTCACACCATGAAACACCATGCTCACTTTGTTTGCTCACTCTTGCAGGGCCTTTTTGACTACCGCAACCCCCAGCAAGCCGCTACACTCAGCAGTGAGGACGTGGAAATGGCTGGCGTTGACCCTGGTGTTGCAGGGTATGGCCAGCCGAGTTACATGGCAGCATACCCTACGAACAATACCTCAGCGGCAGGATACCCTGGCAGTGCAGCAGCAGTACCCTACGCTCCTCAAGCCACGTACCAGCCAATTCACAGCCCTGACTTCGACCCTGCATACCAAGAGTACGGCATCACTGCATATCCAAGCAGCCAAACTGTTAGGGTGGGGCCTAGCAGCATGAACCGCGTCCCTCCACGTGCTTGGCCACCAAATGTTGGCATCTCTGGCACACTAGACTCACAACAGGTCCGTAATCCGTAGCTGGTGTTAGCAACAATTAATAGGCCAAATTTTATGTGTGGATAGCTGGATAGACTTGATGCAGGTTGTCTGAATGTAGCTACTTCGGGGGGAAATATGAGGACATCGGCCTGCATTGCCCGTCCTGACAGGAGTAGCCTTGGCCTTATAAAGGACTTCCCTTTTTCTTGGCACGTCTGGTTTGTCTGATGCACAGATGCTGATCCTCCTGATCCAAGCACTGTTGGAATAGATGTCTGGTTGTGACAAGAAAGTCTTCTTTGCCTTTTGCAGCTCCTCAAAGCCACCGGCAACTATAACGAGGCTGCTGCTGTGGGCACAAGCGACATTGTAGGGCCGGACATCGTCAGGTAAGCTAGAAAGATCAAAATCAGAAAGAGAGACAATGCTGCAGGAATGACTGTCTTTGGCAGCAAACAGCAAACTGTTAAATGGCTTGAGGTTGCATGAAACAGGTTTGATCCTTTCCTGTACCATGCTAAGGTCTTTGGGTAAATTGTGAAAAACATGCACAAGAGGATTGCATGTCTCACAAGTAAAACAATCATAAAAGGTGTGTTTGTGATGCACATACAAATGTACCACTCACCTTCGACATGAAGGAAGGTTTTTTTTACGTTTTGCTCATCTTTAGGGCCTTCCCTTCACCAGCTGCCGCACCTGCTGGCCAAACAACCCAGACAGTCCAGCGTTCAGATACACTAGAGCGAGATCTAAATGCCCTACACAATTTGGCTGAGCACACAGATCTGGATGCCAGCACGCTTGCAGCCTACAATGCACAGCAAAATGCACAGCAAGGCCCTGAAGCGCAGATCTCACAGCAGCAACAGGAGCAGCAGCAAAAAGTGCAGCAGCAGCAGCTGCAGGAAGCATGGCAGGAGCACAGGCAGAAGGGAGGGGGTGTGGGTCCAGTGTCTGATGCAACGGGAGAAGGGAGAGGCGCGAACATTGCAGATGTTGGCGCAAGTGCAGTAGGCGAAGGGTTTGGACAGGAGGGCAAGGTCCCGGGTGTGGGTTTGAGCAGCACACATGGCAAGAACACTGCAGGTGCGTGAGTGAAATTGCATGTCTTGCTGCATGTGCGTGTTGTGTGTTGTGTGCACAGCAGCAAGCAAGCAAGCGCGTACATGTGAGTGTGTGTAGGGGTGTATATGTGCGCATGCATGCGTACAAACTCCCCAGGTAATTTTTCTGCTAAAGCTTTAACCATGACTGCCTCATCACAAAAAGGGGGCGTAATGTGATGTTTGCACCTAAAAGAGCAAGGAATCTACTTGGTGGCCCTTGTTGCTGCTCAGAGGGAGCTACAAAGCCTGCATTCCACCGCGCCTCCAAACTAGTGATGCTGCAATTTCAATTATCACTTATGCCAACAAGTCTGCACACGCAGGTGCACAAGACAGTGGCACAGCCGGCATTGTTGAAACCAGATCGGGGGACACCACAGGGGTGGTTTCAAACCCTGCTGGCAGAAGAGGGGTGTCCATCGGTGGCGTGGGGGCGGGAGTGGGTGTCGGTGGTGGCATTGGGGCTGGGGCAGTAAAAGAGGCAGCTTCTGAAGGGTACATTCGAGCGGGAGGCCCAGCTGTTGTTGGGCGAGGAGGGGGGGCAAGTGGGGGCATGAGCAACACACAACTTGCAGGTGAGCCTCATTTCCAAATGCATTGGAGCAGTCCATGTTCTAGAAATGCTATCGTTCAAATGCATGAGTGCACAGTGTGCACTGCACACATGTACACACAAGCTCATGCACGTGCTTTTACTTTTTTTGATTGATCCTGTCATGTGCAGGCACCTCACTGCATCCCACAGGAAGGGCCCCAGGAACAGGAGCCCTGGTGCAGAGCCAGGGGCAAGGCTCGCCCACGTTTGGCGAGCCTTTGTTTGGAGGGAGTGGGAGCGTAGGAGGAGTAGGAGGGTTCAACACAGTATCTGAAAGAAAAGGAGGGATTGCAGGTGAAAAAGAGGTTTGGTTTTTGTGCGCTCGCTCTTTTTTGTGCTCTTTTATTAGAGTTTGCAGACAAATGCAGATGTACAACAATAAGCTGGTGAGCCAATCTGCAACCCTTGTGCTGTTGCACAGGTATTGGTGGCGGAGGGATTGGAGGAGGAGGTAGTGTTGCTGGTACGGCTTCAAAGTTCCTGACGGATTTGTTAAGACTTTGTTGAACAGAACACTATCACACCCTCTCTTTGCAAAAGTAAGTGAGATTTGATTTCGGCATAGTGCAATGAAATCGACCACTGCTTGCATTCACAGGGCCTCGTGGGCCTCTTGCTGGAGCCTCAGACATTGGGGAGACACAAGACCTTTACAACCATCAGCAGGCCTTTGAGTACGGCAGCCTGTCAGGTGATGGCAAAAGCGGTGGCTTGTTTGTTTTGTGGATTACAAAAGTAACAACTGCCCATCTTCAGCTCTGAACGCAGATCCCAGACACATGCCAATGGGTCTCTCGTTTGCAATGTCCCAAGCCATGATCACAATCCTCTCAAACCTCAGGTGGACTGCTGAAGGACAGCCCCCGTGATCAACCGGGAGGAGTTGGGCCTCGCAGCCGATAGCCCTTCCCTCTTCCATTTCCAGATACATATTTGAAAGTGTTAAATGAAGCGACTGAAGTGAGGCCTACTGTTATAGGTTAGCTAGATTGCACACGTTGTTTATATCAGTTGTGTTCAGAGCTAGCTCCGACAGCTTTTTGAACGAGTTCTTTGTTTTTTCAAGAAATTGAGCAGTACGAGCAGTTCAGCTAACAAGTTCCATGTATGACTGGTATCATCATGACTTTTTTTTTTTTTTTTTTTTTGGTGGGGGTTGTTACACGGTCCACAGCAAGGGCCTGACAGAATGAAGGAAAAACCTATAAGACTGGGAAAAGGAAAACTCCTGCCTAAACAGAAAAACCCGCCTTGAAAAACCAGTCTGAGAAATTGG
>Ga0307942_1003719_pt1 | contig 12341 bp, 18 predicted proteins | sample OrgLakmetagen175_FD_201846 | JGI IMG/M metagenome (GOLD analysis project Ga0307942, IMG submission 201846) | Saline water microbial communities from Organic Lake, Antarctica - #175 | ecosystem: Environmental > Aquatic > Non-marine Saline and Alkaline > Saline | place: Antarctica: Organic Lake...
TAGTTCGTGCAGCATGTTGTAAGTGCCGAAGAATGAACATGGGTTGCAAAGTGTTACGACCTGGGTAAAAACCATATTGGGTGTCAGGGATCTGACCAGTTGCCACACACCACTCAGTGAGCAACGTTTGAAGGAACAAAGCTACAAGGCTGGTTTCACCGAAATGCACTGGTGATCTGTATATTCCATTTGCAAGGCGGAGATCTTTTACCTGCGAGCCCCAAATTGATGTGGGGAGTGGCTTCACTGCCCGCATGGCTTTCTCCTGCTTCTTGCATTCTAATATCAAGCCTTTGGCATGCCCTATACCTAGGTTGGTTATTGCGGTATTAATACTGTATGTAATAACCTGCTACAATTGCCATTTATATGCCGTGTAAATATGGTTTTGGCCAACCCCACCAATACCTATGCACTTCGTCTGCAGGCGAGTTCCCTTTGTCAGACAGTCAAGCTTTGTGCGTTTACTTGCTGGATCAAGCGGTGAAGACTGCAGAAGATTTGGGGCAGGAGCAAATTGTAGGCATTTTTGACCTGCGGGACTTTGACGTAAGTTTCTTTCGTAATTTGTGTTGTTTTGCCTTACCTGTCAGTGTAAAACAAACACGAGTTTCCTTTCTAGTTTGTGTTGACGTTATTCTCCTTTGTAGGTTGTGTTGACGTAAGTATTTTTCGTAGTTTGTACTACTTTTCCTTAACCGTCAGCGTTATGAGCTGTACATAATGATAATAAATCCTGCAGGCCTGGACGGCAGGCCTGTGTATGGCGTGGCATCATTATCGAAAGGCTTGCTTTGATGCACTGGTGCACTGCTACATTGGCATTGCTCGTGCCTGCTTGTTGCACAAACAAGGCAGAAGCTCAAAGGCGACTGATGGAGGGCAGTTCAGCACAGCCAAGAATGCTCAGCTAGGACACTGCAAGTGTGATGTCAATGTGTGTGAGCCCCAAAACCCACCCACATACGCGTCAGGCTCGAGGAAATCAAGCATACCTTACATGCTCCTGTGTCAACAAATACCACTTCATTTCCAATGCTTGCATCCAATTCAAGCATACCTTACGTGCTCCTGTGTCAACAAATACCACTTCATTTCCAATTTCCAATGCTTGCATCCAATTCAAGCATACCTTACGTGCTCCTGTGTCAACAAATACCACTTCATTTCCAATGCTTGCATCCAATAAACGTCTTCTCCTCACCCTTTGCTCTTGTGTTATCCGCACTGCTGCGCAGGTCCAGCGAAACGCTGATTTCACGTTTGCCCGTTTCCTGGTGGGTGCAATCCAGTCTAAAGTGCTTAGCTGAGCAGCAGAAGTGCATCTCTACTACGTTGCGCCTAGATTATCATTTCTATCTAGTCTAAACTGCTAAGCTGAACAGCAAAAATGCCTCTCTACTACAATGCGCCTGGCATAACACCAGCCTTGTTGTGTGTAGGTATGTAGACATTCGCCAAAAGTGGTGCAGGGGTTGCTGTGAATAACAAAAGGGCTGACAAGAGAAGCGCTCCTGCTTTTTTTCCCGACAGTCTCTCTATCCTGTTTTTGATAGCAGCGAATGGAGGATGCACACTCATCCATATCCCCTGGCTGATGGCGGAAATAAGGAATCGACGCACACAACACTTGGTGCATCATCGCGGCTGTAACTGCCAAGCCAGAACTCTTTGTGCTGACCGTCTTTGTGTGTATTTCGGCATTTGCAGATCGAAGCATTTTTTGAGATCTATCCAAAGCGTGTTGCTCAGGTGTGTGTGTGTATGTGTGTGTGTGTGTGTATGTGTGTGTGTGTGTGTGTGTGTGCGTGTGTGTGTGTGTGTCCAACAATGTATGTGGCCTTTGTAATTAAAAGGAGAAATGCATCACACGCTTGCGTGGTCTTGGCAGAGTTCAGTTCAATGGCACCTATAATCAGTCAAGACTTCAAAGGTTTGCTTTGCACATAAGCCAAGCATACAAGGATTAAACCAACCTCATTTCAACTAACTAAGGACTGGTAAAATAATTGCGAGCAAAGTTTAAACGTGTTTAACATCCAACAGAGTTTAAATGCTCCATGCTTTTTAGCTTCCTGTCGCCCAATGCCGCGTAACAACCCAATTTGTCTCACGTCTGCAGGTGCTATTTGTGGATGCCCCGTGGGTGTTTCAACCAGCGTGGGCTGTGGTGCGGCCATTGATGAGAAAATATGCTGCCTTGGTGAGCGGGCTGGGTGTAATGTTATGTGCACCTTTTTGTTCCACTGTCCCACACAGCATATCCTACCGACCTATTATAATTATATGAGCTGTTGTATAAGCTATTATAACTATAACATATGAGGATATTACAACTACCAACCCAGCTGTTAATCCAGGGTTGCGCGGCTTCAGCTGGCTGCAGTTCTGGTCGGCCCTTGCTTAGAGCACCGGAGCGTGCAACCCTGGTTTGGTTTTACGTAGGTGTATCAAAAATAACGTGAGGTGTAAATAATAAATAGGGCAGTAGTAAATTAGAAGAGAAAGGCAAGTGACGCTAGATTTATAAGATCCACGCGCAGGAATTCATGGTTTGGGGGCGACAATGTGCGTGCACGTGTGCGCCCCCTCTGTTCATGAAAACGTCAGCTGGACTCCAGGCTGCAATAACGTTTTCCTGTCCCGACAAGACTTCTCACGTGCATAAGCAAACAAGGTCACCATTGCAGAGGGTGATGGATAATCGAGGGCATCATAGTAGTGTTGCACACTGATCTGCCGAGATCCACACCCGGTAAAATTTTAATCCCCAATGTAAACGTGACCTCTTCTTCATCTCGCTCTTCCTCATTTCCTCATTTCCAGGTTCGCTTTGTTTCAGCGTCCGAGCTGCGGTCAGAATACTTCACGCCTTCCTCTGTTCCTCCAGACTTTAGATGAGAAGAATAGTGCGCGCGTGCGTCGAAGAATACAGACGCAACACACTTTTTTTGTACGTACCGTAGTTACTTTTAGCGCTTGTAGCGAAATCAATTTACGATTAGTATAGGTAATTTAATACAGAATCGCAACGAAAATGAGGCTCCATGGAACTAGTTGCCAGGCTACAACCGTGGGAACTCAGCATCAAGGAGGCACGCAATTGCGGCCACCATCAAGATTAGTGCAACCTTCGAGAAGTCCTATGCTATCGAGGAGGAGATTTGTTTGCAGGTAGGAGCTCTCGTTTGAGTTCTCTTCTTAGCACTGTGGCCACTGCATCACCTCATTCCCACTGCTTACTTGGAGGAATGGGTAGAGAGACACGTAACCTAGCTACCTGCAAAGGGCACGTCCTAGCTTTCATAGCTGGATTTGCTCACCCAACAAATTACACTGACAGGGCAGAGCAAGGGGAGGTCAGTGCTGTGGACCTAGATACGGAAGTGGAGTCCTTCATGAAGAAGCAAGCGGAGGTGGAGAGTGGCGGTGGGTGTTGTGTTTGACACGATGTGCAACCACCGCAACGGTAAGCTTGTCAGTTCAACCTCCTTGCTTCCCAACTTTGCAGCTGCCTTTGCTCGTACGAAGGATCCGGAGCGAGTCATTGGTGCTGACGTGGTGGATGATGAGGTGCGTGTGAAATGCGAAATCAATTGAGCTTGCACTTGCGTGTACGTTTTCGCTGAGAGTGCAGGCCTGGAACCACTGCCTTTGGCAAGGTTGGCACACAAAGCTTGTAAGGGCTCTTCAGAAAGTGTACAGAAATGCAGGGTCTGTAAAGTGTGCACCTGTCACGTGTTCATTTTTTCCCCATGAAATAATGAGGCAAGTAGTGCGTAGTGCATGCACTCCCAAGAAAGCTAAAGTTAGCTTGATGCACTTTGCAAACTTGCAGACTGCAAAGGCCTACGCGCGTGAGCTATTCGAGGTGCTAAAGCTTCTGAAACGCACACGTGATATGAGCGTGAATGAAGTGAAGCTGGTGGTCAGTATTGATGATCCACGAGGAAAGGTAAGTTACCATGCCGGTTTCATGATAGGCCACACATGCAGCACAGAAGCTTATACATTGTACACACACACGCACACGCACACGCACACGCACACACACACATATACACATATACACATAAACTCTCTCTCGCAAGCATATAGACACAAACACTCACAGTTACACACACACACACACATACGCACACACACACACACGCGCGCGCACACATTTGAGTACAGGAGCAACGGGCACTGGGCCTGGAGGATTCCAGGGGTGTGTCGCGAGACGAAATGGCTGCTGCCCTAGTGGACGTGGCAGAGGGCAGGTTGCCCAAGGACCGCATTTCTCTAAAGTGGGTGTGGGTCAGATGCTGGAATAACATATGTGTAAAGAGAAAGGTTGTTGCCGGCATTTGAACGCCCCCGTCCTTTACTTCAAGGCCGTGTTTTTTTAATCGTGCATGCATTGCTCGTTATCATGCTCGCACGAACACAAGCACACGCACACACATGCACACACACATACTCACAAACATACGCACACACAACACACATACACACACAACACACACACGCACACACACAACACACACACAGGTGCCTGTATGAAGAGGTCACTGGCTGGCCCTTCTTGGATGCCGGAAATCCCAGCGACCGGATAGGGGCAGAGGGGGCGATGCCATCATCAGAGCCTACTAAAGCGGACTACCAGGCACTCAACAAAGAGAGTGAGTTTGTGTGGCTTTTTGCAGACACTATTGGGCGTTAAAAGAAGAGAGGACAAAGGAGGGACAGAAGTATTCCTCAATAACTTGCAGTGGCCTCTCTTTGGGTGTATACCACTACCGCACGCATCAACATGCGATAAGTGAGTTCATATTTGTGTTCATGAGCTGGATATGCTCAAATATACCCCTCCACCCTCATTCACACATTTATGCATATTCACACACACACACACACACACACACACACATACACACACACAATGCGCACACGCACACACACACACACATACACACACACACAATGCGCACACGCACACACACAATGCGCACACGCACACACACACACACACAACACACACACACCACACACACAACACACAACACACCACACAGGTGACACCATTGCAAAGCCGTACATATTGGGCAAGGAGGCGCGCGCTGGAGACAAGCCCAAGAGCATTGCAGACATGCTGCCAGACTGGTGAGGTTGGCAGACCTGGATGTTACAAAACTGTGTGTCTGCTTAAAAGTGTGGATTGTGCCTTCCTGTGCAATTGACTTGCTAGGCTTCCGATGGAGTTGTTCTTGTAGGGACAACGACAAGAGGAACAGAAGATAAGGAAAAGCTGCGCAGGCAGTGAAGAACCACTCCCCACATTAATCAAGGAAAAGGAGCCACTTTGGTGTAGAGCACCGTAATACCCCGGGACAACGATTTAGGACACTTGCCAGTACTCTGTAAGAAAAAGAGGTGTTGGAGTTGTTATAGGTGGCGCGCCTGGACAGCTTACATATAGAGCTGTGTGGGAGGTGGTATTGTTCAGTGGCGCGCCTAGATAGGTTACATACAGAGGGGGCTGTGTGGGAGGTGGTGGTGTTCAGAAGCGCGCCTACACAGCTTACATATAGAGCTGTGTGGGAGGTGGTATTGTTCAGTGGCGCGCCTAGATAGGTTACAAACAAAGGGGGCTGTGTGGGAGGTGGTGGTGTTAAGTAGCGCGCCTAGACAGCTTACACACACAGCTGGTGGTGTTGTCAAATGGGTCATGTAGACAGATTGCATACTGGGCTGTGCGGAAGGGGCTGGCGTTTACATTAACACGGCTAGATAGCTTACGTACTGGGCCAGGTTGCCGCACGAAGGAACTGTCTTTGCTGCTTTTTTTCCTCTCACTGTCCTCTTTCTCCTTGCGCGCCTGCAGGGTAGGCTACGGGACACTGTATGGGCTCAGCGCCATTCCGGTCTTTTTAGCAGTAGGGACTGTCCTTGTGCTTTTCTATAACTCGCTCAAGTGAAGCGCTCCAAATCGCTTGAAGATTCCTTATCAGACAACACGAATGTCATAATAGAGTATGAGACTCAGCACAACAACTAAACGGTGGGCGTCCTTTCTTTCTTCTGTAACTGTCCTTTAGCTCTTCTACGATTTGCTGCAAAGCAGATGACATTGACGCCTTGAGTTTTTCCTTTATGCTTGCGCACAGAGGGTTCTTGGATCAATCTTTTGGCAGTGGTCTGACGGTTTCAAAATTCAAGGAAAAAGAACACAAAACAACGTCCAGGATGTCGTTGTGTGTTCTGCTCCACCCAATGGATGCAGAGAGACACAACATCCCACCTGGAGCATAAAAATAAGAGATGCTTTTCAGTGGGGATCAGGTGGTTGGGAGGCAAAATCCTGCACATGGCCAGGAGTATTGCTCAGATATATGTGGGGATTGTGTTCAATGTCTTGTCTCATCTGTATGATTTTTTGTTGCGGATCTGATTGCATGTGGGCTTATTTTTTCATGAGTACTCAAGTAGACCAGCAACTCAGATTTGATACCATCGTCGACAGCCACACGATGAACCCAATCAATTACCCTGGTTGGCCCCCCGTACTTTCTTCTATTTCTTCCAGCCTGCCTCTCTTGCTTCCTTTTTTTTTCGTAACTTCGGTTCGTTTTCATCCTGTAGTGGTAGGGAGTTTGCTATCGCCCCCTACAAAGGTTATAAGGAGGTTACAGGTCACAAAGATTACAAGTTACAAAAAGGCAAAAAGGCCTTCTGTCAAGAAGTGCGACTGCTAGCCTGCTCATAAAAAAAACGATAAATTCATGGAGGAAAAATAAAGCTTGTTATTGTATGTTCTGGCTGCCTTAAGAAAGTAGACACATCGTGGGCTTTGGTTGGGGGAAACAGGAATGCATATTTCTGCGGAAAGAAATCATGCGGGGATTGGCGCAGTGGAAAAGAACATGCTGCTCATTTTGGATATCATCAGCATCACACAGGTCACAGGTGGGGGAATTACTTTGATTCCATGTCGCTGTCTCAAAACGTAGGGTGTGAACACGAAAGTCTGAAACGAGCTATACTACGGATGACATCATGAAGCAGGTTGAGAAACATGTATTTGGGATGGATGTAGGCGAATGAAATATCAGAGCCCTTCTTGTAGGAAGAGCAGCACTCCATTGGTGATAAATAGAGCGTTTGCTGTTGTGTTCTCTCGGATGAGTTACAGATTAAGGTGTCCAGTACTCAAAGTGTCTCTGCCTGAGGTCTACGACAAAATGGCTGAGATCAATGGTTTCACAGTTTTGCAGCTTCTGTTTGAAGATATACGATTGGAAAAGAAAAGAAAAAAAGAGAAAAAGAAAAGATAAGACTCCGCTGGTAGTGATGACACAGCCAGGCAGCATGATTAAGCAACTTGAAGGGAGGGGGTTACTTAGGTGCCCGCACCAGGCAACCCCCCACCGCGCAAACAATTAGAAAGAATTAATGTGGGTCAGGGGGGTTGTGTGCCGTAGCACCCGGACCCAATTCTTGACTGTTGTTGCTTGTGTTATATTGCAGCGCATACCTTGTTTTTATGAGTGCAGATGCATGTCTGATGGAGTCTTCATTCAGTTTGTGTGTCAATTTTTAATCCTATAATAATACAGAGATCTGCCAGGGGTTTTTCTGTATGGTCTTTGTAGATAGTCCCCTTAGCTCCAACAAGGATCACGTGAAGCTTGACTTCCCTATATCCTTGTCTGTTTAGGTTGGCCATATATTATATAAGCATGCTGTGCTGTGCTTTTTCTTTTGGAGTTGGGGGTCAGGCCTAGTGTCTTCACAGGATTAAACTCAATCAGGTGAACCTCCCACTGGTTTGGATTTAATTTCTTGTCTTTAGCAAGCTGTTAAAAGCTTAAGTTGCGGGTTGTTACGCGAGAGGAGCACACAGTGCTAGGTAGAAATAGGATGGCGTCAGGACGAGAAGAGGCTTTTAAAGCATGTGCTGTTAGTTTTGGAAGCAACCAAGAGTGTTTTGTTGGCAGTGTTTCTCAGATCTAGGCCTTCTCTGATAGTTTATCTGTGCTGCCTACGTCAGTGTTGCGTAGGCAATTTGGTTGGCACCGCATGGTCCCTTTTGTAGGGCTTGGACAATCAGCACGCTTGCCGTATTATGGCGTTTTATAATCATGTTCCTCAATTTAGTGTGTTGGCAACCTGAGAGTATGTGAAGCGCACTGTCAGTGCAAGGGCAGATGGGGCAGTTTGCATTGGGAGAGAAGCCGTACCGGTAGGCCTGTTTTTGATTAAAGATTGTATCAGTGCGGTACCTCATAACATTACGCTTTTCGTAGAACTTGAAATTATTATTGTTCTAGAAAGCATTTGTGGTTTGTTCATTGACCAAAGGTCTAAGGTCCTTCCAGTAGTTGTAATACCCTGTGTTTGTTTTGGCACTCCCCAGTCTGTGTGCTTTGCACAGTTCTGTTTTCAGCTTGGCCTTTAAATCAGATAGTGCACGAAGCCTAGGTGTAGTTGTCCCTCTTCCGCTGAAATTCTCATTGGTGTCTTTAATCGCAAGCCAGTAAAGGTGTGTGTATGCATTACCGTCTGGAGCTGGAGGCTGAAAGTGCATGTCATGATCTCCTTCATGTAAGGCAGAGTGTTTGGCAATTGCATCAGCGCATTCATTTCCGGCAATGCCACTATGGCTTTCACTTTATAGAAGCAGATAGTTTATGGTAAAGCATAAATCATAGATACAACTTGTTCTTAGCAGATTTGAGTGTATATGGGCTCATTGCATGTCAGGGAAGAGTACTTGTTTTCTAATTTGGCTTAGGGAGCATGCACTGTCCGTTGCAATCTGGGTGTGCTTATTGGTAAGCGCTGCTGCGATCCCTGTGAGCTCAGCTCTGTTGATGGTGTTTGTCATTCCCACGCCTCCTGAGTCCACATAACATTCAGCTTTGGTTTGAGGGTAGTATACCCCTGCGCCTATAAAGTTTTCGGCCTTGCCTATGCAGCTTCCGTCCGTGTATGCCCATAATTTCCAATCGGGGCACTTCAATTCAAACTACTTATCGTCCCATGGTTGGAGGTGGCCGTTAGCGTTTTGGCCTCTTTCCTGGTCAGTGACGTCCTCTCTTTTTGACTTAAAGTGCTGGGGGCAAACGTGGTTGGTGATGTGGTCTGTGTCCTCACTTGCGAGGTACTGATTTTTTTCACAAACTGCTTCTGGGATACTCCTTTGCAGTGTTTGCAGCCAATTCGGTGAGGCATCAGTTAAATGCTATTGTGCTTCTTTGTTCTAGGCAGCAATAGTATCCATGCTCCAGGTGTGGTTGGAGAAATTGAGAAATTACGTTGTACACCCTTCCACAAGGTTGGCATTGCATGTGTGAGTTTTGTCTTGGGGATGAAGCCAAGCGTGGTGCAGTATTTTGGGTTATCTCGCATCAATGCTCTGTAGGTATTGATGCTCTTGTTTTCCCAGTTGGGTAGAAATAAGAAGGTGGCGGTTGGTAGCTCGCTACACATCGCAGATCGTAGGGAGTGTTGCACGCACTTGAGAATTTTTGTGACGTCATACATTGGGTGGCAGATTGAGAAACCTGTAAACTTGGTGGCAAATGCATTGTAATTGGCACCAAAGACAATGTCACGGTGATGTTCGCTCCAATATGAGGAGTTCCCAGGATCAAATTTCAGAGCAGACGCCATTTTTCTTTTGAGACCATGGCGCATTGTTGTAGTGCTGCACTGATGTGTTGGGGAAGGATACGGGAGTAGGATTCTAGTGTTAGTTGGCTTGCCTTAGGGGTTTTGAGGCGTGCTTGGTGGTCTTGAAGCAGACCCGCAATTTCTGAGGCTAGGCATTAAACAGGAGAAGACATATCTCTGTGTAGTTCATTTTTCTGAGCTTCCTGGAACCTTTCTCTTAAAAGGTGGAAGCGCTCAGGATTCATCATGCCTATGCATTTGCCATCTGGCTTATATATTGGAAAAGACTATTTATGGCAAAAAGAATATGGCTGACCAGCAATCGTTGGATCGTGTACTCAGCTGCATGTCAGCATGTAAGATCTTTTTCATTGTGTAGCTATCGGATTTGGTCAGAGAATTGTACAGCCGCATTGCCACGCAAAACCAATTGAACTGTAGGGGTTTCAATCCACACTTCCGCATGACACACCATAAAGGCGTGGTGTCACTGACCCCCAACATCCTTTTCAACACTGCCAACAGCCATTTCTGAAGGGGACTGTCCATCTCTTTGCCTTATTGTAAGGAGTGGCCCAAATCTGATTCGCATACATACCAGCAGGAATAGCGTAGCGTGTATGTCTTGAGAAGCCATGTGAACGCATGTAGCCTGTTAGCAAGGTTATGTTTCTGAACGAACTCTTTTGACTCTGAACATGCCTGCCGTGAATGGGCGAAGTGTTGCGTCAGCCGCGGTATTAGATTGATCTGCTTGTTGCACACCATGCCCAAATATTTGAACGAGTCCCCTTGGCCTAAAACGCGCAAAAATAAAAACCCCTGATTCTATTTATTCGCCTAGTCATAGTAACACGTAACACAATAAGGCAGAGAAGCCTGTCTCATGAGTTAATGCTCCCAGCTCCGGGAAGGAGCAGCAGAGTGGGAGCCAATCAAAGATGAGTGGCACTAATGGAGACACACACATACGTGTGTGTTCAGAGAGCACAAAGGCATGATACAGATAACTGGTAGAAGCATAAGGGACCATAGCGATGCAAGCCCACACCTCTGCTGGATGGTTTTCCCACCTTGCAGGTCTATCTTGGTCCGTATGCACCCCAAAATTTAGTTGTTGTTGTACTGAGTCCTATACCCTTAATCATGCTGGCTGTGTTATCACTACCAGCCGAGTCTTTTCTTTTCTTTTTCTTTACCTCATAGTGACTGTCTTTTGATTTGACAGTTTAAGCTGAGGCATTTATTGAGCTCGTCTTTGGGGGCCACAACTGGTCTGGGCCCGTCCACTGTCAGTGTTGGGGCTCTGCTTTGGCGGGATGGTTGCTTCGGTGCTGCTGCTGGGCACTGCCGGGCGACAGTCCTCTGTTCTCTTTAGCTGCACTGCACCTAAGAAGCTAGCTCAGCACTTCAGGTTTCATGCATCTGACTGAAGTTCTATACACGTTCATGCATCTGACTGAAGCTATACACAGGTTTCATGCAACCGTTTGCTTGGTTTAACCAAACAACAATCTCCGTTTCCTGAGGTAATCGATGCATGATTTTACTCCAACCGACATCAACCTCTTGTCACACTTCGTGTTATACCTCTTGGAGTCTCTACTAAATTTGGGCATCCGCACGCACAAAGTGCACCAACTAGCTACAAAACTACACTGCCATTCAATAAAAAGCTTAAACAAGGTCACAAAAACAAGACACAGAATACACTTTAGCAACAACAGCGTCGGAATGTTAGAGAGCCTTACTAGGATCCATTGTTTGGCTTACTGCTCGCTTATTTGATGAACAAGCGGCCAGTAAGCCAGCTTGATTACTACCTAGGAAGCGAATAGGAAGCCATGAGTATTGCTTTCCAGTAATGCTTTTTTCAATAGAATTTCAATAAGCCACGAGTGCCTTGATAATCCAGTTAGGAAGCGGTGGGTCCTTACTGCTGCAGGAATCCAAGGAAGCAGGCTAGTAACCCTGGGAAGGCTTGCTTTGCTGGACTGTATTTTAGTAAGCCACAAGTACTTTAGCAATCCAGCTATGAAGCAGGGTGTCTTACTGGAGCAAGAATCCAAGGAAGCAGGCTTGGTAAGCCCAAGTAACCCACAGATATCAGCAAGCAGTAATAAGCCACAAATAAGTGGGGAAAGAAGGCGCTGTAAAGCTGACAAACAAGCAGCAGCAAGCCTGCCTAAGAAGCATGCAGCAATCCTGATTAGTAAGCCACAAAGAAGCAGGCTAGGAAGCCACAGAAAGGCTGACAAACAAGCGGCAGTAAGCCTGCCTAAGAAGCATGCAGTAAGCCTGATCAGTAAGCCACAAAGAAGCGTTGCAGGAAGCCGTAGTAAGGCTGACAAACAAGCGGCGGTAAGCCTGCCTAAGAAGCATGCAGCAATCCTGATTAGTAAGCCACAAAGAAGCAGGCTAGGAAGCCACAGTAAGGCTGACAAACAAGCGGCAGTAAGCCTGCCTAAGAAGCATGCTGTAAGCCTGATCAGTAAGCCACAAAGAAGCGGTGCAGGAAGCCGTAGTAAGGCTGACAAACAAGCGGCAGTAAGCCTGGCTAAGAAGCATGCAGTAAGCCTGATCAGTAAGCCACAAAGAAGCGGTGCAGGAAGCCGTAGTAAGGCTGACAAACAAGCGGCAGTAAGCCTGCCTAAGAAGCATGCAGTAAGCCTGATCAGTAAGCC
>Ga0307942_1003723_pt1 | contig 12328 bp, 15 predicted proteins | sample OrgLakmetagen175_FD_201846 | JGI IMG/M metagenome (GOLD analysis project Ga0307942, IMG submission 201846) | Saline water microbial communities from Organic Lake, Antarctica - #175 | ecosystem: Environmental > Aquatic > Non-marine Saline and Alkaline > Saline | place: Antarctica: Organic Lake...
TTGGCTTACATTCCTGAAATCATGAAACCTGAGTTACAAAATGGTGGCGCGACAATGGCTCACGTTGGCTTACATTCCTGAAATCATGAAACCTGAGTTACAAAATGGTGGCGCGACAATGGCTCACGTTGGCTTACATTCCTGAAATCATGAAACCTGAGTTACAAAATGGTGGCGCGACAATGGCTCACTTGGCTTACATTCCTGAAATCATGAAACCTGAGTTACAAAATGGTGGCGCGACAATGGCTCACGTCGGCTTACATTCCTAAAATCATGAGACCTGAGTAACAAAATGGTAGAGCCACAATGCCTCACTTGGCTCACATACATCCCTGAAATTATGAGACCCAAGTCACACATATGTTAGGTTATTTTAAACACACATCAGACTTACCAATGTAGGCCAAGGCAGGTCCACCTGAGAAGTGAGGGAGAGAGGAAGGATATGAAGAGTCAATGGGTGCATTCCATCCACAGCATTTCGAATTTAATGGTCGGAGATTCCAAATCAAATGGTCAAGAAACGTGGACACCTGCTGGTGCTTGAACGCTTGCTAGTGTTCTACAGGCAGAAGGTGTGTCTAGCACTGCAAGGCTTTATGGTCTACCTTACCGACTACATAATTGCTTGGACATAGGGCATGCCATCAAATATGAAGGCACCCTTTTTACACCACCACATCCAGAAAACCTTGCTTTAAAAAGGCCCTCAACTATTGTCAACCTAAGAAAGGCCCTGTCTGAGTGCACCTCACAGCCCTCCTCATCAATTCCTCATAAAATTTATTTTCAGTTTGCTTGGTGATTAAGACAGGGGAGGGCAGCACGCAGACTTGAAATAAATTCCAGCGTTTTCAGAACACTGATCAAAACACTGAGCTCACTCCTTGCGATGTGTGACGTGCAGTTCAGTGTGCATCACGATGTTCGTAGGTAAGTGCGTATACACTTGCAACGTACCTTGAGCGTGTGCACAAGATCGCCCTTGCTGTCAAGCGTGCCCAGCTTGACCTGGATGCATGCCGCATGAGTGCGTGTGTGCATGTGCGTATGTGTGTAATTTGTGTACGTGTGTGTGCTTGTGCTTGTGCTTGTGCGTGTGTGTGTGTGTGTGTGTGTGTGAGCGTGTGTGAGCGTGTGTGTGGGTGTGCTTGTGTGTGTGTGTGCGTGCGTGTGTGTGTCTGTGTGTGTGCACGCGTGTGTGTGCACGCGTGTATGATTGCGTGTGTGTATGTGTGTGCTTGTGTGCTTGTGTGTGTGCACACGTGTGTGTGCGCGTGTGTATGAGTGCGTGCGTGTACGTGTGTGCTTGTGTGCTTGTGTGTGTCTGTGTGTGAGGTAACAAGGTTGAGTCATTCCAGCTTTGAAGCCAAGCACAGCTGCTGCATTTTATTGGGTTGCTGACATAAAACGTGTTGATTCACGCAACTCATCATGAAACAAGCAGAGAAGGACTGCCCAAACTGATTGGTGGCTGAAATCAAAGCCACGGTTATACCTTCCGTACGTCTCAATTGTTCGGTCCCAATAAATCCAGGGCATCCCAATCCAGTAAATCCAGTAAATCCAGTGCATCCAATGCAGTAAATCCAGTGCATCCAATCCAGTAAATTCAGTACATCCAGGGCATCTCATTGGAAGAGACAGATGCATTCTGCTTGACCATCATCACCGTTAATCGGCAAACCATGTCGGCGAGTCATGCCGGAAATAACCTCCCCTATGCTCAGTGTGGCTACTAACCCCCCTATGCTCAGTGTGGCTACATGCAAGGAGGGTGCATCCTAGGCAAGTTTGTTTACCTCAGGCTTGGTGATATCGTAGCCCAGGAAGTGGAGGGATCCAGTGGTAGCATCAAGCTTAGGGTGAGCAGTAAACTGCAACAGGTGGTGGAGGAGCAGCAGGATCAGAACGAGAAGGAATTGCTAGGGTGTGCAGTGAACTGCAGCAAGTTGTGAAGGAGCAGCAGGATTATAAGAAGGGAGAAATGTGCAGCAAATCTCTCACGGCACTAAGGTGTGAGCATACACAGAGAGCGGTGTTTGCAGGTTTTTAATGGCACTAGGGTGTAAAGCATGCGTTGGCTCCTCATGGTACAAGGGTGTAAGCATACAGCAAATTCGGTGATTTCTCACGGTACAAGGGTGTAAACATACGGAGACTTATAATGGCACAACAGTGTAGCATACAACAAAAGCGGTGTTTGCAGGCCTAGGCTTTATCATGTCATAATTCGCCACAAATGAAACATGCCACATGATGATTCTCTCTTTTGAAACAGCTTGACCGGGATAAAGGTAGTGTTAGGGTTTAATAAACCTCAACCGGCCTAAAGCCAGGAGAGGTAGACTGAAGGGGTGGTGGCACACACACAGACACACACACAGTGGCATGGCTTGCGTGCATACCAAAACAAGAATCAAAGGACGAGCAGTGCTTGAAATTGACAAATGAATGTCGCAGCCGTACAAGTGTTGGCTTCTCGTATAAGCACACATTTACACATTTACTATCAAGAAGGGAGAAAATACGCACAAGTGTATGACCATGCATTTAAATTATTCTTTGCCAGAAGCGCTAAAACTTGAGCGATGAGCCCTTGGTCAGGGCACGCGCGAGGGCTGAAACATTAACACAGCTCGACCCCAAATATAACATTACCTAGCACAGCAGAGCGAGAAAAAAATCACTTACGTGTGTTTCTCCCCAGTCCTTGCCAATGCTCAGCCGTTGCACAGTCTCCAGTGCCCCGCTGCACACCATCTTCAGCTGGTATGGTAAGTCGCCTGTGAGCCAGGAGGCACGAGTATCAATGGGCATGCATTTAAGTCCTACATCTTAAGAGGTGCAGCCTGTAGCAACAATAAATTGGATTGGACTCAGCAAGTTTCCTTTTCAGTAGCGGACTTTATTCCTTATAACGAACGCTTCCTGTCCCTACTGTGCTTGATGTAAATTAAGCTGCGTGTGTATGTGACCGTTGCCATTAAAACACTGCAACAATAACCAGAATGCTGCAAACAACCATTTTGAGACACGCACTGAATAAGCGCGATGCTTTTCAATGCACATATAATAAGAAAGTACACTGCAAGGCATTGCTGCCCTCATTTAATAACTTGTACAAAGGGCCAAAAGCGCATGAAACATAACTGCTGGGCCGGTTGGCCATTAAATGCAGAGCCAGTAAACTTATGTTAAAGGAGGGCTGGCACTTGCCCAGTCTGTTACAGGCTGCATATATATATATATACACAAAAATAAAACATCACCAATGCACAGCACGAGGGGCAGGATTCGACCAACGCTCGACAATTATGCAAATTTCAAACGAGCTGTGGACCAAGCATAACCACAGTGTGCCCTTCACGTTTTGATGTACCTTCGTGGAGGGCCATGAGGCGTCCTGCATGCCACACCTGTAAAAATGTAAGCACACTTTTTGTGTGATTCGATCAAAACGTGTACTTGCCCAGTCTCGTTGCCAGTCTGTGTGCCAAATGGTCACATACGTACAAGCGTAAAACGCACACGCTACCGCATCACTAGTGATATGAATAGTTCATGAACACATTGTAAACCAGGTCTCCAATACTTCCATGCACACGCACCAGGGAAGTGTTTGCCGTGCCGGTTCCATGCTTCACATCTACGGCGCCTAGCTTCACCTGCACCAGCAGCAGCAGCAGTTGCAGACTCCACTTGACCGTGGTAAACAAACAGCAAAACAGAGCAGCAAATTTGCTGCGTTTGTAACATATGTGCCTGTTGATGCGATGTGTTTGCAGCCAGCGCTATGTAGCTACAACGTTTGCAGCGAACGCCTACGTCAGCACTTTGTCAGCCCCATCATTCGTATAAAGTATCAACCAGCCTAGTTGCGTGTTTGTACCCATAAGAGAGGAAAGAGCGTGTAAGAATCAAAACACAAAATTGGCATCCATACATTCTTAAAGCCCACGTTTTCACCTCCTACCATAATCAGCTCCAATCAAGATGTCAGAAAGCAGCCAATCAAAATGCAGGCACGACAAGTCAACATGACGCCTCTACACTCAAGAGGTCCTTCTTGAGAGCGCACAGCTGAACATACACAATATGCACATGAAAATTTACAGCACATTGCTACACACACCTTTAGCAGCTCCAGCATCGCAACGACGACCCCACGTTGTCCCTCTTGGTCAGCAAACGCAGCAAAAATTGGCTTACCAGCTTTTTTCTCCTGCTCCAGCTTGCTGGTCTGTACAAACCTATTGCAGTACGTCGCATTGCCATCCTTGACACGCACAGCATGCACCATCTGCATGTTGGAAGGCGGTCACGAAAGAGGCCCATGAGGATCTTAAATGTGTCAAGGTGTGCACATTCTCGTTGCACTGTAGCTTGCAGCATAAACAACCTGGCCTGCACTGAGTGGTGCATGCAAGTAGTGCATAAGACATTCACTGCTGTGTCGTGCGACAACTGTTCATCCACAACCTCACGCACCCCTGATCCTTCAAACCAGTGGTAGGATGCATAGGGGTCAAAGTAAGGGTTGCTTCCATTCCGCCTGCAAGTGCATGTGAGGGGTCAAAGAAAGGGTCGCTTCCCGTCAGTCTGGACATATGTGCAGTATGATCAAGCTTGTTTGGTGTAGCAGGCAACAACATAAATGTTGTATATGTAGGTAGCAAGCTTTATAATAGGCCTCAACCCTCATTAGTATAACTCACATGTAGGCCCCATTCAGCTCTTGCGGCAGCTTGCCGACCACAGGTAAATCTTTCTCAAACATTTCATTCTTCACAGGGCCTGGACGGAACGAAGGAAAGAAAAACCACCAGGCAAGAAAATTCATCCATTGAGATTTAATTTGTGTGCTGGTTTGACACTAAACCCAAAAACTCTCAAACAGGGCGCTAATACAATACATAGGACACACAAGTACAAATTCATAGAAAGGAGGCAATACTACCAATGCAATACTACAGAATGAATGACGTCTGAAGAACGGGGAAATTTTTTATCATAGTTTTGTGATGCTTTTTTTATGATTGCACTGTTTGAGCCAAGTTGTAAGCAAGCAACGAGAGGTTCAAAAATGGGAATGGTCGGGAACATTGCCCTTTATAGCTTTGTGCATCGACGCTCGCGGCTAGCATTTTTCCTTCCCTGACCTGTTTTTTTGCTGTTTGTTTTGGCCCAGTATTATCACCTCCTCTGTGTTTTCCCCCAGGCTTGTTTCTCTTTTTAGGTGAGACTCTTCAAGGGCTGTTTTTGTGTTCTACCTTGATGAAGATTGGTTCTGTTCGAGCATTACCTTAATTTAGCGTGAACCAAAAAAGAATTGGCTCATCAGCATACAGCTACTATCCAGGCACCTTACATTGTGGAAACATCAGGGCACAATATGAGCCAAACACGTACATCTTCCGTCGCATACTTTTCTGAGCAAAAGCAACGAATGCGCTTAGGCAGACGAGCTGCTTTGCTGGGGTGCTTCGTCAATATTCCAATTATGAGGTTGGTCATGGCTAATTCGGGCACTTGTTAAATGGGGCCTTCTGAGGCTTTGGGGGAATCTTTGAAGCGTGCACGTAGCAAAAGACACGTGATAGCAAAGACTCACCAAAGTTGTCGGCCAGTGCTCCACGGTTCTTTTGCTTGCGGCCCTTGGCAATCAGCGTCTGCAGCCCATTGATAAGTTTGCGCCTGCATTTTTTGTGAGGTAGAGTTTGTGGCCAATAAGCAACGCATTCAACCGCACCCACACAAGACTACAAATACTTAAGTGCAGTACCCAACACACCTACCTTGAACCAAACACGATGAGCACCACAGACAGTGGCAGCACCACGGATGTGCCCAAAGTCTTGGCTAGTTCGGATTTGTTCTTCATCCTAATAAAAAATAGAAAGTTTAAATGGTGTGAACAATTAAAAAAGAAATTTAATAACGAAGGCCTTCGCGGTTTTCGACCGAGGGGTTCCCCCCTGTTCTCTGCAAATATCCTAGAAATCTGGCGAAATGAAATAAGCCATCGAAGGCACACATGGCGTATTTCCACTATTTCCATTTGAAAGATTTCGGCGATTTCGATTTTTTCACTGTGCGCAATAGTGGGAGCCATGCACATGCTCATCCTGTTGGATGGAGGTTTGTCAGTGGTGCTGAGAAACCGCCATCATCGGTTAGAAATAATGGTTCTACTGCTTGTGCATTTCTTTTCATACAAGTGAGTGAAGTGCAAACTACTTAATGGGCACAGCCCCTTGAGGACGAAACTTCCAACAAACCACTTTCTGGTCGCATATCCTTCAATGCATTCTGATTGAAAGGACTGGATTACAAGTGTAACAGGCAAGTGCTGGCTTGATCTACCGCGCAATTAATGTTATAACAATTAAGTCCTGTTTTCTGGATTCACCCTAACTAGTTTGCACATGCGCGCAACGTTGCTAAAAAGGGTAACGACTAATGCCACTTCTGTACTTCGTGCGATACATGTATTCACGTATCCACGTAACAGCAAGCAGACAAACATGCCATTGGACGCATACATACTTTGTCCCGTGGTGAGCGAACGACCTACGTTTCGATCTAACCATATTATATGTTATAAGGTTTACATTTGAACTTCTAACCAATTGAATTGATGTATTTGCTGTATGTTAGACAGTGCTCCAATTGCAGTGCTTTAAACAAATAAAATTTTGTTAATAAATGCGATGGTGATTTTTGCCTGCTTATACATAATCATTGCTGAGCGTATTGTTTGCACTCCCAAATTAGGATTGGAATTAGTGACCCCTTCACTTTGCAGAAGGTGGTCCAGGCTGATCTTTTGTTACAGCCTTCAAGTGCAAGCTGGACTGCTCAATTGTTAAGCGCTCCTTTTTTGCAAGTCAAACTAAACTAAACTAACTAAACTGAAGCGCTCCTCAAGGACTGCGTGGGTGTGAATCATGTGTACGACTTGCTCAAACTGGGTCTGCTTTTCCCATGCAAACATTTTCTGCGGATTTGAAGCATAGGAAGAGAGGTGTTTGGACAGGCGCTGAGTTGATGGACCCTAATGTGCACAAGAACAAGCTGGCCACTAAGTCTTATCATTCTTGGTTTCCATCCCAATTCCCAGTAATGGACGTATGCCAATAACTGTGCCACAATTTCTTCAATTTGATCTGTCAAAACATGTTATGCGCAGTGTCGGTCGGTTCCACTTGCATGCGCATACTTTTAAAGTGAAGTTAGAAGCGTTACTTGTTCACGCCCAATTGAGCTTTGCTGTGACCGTGATTGATCTGACACTTCAAGGCAGTTTTCGCGCAAGCACATGACCAGTGTTTTGTCAAGATGAACTTGTCCAGAATGAGGTGCACGCGCTTTTATTTGCCAAGAGCATCGGAGCTGTAAGCTGAGGAAAAAAGGCTCTCTTGTTTACAACTTATTTCAAGGGCTTCTCGGCGGCCTGACCTTATTTGCTGCATCTAGTCAACAACCAACTTGGCTTTAATCTTCTTTCTCTGCGGCACCAAAAACAATTGTCAGTATCTGAGCTGGATTCATTCAAATCCGACCGAGACCAGTGAGCAGACGATCAGCCACATGGATTGGCTGGAAACGTCCCCCCACTAAGCTTTCTAACCAATGTATTTTTCTAGCATAGATGGAGCAAGGGACGCACGCTCTGGTGCTCAAGCGACTGACCGGATCCGGATCCGGAGCGTGATATATTACTTTTCTTATCAAATTCCGTTGAGAGTCCATGTACCTCTAGCGCACTGCACTAAGCCTTCATATTCCACATGTAATATCTGAAACTTCATCACGTATCCACGTATCCAGATCAGTAGAGGAAAGTGATTGAGGCTACATGGCAGTGCTGCAAGCTAAAATTAGGTGCAAGCCTTTGCAGTGCAGAGAACAGAAAATAGCATAATAACCTAAATGCATGAGGCTACTGCAACCTTGTAATAGAGCAACTGCCGTAGCGGTTTGCACGCGTAATGTCCAGCAGTGTCTATAAAAAGAAGGGCGTGCACTCGCATTACCTGTGACTATTGATGCAAGAACCTGAACAGCTTATCCTATCTGTACTGCAAATGGCTGCAACATCATCACCCCAAGGTAGCAGTTCCTTTTGTTAATCTTTCACCGCTAGTTTGCATAGTGCCCAATTCCTTCTCTGACATAATTTAAAGCGTGTAGAAGTTTAATTACGTTACTAATGATGATCAGCTCTGCCAAGCCTGAACTTGTGCGTGTGAGTGTGTATGTGTGTGCGTGTGTGTGTGTGCGTGCGTGCGTGTGTGTGTTTGTGTGTGTGTGCGTGTGCATGTATATAAGTGTGTGTGCATGTGCGTGTGTGTGTGTGTGCGTGTGTGTGTGTGTGCATGTGTGTGTGTGTGTGTGTGTGGTTGTGTGTGTGTGTGCGTGTGAATGTGTGAGTGTGTGTGCATGTGTGTGTTGTGTGTGTGTATGTGTGTGTGTGTGCGTGCGTGCGTGTGTGTGCGTGTGCATGTGCGTGTGCGTGCGTGTGCACATGCGTGTGTGCGTGTGTGTGCGTGTGTGTGTGCGTGTGTGTGTGTGCGTGTGTGTGTGTGTGTACCTATTTGCTTTGAACCTCTTTGGGGAAAGGTTGGGTTGAGTTGGGAAGTTCCAATAGTTTAATATATAATCCAGCATGATAAAACAATAACGCGAGAGAGAGGGGGGCGAAGAAATGGCCATCCACGACCAGGGCGCCGTAGACCTTGCGTCGGAGGACAGCGAGGACAGCGAGTCGGACGTGAGTGAGAGCGAAACGGAGCCCAGCTGGATTTCTTGGTTCTGCTCCCTGCGCGGGAACGAGTTTTTCTGCGAGGTGGACGAGGACTACATAGAGGACGACTTCAACCTGAGCGGTCTCAGCTCCCAGGTCCCCTATTATGACTACGCCCTGGACATGATTCTGGATAACGAGCCCCCACACGATGTCATGCTAACAGACCAGCAGCAGGAGCTGTTGGAGAGTGCTGCAGAGATGCTGTATGGCCTCATACATGCAAGGTAATCCTAAGTAGCCCTGGTAGCACGGGGGGGCTGCCAAACGCAACAAACGCTCAACGCCCCATGTTTGAAACACACAAGAAACATGGTTTTGCAAGTGGACGTGCGTTTGCATGAACATGCACTCCCCAACACGCGAGTACATAGCACGCACGCACACACACACACACACACACACACACACACACACACACACACACACACACACACACACACACACACAAGAGCTCACACACACACACACACACACACACACACACACACACACACACACACACACACACACACACACACACACACAAGAGCTCACACACACACACACACACACACACACACACACACACACATGTGCACTCACCCATACACACAAAAGTATACATACTCACAAGCGCGCGCACGCGCACACACACACACACACACACACACACGTGCACACACACACTTTAACACACACACACACACGTGCACACATTCACACATACACACATGGACACACGGACACACTAATACAAACAGGCGTACACACACACACACACACACAAACCACACAACACAGGCAAACAAACGCACTCTGATGCACACACACACATATACACATGCATACACACACACGCGCACACACATGTATGCTCTCATGGACACGTATGCACGTGCGTAGGCACACACAACCTTGTATGCATGAAAACATGAAGCAACCGTTTTTGCGCATGCATGGGCACATACATACACTCTCCGTACATGCATCTATCAGCTGAATGCTTGGTATGCATCCATGCTTTCACTACACAATTGTAGGGCTGGCCAGAATCGTATACATACACTGTATGTGATGGTACATTCGTTGATTTCCCTGCCAAGAAATGCTGTATAAGCACCGTATACAATCGGTTCTAGAAATCTCTACACAATTGCTCACGTGCCCATCAAGTATGCCCTTCCATCCAAACTATGGCGCTGGTGCGCACTACATAGACGCTCGCATACCCGTACCTATAATAAATGGTCATCTTAGGCATAGGTACTTTTTCTATCTAGCTCAAGTAACTTGTATTGGCTGCTTACTGCTATAGATAGGCAGCACAAAAGAGGCGCTGGCACAAAACACAGACACACATACACATACATACACTCACCCGCACACACAAATACACACACAATAGCACACATACGCATACATGCACACACACATGTACATAGGTACATCGTGACGGCACGGGGCCTTGCTGCCATGCTGGAGAAGTTTAAGAGCTGTGACTTCAACCGCTGCCCGCGCGTCCTGTGTGAGGGGCAGCCTTGTTTACCAGTGGGCACTTCAGATATCCCTGGCCAGAGCACAGTCAAGGTAGGCTGCCAAGGAACAAAAGGCAGCGCAGGTCGTTTGTGTGTGTGTGTGCGTGTGTGTGTGTGTGCCTGAAAGCCACGCAGTCCCTGCGTGCCTTTACTAGGGGCACCTTGGATATCTTTGGTCAAAAAAGCATAGACCTGGTGGGCTGCTTTGATTCATTGCGAGCGCTCTTCAGCATAGTTTTTTTCAGAATCAGTGCTGCGTAAAGTTCAGCTGCGTCTGCAAATATCTGATCCTAAGCAGGATGTGACCAAATCACCAAAGTAGTTGTGTAAAAGCCGAAACCATACCAACCCTAAAGTGTTAAAAGATCTGTGGTGCGTTCGTGCCGCGTTGTGTGCCAATTCTGCTGCAGCAATACAATGGAGTTGCATCAGGGCTGGCCATTCATCTCTTCACGCGCGCCCTGCGATGTGTCCAGAATGAAAGCCCTTCAATTAGACACAGGCATTTCAACGGTGTCGTTACATAGAGTTTAGCGAGCTTATATGTTCTAAGGAAGGTACATATGTGCAATAGTTGCATAAGAGGACGACATGCGCAAGTTGTCTTCCTAAGAGCAAGGCATGAACAAAATGGGGATCGCGGTGTTGGTGGCCACGCCCGGTAGAATTTGTTCACCTTAGCCGCTGCAAGTACGTGCAGTGAGTGAGGAGCTGTGTTTTGCTCTCTTGTGCCATTCAATTGTTTGTCTGTTTACTGACCTTTATGGATCGATGATCGATCCCTCAGGGGGGACAAGGTCAAGCGGTTTTCCCTGGTGTAGAAGTCGCAAGTTTTGCTTCTTTTAACAGGAATAAACAGTCTTCCTTCCCCCTGGCTGAGTAGGGATTACCACCACACTTAGCAACTTGCACACACATGTGTAGGGTTGGCCAGAACCGTGTATACACAACGTATATGACCGTATATCTAATGGTTTCCCTGCCAAAAATACCGTATACATACCGTGTAAATATATATATATATGTATTTATATATGGTTCTGGCCAACCCTACACATGTGTTGACTGCTGACTCATTCCTGACGAGCCATGTCACAAACTGTTTCCCCTCTAATTCAAACGACGGCATTTATTTTCTCCCTGACGACCGCACCACACAGCTTGCGCAAACTCCTTTCCCTTACCTTGGTACCCTCTTCGTTGCAACCTCTCCGCAAGCTTGCAACCTCCCCGCAAGCTTGCAACCTCCCCACAAGCTTTGCAGCCTCTCCGCCTGCAAGCTTGCAAGGCAACAGGCTGCATGTCGCACATGCCCATCTCTTGGCGCCACACACCCCTCCAACACCACACACCCCTCTGTACTTGCACACAGGTATTTTGCCCCAAGTGCGACGAGATCTATTACCCACGCTCAGAGTACCAGTGCTCCATTGACGGCGCTTACTTCGGCACTACATTTCCCCACCTCATGCTGATGACATACCCCATGTACCGGCCGCCTAAGAGCTCGGACGTGTACGTGCCCAGGGTGTTTGGGTTCAAGCTGCACCCCACAGCGTATGGGAACAGGTGTGTATGCAATTTTTAAGTTCAGGTCGCAGCTCAGAAAGCAATAACATCAGATTTTACGCAGAGCCTTGCTTTGAGCTGTTGCACTCTGTGCATCGTTGTCTTGATATGGTTTCATGTAAGCTAGAGAGTGCGTGTTGTATGTATGTGTCTCCTTCATTTTTTCGTCGTTTGCGCATGTGTATTTGCGTGACAAGGTGCATGATTAGGGTTGGCCAAAATCGTATATATACACCGTATATGACCGTATATTTGTGATTTCCCTGCCAAAAATACCGTTTGTAAACCGTATATATATAGTTCTGGCCAACCCTATGCATGATTAAAGCCAGCTAACCGCCCAAAGTCTCTTCCTTTGATAAGGAAAGGGAAGTGTTGAAGGGAATGTCCTTGTGTATTTGCGTGACAAGGTGCATGGTGCATGATTAAA
>Ga0307942_1003724_pt1 | contig 12328 bp, 16 predicted proteins | sample OrgLakmetagen175_FD_201846 | JGI IMG/M metagenome (GOLD analysis project Ga0307942, IMG submission 201846) | Saline water microbial communities from Organic Lake, Antarctica - #175 | ecosystem: Environmental > Aquatic > Non-marine Saline and Alkaline > Saline | place: Antarctica: Organic Lake...
CCCCTATTACCCACACCCTTCTGCGGCTGGAACTCATCGTCACTGCTGCTCGAAGACTCTCCCCTCTCTTCTTCGCTGTCTACTCCACCCCTGTTCCTGTTCGGGCCAGATATTTTGCTCTGGTGCCGTCCCGCAGAGCGGGGGCCAGGGCCAGTCGTCCGTTGCTTCTTGCCTCGTACCCCGGCTTGTTCTGTGTGTGCGTAAATATATACATATGTGTGTGCGTGTGCTTTTGTGTGCGTATATATATGTGTGTGTATTTGTGTGTGTGTGTGTGTAAGTGTGTGTGTGTGTGTGAAGCCTTTCAGTGATAACGTGTGTATATGTTTGTGCAGGTAACAGACCATTCGTCACTTTTCAGGCAGAAGACTGAGCAAAACAATTCAGTGGGTGAGTTGACTGATACCCTCACTCCCACTCAGAGCCTTCCTCTTCCTCCCACTTCTCTTTTACTGCCTGTCGCCTACAGACACACCAAAAGTATATCCTCCAGACAACACCAGCGCATACACATTTCGTGCTAGCTACGTGCACTCCCCCTCCCCCCTCCCTCATATCCTCCCATTAACAACACCAGGAAATACAAAAAGCCAGGGATGGGTCATACGGACTTCAGAGACATGACCTCCATACGATATAATACGCTCATCAATACAAAATACGCGAATAATACGCGGAAATGTATTTAAGCTATTTTGGGAGTACCCTGGGATTGCACTGACCACCCCCCAACCATTACAAACTGACCCCCCAGCCTCCAGAACAATAAACTATGGCTCCTGGCAGAGGCCCTGAGCGGGATCATGTTGTTAACGTGGGACAGAAAGAAGAAATTAGCTTCGAGATGGAGTGCAAGCAGGTCTGAATGCAAGTAGGTCTGAATGCGTCTGAATACGTAGGTCTGAATTGCGAGATGGAGTGCAGGAACTGTAATGTGAAGATGAGGCTGCTCGCTGTAAGCTGACTTTTATTGTAAGCTGAGTTTTAGTGTAAGCTGACTTTCACTGTAAGTTGAGTTGCACTGTAAGCTGAGGTTCACTGTAAGCTGAGGTTGTAAGCTGAGTTTCAGCGGCAATTACCCCCACGTCCGTGAGCACTTTATCAGGCGAATGCACTTAATCAGGCGAAAGCCAGGTAGGTAGGGTTGGCCAGAACCAAAAATATACGGTGTATATACGGTGTTTTTGGCAGAGGATTAACCAAATATACAGTCTTGTACGGTGCATATATACGGCTCTGGCCAACTCCACAGGTAGATGCAGCAGCATGCAAAGCTGATCCGGCAGGAATTGAGGAACGTGGTTGCAGCAGTGGGAGGAATTGACGACGCTTAGAGGGAGAAGCATCAGAAAGCAACATAGAAGAGGGAGAAGGATCAGCATGCAACATAGAAGAGGCAGCTGGAACACAGGAGGCACAGCAGCAGCAGCAGCAGAGGCTCATTCCCGAGTACAGCAACTACAACTCAGGGGGGGGGACGAGTTGCTAGGCCGATGGTGAGGGACAGCGCCCATGCCACACGAGCGGTGGCAGATGTCGTGCAGCACTTGAGCCACTTGTTCACTTGCTCACCATGATTGCCAAGAACATGCTCAGCAACTGCAACTAGCTGTGGAGAGCGACGTTTTGAGTTGAGTCCCTCAGGGGGGGGGGATCTGAGTCAGCTTCTGCATCCAGCTACGGAGAGCGACGTTTTGAGTGGAGTCCCTCAGGGGGGGGCTCTGAGTCAGCTTCTGCATCCAGCCATGGAGAGCGACGTTTTGAGTGGAGTCCCTCAGGGGGGGGGGATCTGAGTCAGCATCTGTATCCAGCTGTAGAGAGCGACGTTTTGAGTTGAGTCCCTCAGGGGGGGGGGATCTGAGTCAGCTTCTGCGTCCAGCTGTGGAGAGCGACGTTTTGAGTGGAGTCCCTCAGGGGTGGGAGATCTGAGTCAGCTTCTGCATCCAGCTATGGAGAGCGACGTTTTGAGTGGAGTCCCTCAGGGGGGGGCTCTGAGTCAGCTTCTGTATCCAGCTATGGAGAGCGACGCTTTGAGTGGAGTCCCTCAGGAGGGGGGCTCTGGGTCAGCTTCTGCATCCAGCTATGAAGAGCGACGTTTTGAGTGGAGTCCCTCAGGGGGGGGGGATCTGAGTCAGCTTCTGCATCCAGCTATGGAGAGCGACGTTTTGAGTGGAGTCCCTCAGGGGGGGGCTCTGAGTCAGCTTCTGTATCCAGCTGTGAAGAGCAACTTTTTGAGTGGCAGTTGGAGGTGGGAGCCCCTCTGGGGGGCCCTGAAAGGGTTAAAGCAGCAACATTCGCAAAGTTTCCAAAACCGTATAACACGGCCCAACCCGTTAAATACGGTAAAGTGCGCATCTCATACGATACGGCGTAAAATAGGACAAAGCCGTATGGTCCATCCCCGCGAACAGCGTTGCTCACACGTGCACTCACCTCTTCTGCCCCCACCCTCCTCTTCCTCAGATCCACCGTGCTCCTCCTCTTCCTCCTCTAAGCCCATGATGTACTTGCGCTTCAGGGCATCTTTGGCGCTCCGAGGGAGAGTATTCTGGCTGATGCTGTTTGAGGCACCGCCCTGCAAAGACAGGACATATAATCAGGTTACTAACTACAAGTTAGCTGAATAGCCTTTAATCAAGTTGAGCCTGATGTGCAGTCTGGCTGATGCTGTTTGAGGCACCGCCCTGCAAAGACAGGACATATGATCAAGTCAGCTGAATAGACTTTAATCAAGTTGAGTCTGATGTGCAGTCTGGCTGATGCTGTTTGAGGCTCCGCCCTGCAAAGACAGGACATATAATCAAGTTAATAACTACAAGTTAGCTGAATAGCCTTTAATCAAGTCGAGTCTGATGTGCAGTCTGGCTGATGCTGTTTGAGGCACCGCGCAGTCTGGCTGATGCTATTTGAGTAGGGTTCGACATAACCATATATTTAAACGTATGTACGGTGTACATACGGTATTATTAGCAGGGATTTCACCATACATATGGTCATATACGGTGTGTATATACGGTTCTGGCCAACCCTATGTTTGAGGCACCGTCCTGCAAAGACAGGACATATATCCGAATTTGCAGAGTAGCCATTACCCAGACATAAAGTTACGGTGTGTGTGTACTGATGCCGTCAGAGGCACCGCCCTGTAAAAGCAGTACACATGCTTGAGTTTGCTGAAAAGCTCTTACTGAGGAGAATCAAGCTTTACTGAGGAAATTCAGGCAACGGAGTGTGCTCTGTTAGAGGCACCACTTGCACAAATCAAATGTATCCAGGTGCACATACGCACCACTTGCGCAAATCAATGTATCCAGGTGCATATACCTACACGCGTAAGTAAAAAAGACCTGTTGTCAAGATACGCGGGAGGATGTCCTGGCTGATGCCGTTAGTGGCACCGCCCTGCGGAAACAGAGTCTGTGCGCGCCACCTCCTATTTAAAAAATGTGAAGCGTGCCATTTCCTATCTAGGGATTTGGAAACGTGCTACTTCCTATTTAGAATTTTGAAACGTGCCACTTCCTATCTAGGGTTTCTGAAACGTGCCATCCCTATTCCTGACCATAAGGGAATGTGTAGGATTGTCCAGAATTGTATACATGCACCGTATACAACCGTATATTTGGTGATTTCCCTGCCAAAAATACCGTATATATACACCGTAAACATATGGTTCTGGCCAACCCTAATTATATTAATAAATAGCTTTTAATGATAAGAGAAGAGGCGTGAGTCCCACCTGATGGCTCGCTGCACTGCCTTTGCCGTTTTTTGCGTGGGCTGCTCTTTTCATCTGCAATCACGAGAAAAAGAGTAGAGGAAGCTATGTCAGTCACATCAAGGGCTATCAAGGGCTAACTATGGAGCCCCTGACTGAGGTTTTTCAAGTGTGGCTGAGTTACACACGCACATTGAATGGCAAACACTTTCACCCGCACACGCAGTGGCATACACTCGCACACGCACACGCACACACACGCACACACAAACACATCTACGTAACGACTCATAACTAGCAACACACCAACCATTTTGGGTTGTAGAAGGCATAGGCCTGGCGAGAGCAAACATTGCACACATGAATTACTTTTTGTATGACGTACGCGCACATACATGCACGCAAAAGGACAGGCAGGTCTGACAAACATAGGGTTGGCGATAATTGTATATATACACCGTATATGACCAAATATTGGGTGACTTCCCTGCCAAAATTATTGTACATAGGTATGCCGTATATATATGATTCTGGCCAACCCTAGACATAAGACAAATCCTTAAGACAAACATCACAGGAAAGGACAGAGGAGAAGGAAGCGCTTGGTTGCAAGCAATACCTGACATCCTCTCTGTCTATCTCACCTGATTTATCGATATGGGCACGTAGTCCATGACTGGCAAGCCCACAGCCGCCCCAGCAACGAGGCCCTTGTGCCTTTGTTCATCCTCATCACTCTTTTGTTCTGCTTTCTCCCCCTCTGCGTTGTGAGCCGCCTGATCTACTTGGGCTGCTTGCTGCTGGCATGCTGCTCCTGCCGTCTCTCCAGCGCCTTGCGGCGCTGGGGCCGTCATTGTCTCTGTCCGCCCTTGAGCTGCAGAGGTATTTGTATTGTGTGTGTATGTGGGTATGTGTGTGTGAGTGAGTGTGTGCTTGTGTGAGTGCATGTATACGTGTGTTTGAGTGTGTGTACGTGTGCGTGAGTGCATGTGTGTATGCATATGTGTGTACGTGTGCGTGTGTGTATGTGGGTGCATGCATGTCTATGTGTGTGCTTGCGTGCTCGTGCATGTGTGTGTGTGTGTGTGTGTGTGTGCGTGCATGTGTGTGTGTGCGTATGTGTGTGTGTGTGTGTGTGTGTGTGTGTGTGTGTGTTATTGTGTGTGTTAATGTGTGTGTGTGTGTGTGTGTGTGTGTGTGTTATAATGTGTGTATATGCGTGTGTAAATGTGTTGTGTGCGTGTGTGTGCATGTAAGTGGGCATGCCATGCAAGCACGCAGCATGGGTACCTTCTGCTGCCTCTATGTGTTCCTTTTGTGGAGGAACTAAAACAGCAAACGGCAGGGCCATCCCTGCTTTGAGCTCCCTCACTCTGTCGTGGCCATGCGTGGCAGCAGGTTTCGAAGAACCAAACAACCCTTTCAGCGATCCCTTCGGCATATTTTTGTAATTTCTGCTCGTATTAAAATATAAAATAAATATTGAAGTATTATTCGCCGCCAACGTGCAGTCATAAATTACAAAACATGCCCCACTGAAACAAGAACATAAATCAGACAAATTTCAATTCAAACACACGTCCTTCTCAGCAGTGTATGAGTCGTTAAGCAGTATAGCATACAGTCGATGCTCCTCTAAAACTTGAGCATCTTGCTCTGGTTGTCTTTGCCAGAGATGGATTTGCTCATGCGGGACTGCTCTGCTATCTCTGCTTGAAGCTCTGTCTGAACGTCCTTCAGGCGCTGCGAGATCTGCAGTGGTAAAAAAAGCAAGACAGGAATTACAGATCCTGTAACCTAGATAATCCTTGAGCATATAGCTAATCATCAACAAAACAAACAAAAATAGAATTGATTGCGTTTGAGTGTCCATGTTATGACAGAACAACAAGAGGCAAATAGACCCACACCTGAGCAGCAAGACTTGGATTAGCACGGTTGCGCGTCAGCATCTCCTGGAAATGGGCGACCTGCGTAAAAGGGGAGCGAGTGCGTAAGAACAGATTGGCATAAGCTTTACACACACTCACATGCATGTACACTAACACTCAGTCCTGGACTCTTCAATGCCCACATAATGAACATATGCACATAGCGCAAAAACTCCCCTGCACATGGCAATGTAACACTTTTCTTGAGACAGCATTTGTAGTGTGGCCAGAAAACACGCAAGCAAGGATCAAATGTATGCGCATGGGACACACACTCACTTGCGCATGGCAATGCTCCACTTTGCCTTGCTGCCGCATCAAACGTGCGCGTGCATCTCCCTTATCAGCTGCCCCTTTTTTTGCTCCCTTGCCTGCCCCTTCTTGCTGCCTCTGCTGCTCTTGCACACGCCCCCCTGCTGCTACCGCTATTGCTTCCATGCTACTACCGCTATTGCTTCCATGAGGTGGGTGGTGCTTAAACATGGACTGCTGGTGCTCCCGCAGCTTGGCTGCTGTTGAAGATGAGTCGCCTGTGAATTCGTCGTGCGTGTGTGTGTGCGTGTGTGTGCGTGTGTATGTGTGTGTGTGTGTGTGTGTGTGTACGAACGCACCCAGTGCTTGCGTGTTCATGGAGACAATTTCACGTACCCAGCATCAACATGCACACACGCACCCAGTGCCTGGTTGAGGAAACCAAGCAGCCCAGGTGCCCCCCCTTGTGCCCTTATGCGTGTTTGTGTGAAACACAGCGTCATGTACCCAGCATCAACATCAACATACACACACATACACACACCAGCACACGTACCCAGTGCCTGGTTGAGGAAACCAAACAGCCCAGGTGCCCCCCCTTGTGTCTCACGCGTGTCTCCGTGCTTGTGGCGGTCCTCTCGTGCCTGCCTCCCTGCAGCAGCATGCTTGGCCTTGCGCTTGCGCTCACCCCCCCCACGGCGCTTGCGCTTCAAGGGACCCCTATAGCGAAACAATTTAGTGTGGGTTATATATTATATATTAGGTTGAGAGATTGAAAAAAATGTCCAAGAGTCAACCGTGGCTTGCATCTATCTTGCATAAGATATCAGTTCATCTAAAGTGGCTTCTGTTTTAGCGATGTGAGGCAAAGGGAGAAAGGGAAAATAGCCAGGCAGCAAAAAATCCTTATTGAACCAAAGGAGATAAGTTGTTGTACCAAGCACTCGTTGTATCACTCCTGTACTAAAAAAGAAAGTAGCCAGGCAGCAAAAAATCCTTATTGAACCAAAGGAGACAAGTTGTTGGTACCAAGCACTCCTTGTATCACTCCTGTACGAAAGAAAAGAAAGTAGCCAGGCAGGTAAAAACTCTCCTTCAAGGAGTCTCCTTGTATCAAAGGAGACAAATTGTTGGTACCAAGCACTCCTTGTATAAAAAGAGACAAGCTGGTGGTGCCAAGCACTCCTTCAGGCCACCTATAAAAGGAGAACTCAATGGGGATCAGGAGGGACGCAGGTTTGTTCTGAAACGGGTGCTTAATAACTGTCGGTAACAGATTGGTCACCTTAACACTAACCCTAACCCAAGGGTTTAAAAACCATGCATTGCTCCAAAATCTGAGCCTTCCACACCTGAACCAATAGCTGGCAAGCCGTAACAAGTTTTACTTTCCAGTATTGTTATCAATTGTCCTCACTGTTATCAATTGTTATCAGTATTGTTATCAATTGTCCTCACTGTTATCAATTGTTATCAGTACCGTTATCATTTGTTATCAGTACTGTTATCAATTGCCCTCACTGTTATCAATTGTTATCAGTACTGTTATCAATTGTTATCAGTATTGTTATCAATTGTCCTCACTGTTATCAATTGTTATCAGTACTGTTATCAATTGTTATCAGTACTGTTATCAATTGTCCTCACTGTTATCAATTGTTATCAGTACTGTTATCAATTGTTATCAGTACTGTTATCAATTGTCCTCACTGTTATCCATTGTCCTCAGGAGACAGTTTCAGGCCAAGCCTGCAACCCTCCTGATCCCCATTGATCTTTCCTTTTCCTTTGGGTGGAGGAGTTTTACGGTACCCGGTACCAAAGTGGCTCCTTTTCCTAATTAACGTAGGGAGGGTTTTTTCACTGCCTGCGTAGTTTTTTTCTTTGGAGTTGGAACGCAGGGCCTCTGTCATACCGTCTAGCTCCCTATGCCACCAGATAACTACTCAGAGGTGCCTTCAAGCTTTGTTCACACCTCCTTGACCCCCACCGACTTTATCCAAATGGCCCTGGTGTTGGGGGTGACAGGACTCATAGCAGCACACTGTGCCTTCAGTTTGTAAGCAGAAGATTAGGGAGTGGTTTTCACAGCCTGCGTAGTGTTCTCTTTTCTTATAAAAATTTCAAGAGGCCCCTGTGATGGGGATGACAGGGCTCGTAGCAGTATACTGTGCCTTCAACTAGTAAGCAGAAGATTAGGGAGTGGTTTTCACAGCCTGCGTAGTGTTCTCTTTTCTTATAAAATTTTCAAGAGGCCCCTGTGATGGGGATGACAGGGCTTGTAACAGTACACTGTGCCTTCAGTTAGTAAGCAGAAGATTAGGGAGTGGTTTTCACGGCTTGCGTAGTGTTCCCTTTTCTTATACATTATCCAAATGGCCCTGGTGTTGGGGGTGACAGGACTCGTAGCAGCACACTGTGCCTTTAGTTAGTAAGCAGAAGATAAGGGAGTGGTTTTCACAGCCTGCGTAGTGTTCTCTTTTCTTATAGGATTTTCAAGGGGCCCCTGTGATGGGGATGACAGGGCTCGTAGCAGCACACTGTGCCTTCAACTAGTAAGCAGAAGATTAGGGAGTGGTTTTCACAGGCTGCGTAGTGCTCTCTTTTCTTATAAAAATTATAAGGGGCCCCTGTGATGGGGATGACAGGGCTCGTAGCAGTACGCTGTGCCTTCAACTAGTAAGCAGGAGATTAGGGAGTGGTTTTCACAGCCTGCGTAGTGTTCTCTTTTCTTATATTTTTTTCAAGGGACCCCTGTGATGGGGATGACAAGGCTCGTAGCAGTACGCTGTGCCTTCAACTAGTAAGCAGGAGATTAGGGAGTGTGGATTTTGCTGCCTGCGTAGACTCCCCTTGTTCTTTAGCTTGCACAAGTTTGGGGTCTGTTTGGCACACATATCCATTGATCAGAAGCACATGCTCAGACATGTGGCTTGTGCTGGCTGAACGCTTCCCACCAGTAATAAACCGATTTACCCAAACTTTTTTTCTTCAACACTACCTGTCACTACATTGAACCTCACCTTTCACAAATTTAGTCACAATCGCATTGGCCAAAAGCCACAAAACGCAATGAGCATTGAGCCGAAAGTCAAAAAGCAATGAGCCGAGCAATGACCACAAAAAGCAATAAAGCATTGAGCCGAAAGTCAAAAAGCAATGAGCCGCATGCCACAAAACGCAATGAGCATTGAGCCGAATGCTACAAACGCATTGAGCCAAAAGCCACAAACGCAATGAGCCGAACCGACGAAGGCAAGCTAGAAAAGCATTGAGCCAACCCAAAGCCAAAAATGCATCGATAAGACAGTTCCAGGGTTTAGGATCAACGTACAGGATCAACGTACAGGATTAACGAATGCCTGTGTGCAGCACTGCCCCCTTCTCCGTCAAACTCAACTCCAACAGCACTGCATCCACGTAAGTAGCCTAGACACGATAGTCCAGCTCTCACGGAATTGCCCGTCCCCATTTTCAGCCTGACCAGCAGTCACCACTATCATATTCAATCGTAACTCTTAACAAGACAGTTCTTTACTCAGCACATACCCGTCTACAGCACTGCCCCCCTCTCCGTATTACGCAGCGCGTACCCGTCTACATCACTTCCCCCCTCTCTGTTTTATGCAGCACGTACCTGTCTACAACACTGCCACCTTCTCCGTTATACGCAGCACGTACCCGTCTACATCACTGCCCCCCTCTTCGTTATACGCAGCACGTACCCGTCTACATCACTGCCCCCCTCTCCGTTATACGCAGCACGTACCCGTCTACATCACTGCCCCCCTCTCTGTTTTATGCAGCACGTACTCGTCCACAGCACTGCCCCCCTCTCTGTTTTATGCAGCACGTACCCATCTACATCACTGCCACCTTCTCCGTTATACGCAGCACGTACCTGTCTACAGCAGTGCCCCCCTCTCCATCTTCATCAGCTCTGGCGGCACTGCGATCTGCGTTACCCAGACCCAGGCCCTGCTTCCTAGGCATAACCAGGGCTTGCACTGGGTCGACGATGCCAGATCCTGTCACAAATGAAAGAGACACAGAGAAAGCTATAACCTCTAGCTGCATCAGCGCCTGTTTTGGGTCGACGATGCTGATCCTGTCACAAATGAAGCAGAAACAGAGAAAGCTATAACCTCTAGCTGCATCAGCGCCTGTTTTTGGTCGACGATGCTGATCCTGTCACAAATGAAGCAGAAAAGAGTAAGCTATAACCGCCAGCTGCATCAGCGCCTGTTTTGGGTCGACGATGCTGATCCTGTCACAAATGAAGCAGAAACAGAGTAAGCTATAACCTCTAGCTGCATCAGCGCCTGTTTTGGGTCGACAATGCCAGATCCTGTCACAAATGAAGCGGAAACAGAGAAAGCTATAACCGCCAGCCGCATCAGCGCCTGTTTGGGGTCAAGCACCTGTTTCTTTACTGAGGACAAGGCCACCAAACTCTGAAGCAAGCCCGGTAGTGGCAATGGCTAAAGGGATTCAAATCTTGTGAGATCAAAATCTTTAGCAGCATCTGCACGCGTTCCGATCGACAGTGCCAGGTATTGCGAATAGGGCAGAAACTTAAATCCCGTGGCAACAATTGGGGTAAAAAATCGACGCAGAACTATCATAGAATCCCTAGGCAAAAAACTACATATATACACACATGCATACACACCTGTTGAAGGCATTGTCTGGCTGGTGGCGCAGCTTGCTTACCTCACCACCCATCCATACCCACACCCACACCCACCCACCCACAAATACCCACCCACACCCCCACCCACCCACCCTCACTGACACCGACACCGACACCCCTTACCCCCTCCACCCCCACACTCACTCCCACCCCCACACTCACTCCCACCCCCACACTCACTCCCACCCCCACACACAGAGAAGCAATCAAAGGTCGCACTCACTTTGCCTGCCTAGGCCACACACACAGAGAAGCGATCAAAGGTCGCACTCACTTTGCCTGCCTAGGCCACACACACAGAGAAGCGATCAAAAGTCGCACTTACTTTGCCTGCCTAGGCCACACACACAGAGAAGCGATCAAAGGTCGCACTCACTTTGCCTGCCTAGGCCACACACACAGAGAAGCGATCAAAGGTCGCACTCACTTTGCCTGCCTAGGCCACACACACCAAGAAGCGATCAAAGGTCGCACTCACTTTGCCTGCCTAGGCCACACACACAGAGAAGCGATCAAAGGTCGCACTCACTTTGCCTGCCTAAGCCACTCCCTTGGGTGTAACCACATTTTGCCATGAGACGTGAAGCCACTCCCCGTCCGTGCTTCTCCCACTGCGCGAAATGCTTGGTGTCGTTCATCGCTCCCACCGCAGCCGCTTCCCTGTGGCACACAACCACGAAGTGTGACTTGCGCAATCTTCACATAACTATTGACTGCACGGTGTAGTCCTTTGTGGTAAAAAAAATGCTACGCAGGCAATGAAAAACCACGTTTCACAGTAAATAAGAAAAAGGAGCCCCTTTGGTACTGGGTATTGGAAAACTCCCTCACCAAAGTTCTTTGTTTCCTAATAACAGTTTAACATCCTGCTTGTTCACATCATGATCACGCACGTGCAGGTCTGAATCAAGCCTGACATGTTGCAAACACGATTGTGTGATGAAGGCAGTGTTTTAAGAATGCAAACACTTGCATGCACAGGCGCATTGAAACCATAACATGCATATACGTGCATTCACACCCACATCCGTACGCCCGCACACACATGCGCACACACATGTATGCACACCCACACCCTTCAACCTGCCAATGTATGCACAGCGCACGCCCACATGACCACCCACCCACACACTCATCCACGTACGCAAACTCCACAACAACATGCATGCACACGGATGTGTAGCCCATTTTTGAATGCACGCACCAAACACTTCTGAAGCCTGTGGTGAAATCTCCACATTCACCCTCACCCCCACCCACGCTCACATCCACACGCACGCAAATACGCAGTGCCACAAGTAATTTGCACGTTCCTGACAGGTTCCGCGACTATTGTGAAATCCCCACATTAACCCTCACCCTCACCCCCACCCACGCTCACATCCACACACACGCAGTGCCACAAGTAATTTGCACGTTCCTGACACGTTCCGCGACTATTGTGAAATCCCCACATTCACCCTCACCCTCACCCCCACCCATGCTCACATCCACACACACGCAAATACGCAGTGCCACAAGTAATTTGCACGTTCCTGACAGGTTCCGCGACTATTGTGAAATCCCCACATTCACCCTCACCCTCACCCCCACCCACGCTCACATCCACACACACACACAAATACGCAGTGCCACAAGTAATTTGCACGTTCCTGACAGGTTCCGCGACTATTGTGAAATCCCCACATTCACCCTCACCCTCACCCTCACCCCCACCCACGCTCACATCCACAC
>Ga0307942_1003725_pt1:0-7500 | contig 12327 bp, 8 predicted proteins | sample OrgLakmetagen175_FD_201846 | JGI IMG/M metagenome (GOLD analysis project Ga0307942, IMG submission 201846) | Saline water microbial communities from Organic Lake, Antarctica - #175 | ecosystem: Environmental > Aquatic > Non-marine Saline and Alkaline > Saline | place: Antarctica: Organic...
AAGCAGCATGCCCAAATATTTGAACCTGTCCTTCTCTGGAAGCACCACACCATCGTACGTGAACGGATTCTGCAAAGGAGAGACAGACTTACTATTAAAATGAACCACCTCTGACTTGGCCGTGTTCACAGTCAATCCTTTCTTCTCAGCGTACGTACAAAGCTTGTTCAGCATCGTCTGCATTTCACCAAGGTCATTAGTAGGGTCATTATCAGTTTGTTCGTTTAGTCATATAAATGTGTCTGTCTCAATGGTCCCAACTCCGGGAAGGAGCAGCAAAGTGGGAGCAAATCAAAGATGAGTGGCACTCGTGTGTGCAGAGAGAGCGTGGGCATGAGCCAGAGAACTGGTAGATGCATTAGGGAGCACAGCGATGCAAACCCTATCCTCTGCTGGATAATTTTTTTACCTTACTAAGTCCGTAAGCAAATCTTTAGTAGATGTGTTGAGTCTTATACTTTGCAGTGACGGTAATTTGATCTGACAGCACGCTCTGAAAGGGACACATTTTTTTCAAGTTGTGACCAACTCGGCGTTCCTAGCTGTAAACCTGTGGCCTGTCCAAAAACATAACTGGGTACCTATTGTGGGGGCAGGGGGCAACTGAGCGAAACTGGGATTCCTCAGCAGCACCACCAAACCAGCAGAGGAAAAATAACAAGATGGCGGCAAAATGTTGGACAGCGTTACCAGATTGCCAGAAGAAGGGGTTACCAATTCCTGACTTACTGGTAACCACCGTATTAAAAGCGGAGGATAGTTTCAGCCAGTATTGAGGCCAGGTAGTGGACTGTTAGTTTCCACTGCTTACTGATCACTTTAGGATTTATGGATTTTACAGCCATTTGTCCTTACTGATATGCTAGCTTGTGGTCCACATCAATACGTTGGAATGTTAAAGATTTGTGGATTTTACAGTCACTTGTGCTTACTGATATGCTAGCTTGTGGTCCACATCAATACGTTGGAATGTTAAAGAACGTTACCAGACTGGCTTATTACCAGGCTTGCGTACTGACTCTATTACCAAGGTTGGAAGCGGGCGGTAAGCGGCGGGGTTACCGACCTGGAGGGTGAATAGTAAGCGATCGGTAACGGCATTGTCCTTCGAATTTCAAAAGAATTTAGAAACTGGCTGGAGCAGTAAGCCGTAGTTAGCTAGAAGTACTATTCCAAGGGGACCAAAGTTCGAGTGGGTACCTCTACGCGGTGGTCCCTAGAAACGTGTTGTTTGCTCCGAGGAGGGTCGCACGGCTATATCCCACACGAGCTCGGCACGCAGCAGCAACAGCAATTGCAGTCGCTGCAGCAGAGGGGAGGGAGTTTAGGGGAGGAGGCTGCGGGATAGCAGCGGAGGGGTATGGGCTAAGTAGCGGATCATTGCGAGCTGGCTCTGGAGCGCGGTGCATTAGAGATGCTCATGGAGAGGAGTGCCCAGCTTAGCCTGGGGTTCGGTTCTTCTTCCCTCAGAAGAAGGCAGGCACAGTGGGAGCAGTGTAATGCTGAGGTAGTGCAAGCAGTGTTCGCTTAGTAGACCTTTCTATAGGCTTGCACTGAGTGACTGTGTTGGTGGAGTAGCATGGAAGGTTCAGTGCTGTAGGGCTGGTTGAGTGATCTATACTGCTGAGGCTGGCAATGGCCGGGACAAGTGGTCTGTAAGACCCTTAGCTTAGCTCTGCAGTTTCTGTGCCTGACGCTCTTGCTTGTTTGAGCCTGGTACTCCAGTCTCTTTGTGACTTCTTTTCTCCTTCTAGTACTATAATGGATCTCTCTGACTGGGCTTTTTTTGTCTGCTGGTAACTGGTAAAAGAGTTTTACGGTACTCAAAACCAAAGTGGCTTTCTTTTCCATAATCCGCTGTGGGGAGTGATTTTCACTGCCTACGTAGTTTTTCTTTTCTTTTCTTTTCTTCTAACCCAACAAAGTTTGGTATACAGTGCATCGCTTACTCATTAATTGAGTTTTTTTGCTGGTACATAGAGAAAGCGTCCTGGTACGCTGGCTAGCATACTCGATCAGTAACAATAGTAAATCAGCACCATGCTGGCAACAGTCCAAGCGAGGCTTCAGCAAACTCTCAAGAAAAGACAAAATGATGGAGTCATCCATACGCCACAATAGCCTGAAACAGTATACTTCTATCTGCAACTCCCATCTGCTAGCTACCCGTCAAATAATGCCACATACGGTGTCATTGCCACTTAATGAATTCATACAAACCAAAGTTTCTGATCTGCCCACCAAAAAACTTAGGATTTAATGAAAACAGCATTTAGTATGCCAATATGACCAGATGCAAATAGTATGCCAAAAAGACCAGCCAAATAGTATGCCAATATGACCAGATGCAAAGAGTGGATGCAAATAGTATGCCAATATGACCAGATGCAAAGAGTAGATGCAAAGAGTAGATGCATTTAGTATGCCAATATGACCAGATGCAAAGAGTAGATGCAAAGAGTAGATGCATTTAGTATGCCAATATGACCACATGCAAAGAGCGTGCTCAATTTGGCAGGAAACAAGTTACATGGAACACATTGGGCTTATGTGGAACTTTAGTGAGAAACTCGCTTTCTGCACACGCTTCCAGCACTTGCTAGGAGATCTCCTACATTTGCACCTGCATCTTCAAAGCAACGCACGTATACAAAGGATTGCCACGTAGGCTCAGCCAGGACTTCAGCATTCTTCAACAACAATTGCAATCTTCAACAACAATTGCAATTGAGCATATGAACTTGACGGGCTCTCTACGCGCTGGAATCTCGCTAAGTCATAACCTTCATGGCATGAACGCTTAGGGTAGCTCTTATTAAAACTTGCAAATCACCATTTTCACTAATTCATCCCAGCTTGCTGGCCAGGCAACAAGGCAAGCATCAGGAACATCAATAATACATAATACCGTCCGACCAAGCAATTTTCGCCACAACCTCGTTGTACTCGGGTAGGGTTGTCGGAAGCTGAGCTGGAAGGTGCGCGCTCCCATCAAACAACCCGCTGTAAAGCAGCTGGAGCAGGCGACCACGCAGGTTTTTCAGCTGAGGCTGCAGACAGAGGGCACTTGAGTGTAGCTCTTTGTTCGCTGCGGTAGATATTAAGATGCCAGGCGACCACGCAGGTTTTTCAGCTGAGGCTGCAGACTGAGGGCTCTTGAGTGTCGCTCTTTATTTGCTGCGGTAGATTTTAAGATGCCAGGCAACCACGCAGGTTTTCCAGCTGAGGCTGCAGACTGAGGGCTCTTGAGTGTAGCTCTTTATCTGCTGTGGTAGATTTTTAGATGCCAGGCGACCACGCAGATTTTTCAGCTGAGGCTGCAGACAGAGGGCACTTGAGTGTAGCTCTTTATTCGCTGCATTAGATTAAAAGCGGTCTTGCCCTTGGCTGCGTAGTACAAGGGGAAGTAAATGCAAACAAATTGGTTTGTGCAAGGAGCAAGAATCTTGTTAGAAGGTAATCATGTGGAAATAAATTTGACATCAGTACCACATAAATGTCCGCTCACTTGCCTCGGTTACCATGGCTTACTGGTAACCACCGCTTACTACCGCTCATTTAGCGGTGGTTACCAGTAAGCCAGGAGTTGGTAACCGAGAAGTAAGCCTGATAAGCCAGTCTGGTAACGTTTTTTAACATTCCGATGTCTTGGTGGTTTGACTCCCGGCTCAGTAGCTGTTGTTGGCGATGCCCTTTTCCCGCCCACTCATCTGCAAGTGAACAAGTTGAACCCAAACTTTGCAAGCAGCCTTACTCGCTCAGCAGGTGACCTTCAATTAGGTTGTTTGGCTGACTGGCTGCTGCTGGCTGGTCTCGACCAGCCACATATAAATCTGTAATAAGTTGCTTGTTATTCATTCAAGTGCACAGCTTTTCCCCTCCCATTGCCTTTGTATGCTCCGCGTGTATGTCACAACCATCTTTTCCAGATCTCTGGAGTTGTCTACGAGCTTTGTTTTCAGCTTTGTAGCAGGGAGTTTGCTGTTTCCCCTTAAGGTTGACGTATGTAACACGCCAAAAATAAAGAAATGTTTACTACATTAGGTCGCGGGCCGATTATCCTCAATAAAGACGCAAATGAAAAGGAGTTTGTTCCTCACCTCACAAACCTGACGATCATAGCTTGATAATCGCGTGCATCCCGTTCTGGACATGTTCATCTTCACCAGGGCACTGGTCACGTGCACAAGAAATACCTTCATGCCACGCTGCTGCCTCCACTTGCAAAAGATGCAAATGCAAGTAGAACCTATTAAAGTATTGTATAACATGTTTGGACGGATCAGGATGAAGAGAATACCGTTAGTTCATTACTAGAAAAAACAGATGGCAAACCAATAATGGCTAGTTTGTTGTTGTGCAGCCACGTTGGGCGCTTGGGGGGGCGACTTTGGCTGCAGCTCCCTTTCTCACGTACTTATTTCCCATCTTAAAACTAAGCTGCAAATTATCTAAGGCACAAGCATAAAATGGTTAGCACAGCGCAAGCTGTGCCAAGAGAGTATTAACTGACGTTCGGTTGCACTCGCCTCCAAGAACTAGAGTACTTCTGCATGCTGCAAAGTACTCAGCAGTTTGTTGTTGTGCAGCCACGTTGGGGTCCACCAGCTCAGCGTCTCACTAAACACCTCTCATCCAATGCTTCAAATCCACAGAGAACTTCTGCACAAATAGCACGCCCAGTTTGAACAGCTCTTACTTATGATTCACACCCACGCATGCGCAGTCCTTGAAAACCGCAGTCCTTGAAACCCGCTAAGCAATTAAGCAGTACAACAGGCACTTGAAAGAGGCTGTACACTGAAATTAGCCTGTCCGGAAAGTGAGACTATTAGTACTAAAGAAATTATATTTAAAGCTTGACAGCAAAACAAAGTCAGTAAGAACTGCATGACATCTCAGACTCTGAGAGTATAGCCCAGTTAGTGGCAGTCCGTTTTATACCTAAAGTGCCCTTCAGAAAATGCAAATGAAGCGTAGATAGCGAGCCAGATAATTCCTTATCCAGTTCTCCAACTGTTAATACGACTATCATTCATCTATTAATAGTTTAGCCAAATCATGTTGTTTGCATTGCAACTGCTGCTTCAACCACAAAAAAAAGGAAAAAGAAAAATTACGCAGGTAGTAAAAAACCACTCCCCACATTAATTAAGGAAAAGAAGCCACTTTGGTACCGGGTACCGTAAAGCTCCTCCGCCATTGAAAAAAGGAAATATCAATTGGGATCAGGAGGGTTGCAGGCTTGACTTGAAACCGTCTCCTGATGAGAGTTGATATTAGTGCTGGAAAGGGCACGTCTGGTATGGATGTGTTTGGCAGCGTAATTGACAGGATGAACATAAAGCTTGGAAGCTAGCACAATCCCGTAGGACCAAAAAGATATATTAAAGCTTCCCACAGTCACCCTGCAGGGCAAAAAACAATGCCGATTATGCGGGGTCTAATTAGGATGGTACGGTATATGTATACGGTAATTTTGGCAAGAAAACCACCAAATGTACGGTGTATATATGCGGTACTGGCCGACCCTACTTCTGTACCAAAACATCACACAAAAACACTGGACTTCTGGATCTGCCAAAATATAAGTCGCAACAAACAGCACACCTATGTAAAAGAGAGATGTCCATGCATCGCACTATTTGATTATTCATGCAATCATATAATGAATGAACGGATGATACGGGAGCTAGGGACATTAATTAATTAAACTGTTTCAGGGATCTGTAGACGTCGCTGATGATTATAATACCCATGGAAACGTAGCAAGACCCTAGGAATTTATTCCTGCATGTCAGGCTGAAGGCTTTTATGACCATGCTCAGTTCGGCCTCTCAACGATCATGTTTGTTTTTTTGTATGAGCATGGGTTATCTACAACACCTTGGGTCATCAGGTCCTCGTTCAAGGCGAAATACACAGGTTTTAGGACAGATATAGGCCTCTGAAAGTATACCATATTATTATCCGCCATCAATTGTACACATCCCCGCCCATCAAGCCTGTTCTTATACCTTCGAATTCAATCAATTTTTTGGCTTCTTCGCTCGATACACTGCTCTATTATATCGTTAACGGAACGTTGTACTACAGAAGTGATGCAATAATAAAAAACGGTAGTGCACGGGGGAGAAGAGCAGTCAGTTATCAATCAAGATTTTGGGTCATCTCTTCCAAAATACCCCGGAAACAATTTGGCACTTGAATTCAGTCTCCCCCCGATCTACTGTCACTCGGGTTATCTCTTATTATATTCGAAGCCATCGCAAAAGACGGGAGTCACTGGCGTCACTGGGATACAACGGGCACAAATGACACAAAATGTGTCGCTTGGTTTCCTCAAAATTTCGCTAAAATTAAAATATCGTTATCATTTTCCATGGTGTTCGGGAGCGTAGTGTTTGCATGGGGTGAGTTAGGGCTCTCTGCAAGGCTACTGCAAAGGATTTGATGCCTGGAGCTGACAGGCATTATCAGGATCCCCTTCATTCATACACTGGTACACAAACGAAACGCGTATGCAGGTGTGAACGAGGATGGACAGCTGGGTCTGGACAGGGATAAGAACAACCTTTTGGCCCCCACAGTTGTTGAGTCACTCCTAGGTGTGGAATTCAAGGGGCGCTCACGCTTGTCCTCCCCACTTGTGGGCGGATCACGGAACACGCTCGCAATTGATGCTGAAGGGGAGGTGCGTATGTTTGCTTTCTGGCTATCTAATACCTATGCTCAAGGACAGTGTCACTTGTGTTGAAGTGTTCTTGTGAGTCCTCAACCACAAAAAGTAAGTCGCACAACAGGTGTACTCCTGGGGCTGGAATGACCGAGGGACACTTGGACACGGGCACAGAGCTCCCGAGCGCAAGCCACGCAGGGTGCAGGCCCTCGCGGGCAAGAACATTGTACAGGTGGGGTCCCAGCCGCTGAACTGTGTGTGACACAAGCTCGTGTGATCCCTGCAGTGAGAGCACGTGTGCTTGCATACAAACATACATGCTCATGAAAACACACACACACACACAAATACACACATATGCTCACACACACACTGACACACACACACAAATACGCACACTATATGCTCACATGCACGCACGCACACACACGCACACCACACACACACACACACAATACACACTATATGCTAACATGCACGCACGCACGCACGCACACACACGCACCACACACACACACACACACATGCACACACATACACACACACATGCACACACATACACACACGCGCACACACACATGCATGCGTACGCATAGGTACTCACAAACACACACACACATACACACACACACACACACACACACACACGCGTACAATAGTTTGCAACTCCTGCGCTTGCACATGCGCTTAACATTTACATTTCTATGGGTTTTTGCACAAACACATGCACAAATACATGGAGTCAGGGTCGTTTTTTGTGCCTCTGACTGTTTAACCACAAACAGGTGCACGTGAATGGCTGGCACTGCCTGGCTCTGTCC
>Ga0307942_1003725_pt1:10000-12327 | contig 12327 bp, 8 predicted proteins | sample OrgLakmetagen175_FD_201846 | JGI IMG/M metagenome (GOLD analysis project Ga0307942, IMG submission 201846) | Saline water microbial communities from Organic Lake, Antarctica - #175 | ecosystem: Environmental > Aquatic > Non-marine Saline and Alkaline > Saline | place: Antarctica...
TGTGTGTGTGTGTGCGTGTGCATGTATTTGTGTGTGTGTGTGCGTGTGTGTATTTGTGTGTGTGTGTGCGTGTGCGTGTGTGTGTGCGTGTGTGTGTGCGTGTGCGTGTGTATTGGTGTGTGTGTATTTGTGTGTGTATGTGTGTTTGTGTGTGTGTGCGTGCCCCTTGCGTGAATTGAGTAAAGTAAGTTAGTTGCATTGGCAGCATGCGCTCTCTCATGCTGACTGAGGGTAGAGAGGTGGGAATGTTTATTATTCACCTCGGCATCAAAGTGGCTCCTAAGGGGGTGTCTTTTTCTGCCTGCTGCGTAGTCTACAGAGTACTCTCTCTCTCTCTCTCTCTCTCTCTCTCTCTCTCTCTGTAGTTTATTTCTTTTTTCCTTACCCCTGTGTGGCTCACACTGTGTGTGCATGCCCCTCGCGTGCAACATCAAGCAGGTTGCGTGTGGCAGCATGCACTCCCTCATGCTGACTGAGGGCGGAGAGGTGTGGACTTGCAGTACGTACCCCTGTGTCGCTCACACTGTGTGTGCATGCCTGTCGCGTGCCACAGGTGAAGCAGGTTGCGTGTGGCAGCATGCACTCCCTCGTGCTGACTGAGGGCGGAGAGGTGTGGACTTGCAGTACGTACCCCTGTGTCGCTCACACTGTGTGTGCATGCCTGTCGCGTGCCATAGGTGAAGCAGGTTGCGTGTGGCGGCATGCTCTCCCTCATGCTGATTGAGGGCGGAGAGGTGTGGACCCGCAGTACGTACCCCTGTGTCGCTCACACTGTGTGCATGCCTGTCGCGTGCCACAGGTGAAGCAGGTTGCGTGTGGCGGCATGCACTCCCTTGTGCTGACTGAGGGCGGAGAGGTGTGGATGTGGGGCGAGCCATGGGGAGACTTCTCCTTGTATCTGGACAGGCACCCTAGAAAGGTGAGGGCGCACATCAGTGTGTTTAAATTGGAGGGGGTGGTTAAGGGTTTGGTGCAAAAGAAAAGGACATCAGGTCAACACACAAAATATGCGTAGTGTGTGTGCATCCTAGAAAGAAGGGTCAGGGTTTATGCTCTGCTTTTTGTGCATAGTGTTCTGCCGCCTCGTTTGCTCTCACCTCTACCCTTGTTTGCTCTCACCCTCTATCCTTGTTTGCTCTCACCCTCTACCCTTATTTGCTCACACCCTCTACCCTCGTTTGCTCTTACCCTCTACCCTTGTTTGCTCTCACCCTCTACCTTCGTCTGCGCTCACCTGTACCCTTGTTTGCTCTCACCCTGTACCCTTGTTTGCTCTCACCCTCTACCCTCGTTTGCTCTCACCCTCTACCCTCGTTTGCTCTCACCCTCTACCCTCGTTTGCTCTCACCCTCTACCCTCGTTTGCTCTCACCCTCTACCCTTGTTTGCTCTCACCCTCTACCCTCGTTTGCGCTCACCCTCTACCCTTGATTGCTCTCACCCTGTACTCTTCCTCATGGCCTCTCCTTAAAAGTGATCCCTTGCCTTGTCTGGTGGGACCACTTCGGAGGTGACCATATGGTAGCAGGGGTGACCAATTGGTAGCAGGGGTAGATGATGAAACCGTATGGTAGCAGGGGTGACCGTTTGGTTGCAGGGGTGGATGAGGAGGATACCATCTGGTAGCAGGGGTGACCATCGGAGGAGACCATATGGTAGCAAGGGTGGATGAGGAAGAGACCATTTGGTAGTAGGGGTGACCTTTTGGTAGCAGGGGTAGTTTAGGAAGATATCATTTGGTAGTAGGGGTGACCATATGATAGCAGGGGTGACCATATGGGAGCAGGGGTGACCATTTGGTAGCAGGGGTGCTTTAGGAAGATACCATTTGGAAGCAGGGGTGGATGAAGAAGAGACCATTTGGTAGCAGGGGTGACCAAATGGTAGCAAGGGTGGTTTAGGAAGATACCATTTGGTAGTAGGGGTGATTGTATGGTAGCAGGGGTGACCGTATGGTAGCAGGGGTGACCATTTGGTAGCAGGGGTGGATGAGGAAGAGACCATATGGGAGCAGGGGTGACCATTTGGTAGCAGGGGTGACCGTATGGTTGCAGGGGTGACAATGCGGGAGCAGGGGTGACCAGATGGTAGCAGGGGTGACCAAATGGGAGCAGGGGTGACCATATGGGAGCAGGGGTGACCATTTGGTAGCAGGGGTGGATGAGGAATTGACCATATGGCAGTAGGGGTGACCATATGGTAGCAGGGGTGACCATATGGTAGCAGGGGTGACCATATGGGAGCAGGGGTGGTTTAGGAAGATACCGTTTGGTAGCAGGGGTGGATGAGGAAGAGACCATATGGTAGTAGGGGTGACCGTATGGGAGC
>Ga0307942_1003726_pt1 | contig 12326 bp, 10 predicted proteins | sample OrgLakmetagen175_FD_201846 | JGI IMG/M metagenome (GOLD analysis project Ga0307942, IMG submission 201846) | Saline water microbial communities from Organic Lake, Antarctica - #175 | ecosystem: Environmental > Aquatic > Non-marine Saline and Alkaline > Saline | place: Antarctica: Organic Lake...
CATGAACTTGTCAGCTACAGCTGCCCTAACCAGGCGTCCTTTCTCTTGTCATGTCTGGATTAATGTAGCACAAATTCAACTTTCTACCCTTGCCATCCTGCATGAACTTGTCAGCTACAGCTGCCCTAACCAGGCGTCCTTTCTCTTGCCATGTCTGGATTAATGTAGCACAAATTCAACATTCTACCCTTGCCATCCTGCATGAACTTGTCAGCTACAGCTGCCCTAACCAGGCGTCCTTTCTCTTGTCATGTCTGGATTAATGTAGCACAAATTCAACTTTCTACCCTTGCCATCCTGCATGAACTTGTCAGCTACAGCTGCCCTGACCAGGCGTCCTTTCTCTTGTCATGTCTGGATTAATGTAGCACAAATTCAACTTTCTACCCTTGCCATCCTGCATGAACTTGTCAGCTACAGCCGCCCTGACCAGGCGTCCTTTCTCTTGTCATGTCTGGATTAAATGGTCACAATGGTTACAAGGGGGGGTGACCGTCAGCCAGGTTGTTTGGCTGATGTCTGGATTAATGTAGCACAAATTCAACTTTCTACCCTTGCCATCCTTGTTTTTGCGCACGCCTTCGCAGCACTGCATTGTGCAACGCAACCCAGCCTGGAAACCTCTGTCGGGGTCACTCTTTCTCCTTTCCGAGGCTTTTATCCTGAGCTTGAGCAACACTTCAAAGAGGCCAAGCTGGACCCAAACGACAACTCCTGGGATCAGGTGCGTACAAGCATTAAGCATTGTTGTGAAGTGATTATATGTTCTTACACCTTTTCTTACTTTTCATTTGTTGAATGGCAAGTCTTTTTGAGCATACCCTCCTCTTACAGCCCAGCTCTTGTCAGGATCTGGCACAAGGGCAGTTTTGCCCTCCCCTTTTTCTTGCTTTCGAACATCAGGTCCCTTTTTCGTTGATTACAGGGAGCGGATATTCACTGTCTATAATTCTTGCTTTCGAACATCAAAATTCCTTTTTCGTTGATACAGGGAGCGGATATTCACTGTCTTTAGTTCCGTTTGCTGTCCCTTAAAAACCCAGCAACACGCTCCAGGCAGTAAGCATTCCCTCTAAACTGCTTGGTAGCCTCCTTTGAACTCTACATATGGTGGTCTGTTATTTGTGGCCTATGTACTTCCCTTGGCTGTCCAGGTTCCCAGACAAATCCTATGTGCAGATCTCTTCCCCCTTCTTTATTTACTGGATCAGGTGTACGATTTTTCTGCTGGTGAGGAGATTGATGGAACAACGCAGCACTGGAAGCTTGATCACAGCCCTCGTCCGCCCTGGTACGCACCCATGGTGAGTGGCTCTTGATTGAACTATGAGGCAAAGCCTCTCAGTGCACTTGCTAAAGTCGGCAAAATGCACGTCAGGGTTGTGGTCTGCTTCAAGGCACAGCGTTTTTTCCATAAATACCTGCAAGGCGTTTACTCAAAGCTTCACTTCATTTGTTGCCGTAGAACACTGGGATACTACTATGCATAATCAACGTTGCAGCACTACTGTGCACACACCACAATTTCAACATTGGTAGGTACAGGAGGTGACTGCAGCCCCTCCTGCAGGGCCTTCACAACAGAGCGCACAGGAAACACGGACTCGTCCTGAGGCCTTACCTTCCCCTCCAACTCAGCTGAATGGCTTCAGTGCTGCAGGTGCGATGTGTCTCGGGGGGGATTCATCCTTTGGTGATGAAGTCAAGCTTCAATCTTTTGTCGAACACTGCTGTTCCAAATTTCTAAGCATTTTGTGGTTTTGCATTTTCCTGCTGGTTAGTGCTATTGTGGCTGCAGTTTCTGTCCACTCTTTTGCAGCATGCCTTGAAAGATTGGCCAATGCAGTCCAAGTTTGTCGCAAAAGATCTTTCAAGTTTGTTGCTCAAGCTTTTTCCGCTGATTATGCCATCAATGAGATTAGCTGCATGGCCATGGGTTCACCTTCATACACTCGTTTGTGCAACATAATAACGATCAGGTACCACCAATGGGATAGCTGCACAGGCGCTGAGGTGTGAGGATGCACGTGAGGGGTGGCGAGCTCAGAACAGGTGAGTACTGTGTATGGTAGCAAATTTGGATCTGCCCAGTAAAAAAAGTACTCTGCTGCCCAGCAGCACTGCTTCCCCTTCTTGAATGCTTGAGGTGTATTGCTGCCTAGTCCTGTCTCAGGCAGAGGGTTCGGGAAGTCATGTTCTACAGGGTTTTGATGCTGGCTGTAGCAGTCTGCTGTGCTATTTCCTAGCCAAAAGAAAGGCCCCTTGCTTTTGATGCTGGCTGTAGCAGTCTGCTGTGCTATTTCCTAGCCAAAAGAAAGGCCCCTTGCTTTGATGCTGGCTGTAGCAGTCTGCTGTGCTATTTCCTAGCCAAAAGAAAGGCCTCTTGCTTTGATGCTGGCTGTAGCAGTCTGCTGTGCTATTTCTCAGCCAAAAGAAAGGCCCCGAAGCCAACTTAATAAAACAAAATGTGGGAGAGAGGCACAAGAGTAAATTATAGGTTGAAGTAGCCCTGGGTTCCCATGGCAACTACTAATATTACAAGCAGCATGCATACAGCATAAATACAGCAGCATGAAGAAGCACAAGGAATGCAAGCCTACGTCGCCCCATGTGCATGTGTAGAACCGGATTCTTTGCTGCTTGAATCGCAGAGCAGGGTTAGCCTCACAGCAGCAGGCAGAAGCTGAGGCAAGGCGCAGGGATCGGGCTCGAGCTGCTCAGGTGCTTCAAGAGAAGGCTCAGGTGGGAAGTGGAGGAGGGGGGTGTTATGAAAAGCAAGCAGCTTTGCTCTGCTCCAAAGGCTAAGCTAGAGTCAGAATAGTTCCGGTGTCAGTACTTCAAGACGGCAGCATATGACAGAGTTCTTGTTAGGCCTATGCCTGATCACACACTTCATTATTTTGGTTAGCTGTTATTATGACGCGCATTTCCGTCTCCACAATCCAGGTTCGCGCTTCACAAAAGGAAGCACGACATGCTGAGATTGTAAAAGCCCGCACACAAGCCGTTTCCCAAGCCAGCCAGGGCGTATCAAGCTCTGAAGGACCTGGCGGATGGCAAAAGGTGAAGGGGGGAGGGAAGTGCGTAGAGTTGGCCAGAACCATATATATACGGTATATACACGGTAAATTTGGCAGGAAAATCACCAAATATACGGTCATATACGGCGTGTATATACGGTTCTGGCCAACCCTAGAATTGCATCAACAAAAAGGAAGCCTGACATCCCTGTAAGCGTGTGGCTGCAACTTAGGAAGCTGCTGATACACACCTCGCTGGTACACATAATGTGTACGTATAGTAAAAACCGTACCGTACCGTACCGTACACCGTACAGTGCACAGGCCTGTACACATTTACCAGAGGGGGGCGACTGACCCCCTAAATGGGCATGTTCAAATGTTCCTGGAGTATGGGCGCCGCAAGAGCTTGCTACAGTCAGACTTGTTTTCAAACCATGGCTCCAGGCTGACCATAGCCATTGAGTTTCGTTGTAGCAAACTATGGCGATGATGTCTAATTTGCAACAGCGTGAACCTTATCGTGAATCTTAACGTGAACCGTAACAGTGAACCTTAACGTGAACCTTACAACAGATCACCCACCACACCAAATCACATCTTTTGTGGTGCTTTGGTGTCCTCTATAAAATAAATATCACCAACAAAAATGGAGTGGATCAATAAAGAAGTTCTAGTGGCCAGTGTGGCTTTGATTCCTGTCAAATTGCACGCATATTGATTTACGTGAAGATAAGCACATATGCACGTAATTAACAATGCCATCTTTCAATAGAAGCAAGAATGGTCTCAATTGGAAAAAGGGGCGTTGAATGGGTTCAATACAAGTGTACAAAAGGACCATTTTAGGGCATGTGTTCAGTCGCCCCCCTCTGCAAATTTACAAAATAACATGTACGGAGTACTGTTTGATATTTCCCTTCGGCAAAGACACCTTGCATTGACACAGTATATGTTGAAAGATGATATTGTCCAAGGTCATTGCTGAAAGGTGTTCATGTCACCTTGTACATTGCTTGCACAGTACCTTAGCCTGCACGTTTGCAAAGTTTTGTTTGGTCTTCTTTCTTTCTACCTATGCAAGGTTTTTATTGAGTCAGCAGTTCATGTTCCGCATTTCATACACTTCAGGTGGCCAACTTGCTGAAGGACCCAGTTACTGGCTCCATCGGGCAGGTTGTGCCCGCCAACAACGGAAAGAATGGAAAAAATAATGGAGGAAATGCTGGAGGCGCCGCGACCTGTAAGGACGTAGGGCGCATGCGCCAGGTGCTGCTCTCGCTAGCCATGCAAGAGAAGTGGTAGCAAAGTATTCGCCACTAAGTTATGTGGATTGAAGAAGTTGGTTGATGAGCAAAGGAACTGGAAGGATTGATGAAAATGTCTGACGTTTGAGCAGGTGAGCTCAAATGTTCCTCCTTACTGCATTTTGTTTAAATTTGACTAGAAGGATATGTTTGACCTAGGAGAAAATGGTAAAAGAGAAAGGATTCTTTTTTAGTCATCCTTATCTTGCTTAAAATAATGGGGACTTGGGAAAAGTCCTGTGTTGCAATTATTGCGCTTTTAGAAAAAGACCGCGGCTGAATATGCGGAACGTCGCAATTTTTTAGGCTCAGTAATAAGGGCAACAATGCACAAGTACGCAAGTGTCCTCAGGGTCATCATTTGGCACCTCCTCTCTAGTACCGGTACCAAAGCCAAGAAACTTGATTGTAGATATTGATGCAAGGTGCCGCAGGACAAGAGCGTCCCCATTCCTGTTCAAATGCAACGGGAGTGGCTATTCGAGGAAAACCAGGGTTCTTAACTGATAAGCGAATAAGGAACCAGTGCTTTCTTGTGGACCAAAAAGCAATTCTCTTCGGACTTAAGCGACGAATATCACTATAAATTGACGACATTCATCACAAAAAAATTTTATACATATTATATTTTCCACGGTTGGAATTCGTAACGCCACAAGCTTTATTCGCTCCTTTATTGTCCTGTTAGCTTTCAGTATTTATTTCCATTTCATCTCAGTGGCCGCCGGCCATGTTTCTTGCCTTCTGTGCACAGCACGCGGCAATCACTCTAGCACTCTCCGTAGGGCTCGTGCTGGTTTCATACGTCGTTGAGACAGCCACTTACAAGACCCTCACTTTTCTGGAGCATAAGGGAATAATTGAGAGGTTGGAAACGGCCTGCGCAGCATGAATTCTCAGATCGTACGTAGTGAACATCGCACTGTAACACCTCTCCATTAACATTTGGCAGGCTCGCACCACAGTACACCGCAACTGAGACCCACTATCAGAAGCAGGTGGGTCATGGAGCGAGGTGGGAGGACGGCTGTTGAACGCTTAAGGCTGAGTGCTGTATGCTATTACAACTCAACAAAATAGCAGATTAATCAACCACCACGAATATTTTCTTTTTTTTGAGCTACCAGGTGGCGGTCACGTTCTTGGTGGCCTCCTGGTTTGTTCTGGTCATTGCCCTTTGGCCTCCTGTGTTGGAGCGATTGCTGAATTCGGCACGACCGCGATGGAACCCCTTGGAGGTGAGTTTGCTATTCAACCTTTTGCATCACCCAATACGTTGAAGTTTGCCAAGTGCAGCCCTGCCTCACACTCAAACATTTCTTCCTGCGTTGCTGCTGTGCAGTTAGCTCTAACCTGCTGGTGAGTTTGGTTAAGCGAGAGGGCTCTGGAAGCATGTTTTCAAAGCTCAAAAGTGCACCATGTCCCACGCATTACCTTAACCTCATCAAGTTTCGCGCACTAAAACAGGCTGGGCGTGGTGCTCCATGATGCCTGGTTCTGGTCCCTACACCACATGCTGCACAAGAACAAGACCCTTTACCAAAAGTAAGTGGGATGGGGTCAGTGTTACAGCGGTCAGGTCTTTTGCGTCTGGATAACGGAAGGAAGAGGATAAATGCAAGCAGTGGGAAGAATTGGTTCCAAGCTTAATGAGTTCAAAAGAGCTCCTTTGATGCGCCCGCTCTTGTGAAAATCCAAGATCAGTACAGAAACAGATTGGTCATGAGATGAAAGGTAATTTGTTATGTTGCTCAATTGTGTGCTGCAGGATTCACATCTTACACCACCGATCGGAAGGAGACCTGACTGTCTTTGGTAAGTCATTAACATATTGCACGCTATTAAGGAATTAACGAGAATGTTGCCAAACTGTTTGAGGGTAAACATAACGCTCCTGGTGAAAAGCTGTGCTCCTTGTTTAATTTATTGAGGTAGCCAAACCTCAACAGCATATACTGCACAATGTTTTAATTAAGCCAGTTTCATTGCATATTTGCTTATATCAGGTTAGGTAGGTAGATCCGTCTCACATGCTATTTTTCTAACATTATGCACGCAGGCACAGCAGACATGGACCCTATCGAAGCTATCGCACTGGTCTTTGGATTCTATGCTGCTGCACTTCTTTCTTACGCTTACTTGGTGAGAAACCCTTTGCTGGTTTAATATTTGGATGATGGCATCTGCTAGCTTTCTTCTTGTCTGAGAAGCGATGACTGCTATTACTATGTTTCTACTACGCATGCAAGAAACAGCTGTTCCTGCTTGAGATGTCTTGCCCATTTCATGACAAAATGTTCTCTTAACTGTTTGATACACAATCATCTATTCATACATGTAGCTGGGCTATTGGAACCCCGTGTCCTATGCCTTCCTTGTGCTCCTGGAAGCAAACATGAATATGATGGGTAGGTTTTTCTATGTGTGAAGACTTGGAAATGAACTTGCTCTTGTTGCATTAGCTAACAACTTGTATTATGAGTTGAAGTGCAGCCAATAGGATCCTGTATGTTACATCACTTCAGACACCTGTAGCCTTTACCTGAACAGTTCCTGCCAACATATGCTCTAACCATATGCTCTAACCATAAACGAATGGTGTCAAGATCCAAATGACTACTTTATCTTGCAGGTCACTGTGGCTACAGGCAACCCCTTTGGCTTGCAGTCATCCAATCTTGGGGCGTTTGCTTTACACCTGGCAGTGCACACGCCAAGACCCACTACATCCACCATCTCAAACCCACTGTAAACAGGGCTCTATACTTTACCTGGTACAATCTCAAAAGCTGAGAAGATAATTTATTTTGAAATTGTTAGCTTGGAAGACGTAGAATGCACGCACGCACACAACGCACGCACAGATACATTCACCTCCCGCTAGGCCGTCCTGAACTCTGTGCTCTGCTCGTCATAAGCAGAGTGTTGCGGACATGACCGTGACTGTGACCGTGACCGTGTGTGTGTGTATAGTAGACTTCATCTCCCTCGCTGTAGGTTTAAGGGTTCAAGGCTTGACGTTTTGCCTGCTCGCTTCCAGCCGTTTTAAGCCCTCTTGAGCCTTCTCTTCTGTTGGGTCTGCAATGATAGGAGTGTTGCAGCATTCATGCTGCGGCAATTATGTACAATAAAATTAGGTGCAGCTCTGCCCATGCTGGTGGTTGCTAAAGTGCATCTGGAATACACACTGGTTTTAATTGTGTGTGAAAACATCAATATGGCAGGTGCACATAAGCAAGTGAGTAAGCACGATCTAGGATTGCAAGATGCCAGAAATAAATGAATCATATCCATTTTTGCAACCTGAAACATGTACGTTTTGCGCTCAGGTGGGACAAAGCCATGGGCACCTTTCAAGATACTCACCCAGCCATCAAGGTACACAAAAGGGTGTCTAGTAGGAGGCATGGTTGTAAGCGTCCAGGAACAAGAATGCGAATTTTCTCCCAGGAAAAAGAAAGAGTAACAATGAAATAAATTATCAAGATGGCAGTTAAATCCTCTTCCTGCATTGGTCCCGGGCGCTGTACAACTTCTCCACCAAAAAAAAAAGGAAAGGATTGGGACTAAGAGGGTTGCAGACTGGCCTGAAGCCGGCTCCTGATGAGAGTAGGCAATGATACTGGAAATCTCTTTAAAGGGTCCGCCTGGTACAAACTTACTCGAAAAAATTGCCTCATCTGTCTTCTTCTTGCACTCTTCACCCTACTTATTTTATCCTCTCCCATCACATGGCTTTGCAGGAATTCAGCCCAGAGCAGCAACGGGAGTATGAGCTCAGGGTGAGACAACAACTTGTTTTTTGCATATCTTGATGAATATTATTTCATGTTTTATTACCTAGCCATTAAGACCCCTGGAGAAAAAAACCAGCTTCCAGGAGACTTGCTAGCAAGCATCTGCTCCTCATGTTCAAGCATAACCTTCCCATTTTCCCGTGGCCAATGCGCCTATGCAATACTAAATGCCGTGTGCTTCGGCACCTCACATCTTATAGCCTATAGCATTCTTTGTAGCATTAATCAAAATTGTTACTTGCCTGCAGGCTTTTGTTGCATGCAAGCATGCTTTTTTGAGCGGCGTGCAGCAGATGCGTGCGTTTGTCAAGAGTATTGGCCTACCAGCAACGAGTAGCAGCAAGCCTTCTCCACTGATGCTGCCTATTGAAGCCATTACCAACAAAAAGGAGCGAGATTGCAAAGTGGCTTGAAACTCCCCATTGCTTGTGACTGGATATTGCTTTAGTTGGTAGCGATGGCAGCGTGGATGGACGTTTTTAAAGAACTGCATTGTTAGCCAGCCAAATACTTTGCCTTGAAGATTTGAACAAAAACTCAGTCTACTTTTGTTGCATTTGCAGTCTGTTAAATAATTGATAATACATGGTTTGCCTTTGCATTCCCTTCACAAGCCGCCGTCTACAACACGCCAGAGCGCATGTGCTGACTGTGGCATTCATCTGCCAAAACTCATTAGTTTTTGCTGGACTAAAACAATGTCAGCATTTAGTCTAAAATACATGCTGTACTGCCCAAACAAAATCAAATGCGAGTAGCTGCTGGACAGTTTAGGAGGTCAAAGGGTTGCGACTTGGACCTAAAACCCATACTATTTGCCCATACAAGATCAAATGAAGTAGCTGCTGGACAGTTTATGAGGTCAAAGGGTTGCAAGTATTGTTTGTCTAAGATCTCTAAGTTAAATTCATAACTGTTAAAAACGTAAGCATGCATGCATTAAGGAAAGGCTCTCAACTAGCCAGAAACGACCAGTCGATGGCCCTACTCTTGCTACCAGGCCTCATTTACATCTGTCAACCACGCTGCGAAACTTGTCCTTACAGGCACACAATTTACTGTTGAGGTACACATCGGAGGTCGTGGGATCGATTCCTGTTGAGGGGACGATAAATATCGGGAGGCGGAATCGCCGCGTTTGCTACAAGGACGCCTCCGGGATTTGGCACTGGGGAGACGCGCGCAACCTTGGGGGTGATGGTACTTGTATTCTTGGCCTCCCTTTTTTTGTTGAGGTTTAAAACAGAGGTCTTAGTACACACCATTGGCAAGCAAACGCGTTGCAACAACTCCGATATGTACCTCAACATTTCCGTTGCTATAATCAAATCTCATCAGAAGTCATATTGGTCAACCCTTTTTTATCCCCATCAATCTTTTTTGTTGTGGTGGAGGAGATTTACAATAAACTCGGTACTAAAGTGGCCCTTTTTCATAATTTGTGGGAAGTGGTTTTCATTGCCTGCGTAGTGTTTTTATACCATATAAAACACAACGGTCAGTGCCAATCCCAGTCAAGTGCAAGTTTGTGTGGGTGTTTGGGTGGGTGGGTGGGTGGATGGGTGTGTGGGTTGGTGTGTGGGTGGGGGGGGGGGGGGTGGAAAGCAGTGGCAGCAAGTTGGTAACATTGTGGCTAACTCATATGCTTAATGCTGACGACTTGACTCTGACAGCTAATGATCCAATCCAATTGCAGAAAAAGTTGAGACGTCTATCTGGAATTGTATGCTGCGGTGGAGGAGTTTTACAGTACCCGGTATTAAAGTGGCTCCTTTTACTTAATTGATGTGGGGAGTTGTTTTTCACTGCCTGCGTTTTTTCTCTATATATGCAGTGAAAGAGTTTGTTTTTTGTAAAAGGGTTTCTGACTGGCCTCATGCAATGTTGTGGCTTTACAAAACATCTGCTAATTGGTGTGTGCTTCAGAAAAGTGTGCAAGAACCCTTGCAATTTTGCTGGGTCAGGCTTATAAGCTGTCATATTTTGGAACAGGATGTTTGATTTAACTATATATCTAAGCAAACTACCCTAAGCAACAACAGCCACAAACCAAAATCCACCACCCCCAGCAGCCCCTCAGAAGCAAGACCAAGCTTGCTCACTTCTTCCACCCCTTGCCAATCCCCCACAGCCCAAAAGCCCTCCTCAATACAACGAGACCACCATGACAGGTGTCGTTGCTTCAGTCCGTATCAGAGATCCAACGCCCTCTTGCAACACCCCAGGCGCCAAGCAAAGAAGTACCACAAATAAACAACGTGAAAGAGGGAGTAATTGGTGCTAAGCACTAAGAAGGAGGCCGGCCTGGCAATGCTGTTAAGGCTACTTTGGTTAATGTAGATGGTCTTTTGTTTTCAGCTTGAACGCCTATGTGATCACAGTACAGCATCACATTGCAGTGTTGGAGATTAGAATAACGATGTTGTTTCCATATTTACCTCTGCACTCTCTACGTACACTGTGTATCATCTCCCTATCCCTACAAACACAACTGACCACAAAGGCAAAGGAGTTGCTGTTCTCATAGACCAAAGCATTCATGACTCTGTCATTGTTTGGCACGTTTCTGAGCAGATTGAAGCTATTTGGCTGAAGTATGCAAGGCAGGAAATTTCAAACGTTCCTGGTTATGTAGCATTCTTGGACGCTGTCTATTTAAAGCCTAAACTGATAAAAAGAGCAACAGTGACATTACGGAGAGCTTTGAACACTTCTTTGACGAGGCCACCACTGCTTCTCTCAACTTTACCAACTTCCTTATGATGGGTGATTTCAACGCACACATAGGTGATCTCTCTGAGTTTACCGACGAGCACTACGACATTCAAGATGACTTTAAGTGCTTACAACATGCTCGTCTCACCTGCTGCAAATCGGTAAATCGTGCTGGTAAACTGCTCCTTGACACTGCTGCCGCTGGTCCTTACATGCTCACTACTGGCAGAGGTAAGGGAGATTATGGACAGGCCACCTTTGTGGGGTATCATGGCAGGCATAGAAGTAGACCTGATCACATCCTCATGACTCCCAACTTTTATCATAATTTGCTGAGCACTGATATTCAACCTTCTAACGAGCGAATCGCTGATCACTGCAGTATCACAGCGTGTTTCAAAGTAAGACAGAGTGGTTTGACAGGAGCTGATATGAATCTTGAGCCTCAGCATGTTTGTCACGGTGGCTGTCCGAAGCACATATTGAGGTGGAATCGTGACAAAGCACTTCAATACGCTGAACATCTTGGAAACAAAATTGAAGGCCACAATTTTTTCATGAAGGCTATTGAGAGAAAGGACGTAGAAGCAGCTAACAAATATGTAAGGGCTATGATTATTTCAGCTGCTTGCACTTCTGGTATGGGGAAGTTTTCGCCCTGCGTTTTTTTATCGGAAGAATCAAAGGGTGGCAGCTGGATCCAGAAAGGCTCCTTGGTTTGATGATGTATGCAGGAGAAGGAGAAGGGATTATTTTACGCTCTTTGAGGGACGGTAGAGAGGATTTACAGGATACAAAGAAAGAGTACAGAAAGCATACGCGGAGGGCTGCACGCAAATTCTCAAAACAACAGACTGCTATTTTTTTGGACAAGTTGAGCAAAAGGGATCCAGCTATTTACGACGTGCTGAAACAAAGAAAGACAACCTGTCCATCCCCTGTGCCTACAAATGCTTGGAATACCTACCTCCTTTTACATTTCAATGCTAAACCACCTCCTAAACCTCCTGATGCACTGAACAGGAATTCAAGGCACATAGTGCACGGGCTTCAGCTGTCCCTTTGGGTCGTGGTCGTATTTCACAAGGTATGAGCAGAACTGCCGATGCCTTTGACTGTCCGAGTCTCGCTGTTATGACGTGTCTGGTCTCCAAATTATTGGGTAAGATGACTGCCTCTTCTTCACCCGGCTTTGAAGATTTCTCAGCTCCTTTATTAAAGTACGCTTACCCAGGTGATGAGAAAGATAAAAATGTGATTGTCCCTTACCTGGCCAACCTCTTTCACGTTGCTTTGGGTGAGAAACGTTATCCTGCTTGTTGGAAAAAAGCCAAGATCTCCCCCCTTTACAAAAAAGGCTCTAAGCTTGATCCCAACAACTACCGCATGTTGGCTGTGAGCGGGACTTTGTATAGACTCTACGCCAACGTTTTGAGAGAACTAGTGACCAAGTGGTGTGTTGAGAACCGAAAAGTTCCTGACACGCC
>Ga0307942_1003728_pt1 | contig 12323 bp, 10 predicted proteins | sample OrgLakmetagen175_FD_201846 | JGI IMG/M metagenome (GOLD analysis project Ga0307942, IMG submission 201846) | Saline water microbial communities from Organic Lake, Antarctica - #175 | ecosystem: Environmental > Aquatic > Non-marine Saline and Alkaline > Saline | place: Antarctica: Organic Lake...
TCTCTCTCTCTCTCTCTCTCTCTCTCTCTCTCTCTCTCTCTCTCTCTCTCTCTCTCACACACACACACACACACACACACACACACACACACACAAACACATACACACGCACACGCACACGCGCACACGCACATCAATCACACACATACACATGCACCAACACAGAACAAAAACACAGGTTAATGCACAAACGCAGACACACGCACTCATATATGTGTTAGCCAAGCGCTCACATTCATGCGCGCTCACACACATGCGCATGCACACTCGCAAGTTCACAACACAGTCATGCTCGCTGGCATGCTTACAGGCATCACTAAATGCTGCGCTCGATCCTATTGGGGAAGAGAAATATGAGGAGTCACTTAACAGCGACCCTGACTAGCTTTTTTTCAGTGCGGGGAAGGTAAAGGGCACTTTCTAGGGTGAAGATTGGGGTCAGTAGGTTTGCTGCAGGCTGGAACTGGTGTTAAGGCTGGTGTGACTGTAGCTGAGGCTGGTGCAACTGGTGCTGAGGCGGGTGTGACTGGTGTTGGAAGTAGTGCTGAGACTGAGACTGGTGCTGAGACTGATGTTGGAACTGGTGCGATTGTTGCAACCGGTGCTTACTGAACGATGGTGGTCAGTATAGTATGACTGCAAATGGATCGTCCATGCACTTTTTTGGGGCTTAGTTGTGAGCAACTGTCATTGCTCAATGCTAATTGAACGAGGATGTATAGCACATTGCAGCTACGGTGTGTGTGTTCAACGAAGGAACAGATCAGGATTGCAGCTATGGTGTATAGGCTCAACGAAGGAACAGATCAGGATTGCAGCTATGGTGTGTGTGTTCAACGAAGGAACAGATAAGGAAATCAGGGTTGGGTTAGGGTTTTGGTTTTTTTGGGTTTAGGGTGTTTAGCTAGTTATTAAACGAGGATTTATAGCACAAGGATTAGCTAGTTATTAAACGAGGATTTATAGCACGAGGGTTAGCTAGTTATTAAACGAGGATGTATAGCACGAGGGTTAGCTAGTTATTAAACGAGGATGTATAGCACGAGGGTTAGCTAGTTATTAAACGAGGATGTGTAGCACGAGGGTTAGCTAGTCATTAAACGAGGATTTATAGCACGAGGGTTAGTCAGTTTTAAACGAGGATGCATAGCACATTGCAGCTATGGTGTAGGTCCAACACGAGGATTTATGTCCAACACGAGGATTTAGGTCCAACACGAGGATTTAGGTCCAACACGAGGGTTTATGTCCAACACGAGGATTTAGGTCCAACACGAGGATTTATGCACATTGCAGCTATAGCACATTGCAGCTATAGCACATTGCAGCTATAGCACATTGCAGCTATAGCACATTGCAGCTATAGCACATTGCAGCTATAGCACATTGCAGCTATGGTGTAGGTCCAACAAAGGAACTGATAAGGAAATCAAGGAGAAGAGTCTGCGCAGGCTGTTAAGTCCACTTCTCATATAATTTGTTGAGGAAAAGGGTTGTCAGATATCTCAGTATAATGCAGAGATGGAGGGAAGGTCTAAACTCAATTCTTGTGAAAGAAATGGATTGATAGATTGTGGACATTTGGGTTAGATTGCATACGCTTTTGGGTTCCACTCTTCAAAGTGTGGCGGAAGCAAGTGCTCATAGGGCTGACATAGCCTGCACTGCCAGGGGCGATTGTGCTGCCTGCTGTAATGAGCACTGTATTTTTTACAAGTGTGGTACCCTTGAACAAGTATTGAGCATGCTGGACTTCCCTTGCAAACACTATAGAGGGTGCTTGGCACAGGCAGCCTGACTTATTGTGTCTGGTTGTTGGTGTTTTTCCAGGTGCGCGGACGGCATGACTTTTGTATAAAAGGAGTTGATTTTTGTCTTCTTTCAGTTAAAAAACTCCCCTTGCGCGATCTCCCTTGTCTTAATTTTTCTTCAGTTATAAAACCTCTTTCCCCATTTGCAGGCATATGCTTTGCTTGCTGAATGATGTGATCTGTTGCAATTGCATTTCTAAAAAACGTTGCACTCAAATATTGATCAGATAGGTTGACAGTTAAGAGTTCACGTAGGTCTTGTTCAATGCTGGATGCGCCAGTCTTCCTCCAACGTGTAACACAATGAGACAGTCTTCCTCCAACGTGTAACACAATCTTCCTCCAACGTGTAACACAATGAGACAGTCCTCCTCCAACGTGTAACACAATTTTCCTTCAACGTGTAACACAGTCTTCCTCCAACGTTACACGTTACACGTTACACGTGTAAGTTTAGTTTGGATTACAAAGGCCTCCAGCCTGGCATGGCTGCTCAACCTATAGGTCCCAACAAATTAATCAATCAAAAAGATCGACAGCTGCACTAATAATTTGTAGACGTGTAACACAATGAGACAGAGAACGTCCGAGTAAACGGTCCTGGCTCCAGGAAGGTACGCTACAGTACTGTGGCCAACCACAGATGAGTAGCAGAGATAAACAAGGGGTTACAAGGATGGCCTACAGCCCGAGTCTCTGGCTGATGGCAATTGGCTGGTGAAACAAAAACAACCAGTGTCGAAAATTGAAACTAAATCTGACACAAACTTGAGGAGTCTGTATGAGTCTTGATAAACGCAAGAGCAAAAAGTGCACTGGCGTACTAAGGACAGATCTGGAGGAAGCATTTGTCAGGAACACGGTGAGGCAAATACCTCATTCCTCCTCTACAAGTAGGATTGTTTTTCCACCTTATGCAGCCTTACGTTAGACATTTTAGGCTTTGGTTGGAGTGCGGTTGAAATGGTTGAAATCGACTGCGGTTGCAATTTTATCCTGTTGATATTCTTTCAAGGTTAACAAGGTTTACAGAGAAAGGTCTTCACTGGTAGTTCATGGAGAAAAATATAAAGCTTGATTGTCACGCCCAATTGTTGGCTGTGACGATTCGTGTGATTTGGTTAGTTGGTTTTTCAGTTGAGGTTGTTTTGCCTTGTCTCGTGCAATAAGCTGGCGAAGCCAGTTTATTGAAGATAGCATTTTCTGGTTTTGATATTGCGGTATTCAACTAGCTCAGTAAACTAGACAATGCTCAGCCAGACGGTCGAGTAAACTTCCCAGCCCTGGGGAGGAGAGGCGCGGCAGCCGACAAGTGTGTGTGTGGTATAGTATACGTCAGTGTAGAGTAAGTCGGATTTGAGAAACAGCAGAGAAAGAGAGAGAGAGAGAGATTATCAGGAGAATTGCAGTCTAGTGCAGTTCCCAGCCTTTGCTCGAGAGAGACTCGACCCTGGCTTAAACCATTATAGATTGTTGTGCTGAGGCTTATACTTTGCAGTGACAGTGATTTGCTATGACATGATATTGTTCTGGCTCAAGAAAGTAGACACATCGTGGGCTCCTGTTGGGGGAAACAAAGGTGCATATTTCCTGCAGAGAGAAATCATGTGGGGATTGGCGCAGTGGAAAAGAACATGTGCATACAAGTTCTCCATCTCCGTTCTGTCTCCCCTTTTTTCAGACAGAATGTATACGGAGCACCACAATGTTACATTTTTTTTCACTCCAAAAACTTTTTTTTATCACATTTAGCCCACACAGTCTGCGTTTCATTAGAAATTCCGGTACACTCAGAATCTCCAAATCTGACTGAAGGCAACATAATCAGCGGTGGGTGCCCCCACTGCTCCCTTGACCAACATTCTGCCGTGTGTTTCTTGCAGGGGGGTTGTTTGTAGGAAGTATGTGCATGGAGAGCAGCAGCTGTGCGGAGCGACGAGATTCCGTTTGTGCAATTTACAGGAGCAGGTTGCATGTAAGCCAGAAGGAAGGTTTTTTTACTACAAGTTTAACAAGGTTTACAAAGCAAGACAAGAAGTGAGCCTGCGCAAAAAGAAATTGTTTTTGTTCTGATATAGAAAACAGACATATCAGGAGCTCCTGTTTGGGGAAACAAAGATACACTTATATCTAGCATCGCCTCCATTAACTCCTTTATGACAAAAATGCAACTCAAAACACCTTGTTCATTCCCCGCAAAGTAAAAAGTCACTCCTTCACAGACTCCCTAGACATATATATCAATACAGAGTTACAGATAAAGCCATCATTCAAAACGTGCGACTGCTAGGCTGCGTATGTAAACGTGTAATATATATCAATACATGGGCACTGGCTTTGAGCACAAGGAGGTGCCCCCCTAAATCCATCAACACCCAATCTCAACAGAATGTGCCTACCCACGCAACACCTGCAACACAACCACGCTCAGCAATGCACCATAGCCAGGCATCCTATTACTAATAACCGTTATTGACGGCCACCTCCCACACGCACAGATTACCGATAAATAGGGGCGCTTTATCCAAACTGTGTTTGAACCTTGCTCAGAACCACATTCTCCCCCTCCAGACGCCAATGCTCAACCGAGGAATCACACAGCCAGCATATAACAACATACCCACACGGGGCCCTCTCAAGCACAGCACCATCCCAACCTGACAAAAGACGCCATGAATCTGTAGGCACAATGTCTGTACCATCCCCTAATCTGCCCCCCAACTGCAGCCATCGAATGTCTGTCTGAACTCGCACCTACTACCCAGCTTGCCGCTCCCTCATAAAACCAGCCAGCAAAACGTGCATGGCAGACGCAACCCCCTCCCCCACATACCACTGAAAAGAGAAAATGCAGCCAGATGGCAAGCCAGCTACATCTCCTCAACACATGGACTTATTCCCCTCCTCTCCATCCGGTATGCATAGCACGCTCATCTACCGCTTGCCACAATCAACCCGCAACACAGATGCTTACACAGAAAACTGCCTCTTCAATCCCGCAAGACAATAGTACAATTTACCGCATCCATAAAAACCCAACCTTCGAGAATACAGACTACACGCACAGAACCACATGTATAGCACAGACCCCAGAGAAAAGAAGATGCGAGGACCCTTGATGTAACCCAATGCCTACCTAGGCTGAGTCTGACCCCATTGCACACCACCCACATCCAACAAGAACTCTGGACTAATATGGGACAAGGCCTTTTCTATGACACCCACTGAGGCCATAAGCACGCTTTATCATAATGATCTGCACGTCCACCACATAGATGGTTGGAAATTTTACACTTGCAACAAAAGGGGTAGAGATGCTGACCCCCCAGAAAGACAGAAGCACACACTACGCTCCTATGAAGTTCGCAAAGCAGTTGGCTTAGTGCCCAACGCTGCTCGCACTGAAATTGAATGTGCATCCTGCGAAGTGTGCTCCTACCATCTAGGACTTGATTGACTGGACCTGCTCCCTCCTTTCATAACATGTTTATATGCGACATGTGTAATCGTACCTACCGTTGACAGTGCCTAATAAAAACCAACTGCTACAATGCCAATGAGCGAGAGGCTATTGACACCAATGACACATAGGCCTGCAGCTGCCCAGCCTGTGCTACCCTAAATGAAAATGAATAGAAAAAACGGACCTTTTAACCTCTCAAAAGAGAGCTGGTGGAAGTCTCGTGGTAGCCTACCTGGGAGCCAAAAAGGCTGCAAGATACTTGCTTTAGACATACATAGTCTTAAAAAGTACGAAGAGCTAATTACCACGCCAGACCTACCGCAACTTGCATCAGACACACACCTTAATGATCTTCAAAAACAAGGGTTTGCAGCCAACCAAGAAAGAAAATCGTATTGGCCCTATGACATCAAAATTCGGGGCAAAGTCAACTATGACGTCCAGCCCACCAACCCTCAAGCAGACATTGTAGCCACTGGGCGCTGCAAGTACTATATCGCTGACGTTGATCTCATCAAGCACCAAGGAAACATTACCGAATCTCCCTCAGATGACCCTATACTCCCAGAAGTGTACACTGCCACAGTAGCTTGCATCTATAATGTAGACGGAAAATGCAAGGCATGCTCACCACTGAGCATCTTAACAATCTACAAAGAGCTTTTCAATAGAAAAACACAGCGGCCTGCATGGAAACATTTACCCAACCTCCACGAGTCTTGCATTCGAGCTCGTGGGCTTCATTATACGCAAGGATGTCGATACCTCCGAAAATTAAAAATTCATGCATTGTTAGATCAAATGCGCCTTCAAACCAAGAGAGGCCTCTGAGGTGGAAAAATCAGGTTGGGAATTTATGGCATCCAGCAGAGCAGTGAGTTATTTACGTTGCTGTGGTCCCTGTTGCTTCGATCAGTTCTGTATATCCACACCTGTACGCTTTTTGCTCATACTTGTGTGCGTGTGTCCGTCTCTGCTAGTGCTGCTACTCATCTTTGGTTGGCTGCCACACCGCTATCCCTTCCCGGAGCTGGGACCGTTTACTCATACATTCTCGGTCTCAATGTGCTACACGATAATATGACTAGGCGGGAAAGAAATAAGAACTTGCATGGTACAGGGTCTCTTGAGGATTTCCCCTAATGGTACCTCTTAGAATGATCACAGGGACCGAAACTATGAAATCTAGAAAATGGTTATCAAAAAGATTGGCACATCCAGCTTATTGAACAAGACATACATTAACTCTGAACTGTCAACCAACTAACTGCTTGTCACACTGCCACTCATTGGGCGTGATATTTATCAGATCAAATCACCGTCACTGCAAAGTATAAGACTCAACACAACTAATACCCCCCTAAACGAAGATTTGATGAAAAGGCCTGGAAGATTTTATGGAAAATGTGCAGAGGATGATGTTGTGCAGTATGGTAGCATGATTGTAGAAGGTGGAAATTTAACCCGTTTCCTCCAGTAAAATAGGAGCATGTAAAAAGCCGGAAGAACAACAACTTTTGCTACCAAACATACAACTACTGAATGTTACAATCAGCTTTACCTTGCCATCCCAATTACCATAAAAACACCATGTACTTAGGAACAAGACATGCTACTTACTCTACTGCCCTTAGCAAAGAGTCAACAGCTACCTTCATGTTTCTTCCTTCCTGGAACAAAAGGATGACCACAAATCCTTACGCATCACTCTGCCGCATGTAAATTTTCTTGGGCTCCATACCATCTAACCAAGCCCAATATGCAGAAGTACCCTTCTGGAACAATATACACACGCCCCTTCCTAAACACACTTGAAATATGCAGATCATTGCCATACTCAGTTAAAGGCAGAAAATGCCTTAATGCCAACAATAATGCCAACAATATAATAACAACTCGCTAAAAGGGCTTGCCAAAGATCTTCCCCAAGCAAAGCGGGAATTAAGAGCATATATAAAACTGACCCCTACTCCTCTGCCCTTAGCACTGTAAAGACTCCTGGCCTTAATAAAGTAAGAAAACTACCCAGCGACCATGTTTGTCAAACCCCACAAGGCCCCCAACATAAAACAAGTACCCTGGACCGACATCACATCTCTGACAAAGCGACTCAGCACAGCTCCGGTCCAAACCTGATCCAAAAGGTGCAAGATTGACGAAGCTGGATTTACACTGATGACAGTCTTAAAAACCACGAAGAAGGGTAAGACACTGGATCAGGTGTATACCACCCTTGCCTAAATGTATCCCATTTTGTGAACTTAAAGAGGCATAGGTAAAACCAGTACCATCTCACGTGCAGAGCTAGCAGCTATAGCAGGTGCAATCATTCATAACTTCTCCCATATAGCCACAAGTAGTTTAACCTGGATGCACCAAATCAAAAAACAGCTCTCACATCCAAACCTCCATCGCCATCACATCCTGGGAGAAGTTATTTAATCCATTGCCACAGCAATCCACCAGTCACCAGTTTATACCAGGGTTGTTCAGTTCGTTTTTTTGGGAGCAAGGGTTCGATAAAGTTCAATAAATTTCTAGAACCTTCGAACTGTATGAGCAGTTCGACTTGCAATTTCGGAAATGGAGGATTATGCTGGTTTCCTTTGTCTTACTCTTCCTAAACATGATTGTATTGTCTTATGTATATGCATATAATAAATTATAATCTACGAGTACAGAAAATCAAAACATTTGACGGCCATTTAAGGCTCTTTCCTGCATTTTGGGCTGCAATTTTGGACCTAGAATTTCGAAAAATGAGCATAAAGGTCGACGAACTTTAAAAAGCTATCGAACGGCGTTTGTAGGGTTCGTTAAAATGCGTGAAAGTTCGCGAACTCGAACTTTTGACCGAACCCCGAACTGAACAACGCTGAAAAGAAAAGAGAAGAAAAAACGCAGTGTAAGCCACTCCCCACATTAAGGAAAAGGAGCCACTGGTACCGAGTAAAGCTCCTCCACCTTATATAGGCAATATAATTAATCACTACCTACTCTGACGTTGCGGATACCTCCATCAAAACAGCTGGCCCTGAGAGAAGCCCTGTCTACAGCATCTACTGGCTCGCAAAGAAATATAAAAACACCGAATCTCACAAAATCATCCAAACACAGCCCAGTCACCTACCTCAAGACTTTTGTACCTGTCCAATTACCATGACGCCTTGCAGGACACACGCACCCCTCCACAGACTAGAATTCCATTACTGTAGCAAACTACCATGAGTACTAGACCCTTGTCAAAAATGGCACTGCGTCCTATGTCCCTGTTAAACCAAGTGCATCATTATGAAATACAGAACAGGGACGTGTACAGGTACAACTAAAAGCATGCAGTATGATTAAAAAGGCTCGATTCGCCTGACTTGCCCCCTCTGCCCTCAACTAGACAGTGCCTTGCATATCCTTTCTGGATGCCAACACAAATAAGAAAATATGATCTCTAAGAGACATAACTTAGCATGCAGCATGACCTTCAAAGCCATCAGCAAAACAGGCTTCCTAAGATCCAGCTTTGTCTGCATGGATAAAGGTAGCAGCGAACGGCTGGCTTTGTAAGCAGCTGAAACCATAATTATACCAAAGTGGCTCTTTCCACCCCGCTTCTCAGACAAAAATAGATTTACCTCCGCCGTCCGGATGCTGTACTGGTTGCTCCCATCTCCGCAAAACCAATAAAGCAAAAGACTAGCAATGAAGGAGGGGGGGTTCTTAGAAGTGGCTGGGGGCAACTGAGGGGGGCTGGGAGCACTTCAGCAGCACCGCCAGACGCCACCAGCAGATCCACCTCCTCCAGACAGTATCGACACAATATCTCAGTATTCTTCAACATGACATCCACCCCATCGATATCAAGTACTGTCAGGATACTAAACCACAGAACCAGCTGAACGCCGCGCAGGAGCAGTACAAGGCCTCTGCTCTACCTTCAAGGAGCCTCTGCTACCCTCCACACCATCCTTTTGGGAGTGGGTGGTGGCACCATCTACAACAATCACACGCTGAAGCCTTTTAATTAATTGATAAAGAGTTAAGAAACTCGCTTCCAAGCTTCATTTACATTTTGCCAACTACGCTACCAATTTGTCTATATCAGATGTGATCTTTCTAACACTATTATCAGGTCTTATAGGAGAAGGTTTCACTCAGGTCAATCTTGAAAACTTTCTTATCCCCATTGATTTCTCTTTTTCTTATGGTGGAGGAGTTTTACAGTACCCGATATTAAAGTAGCTCCTTTTCCTTCATTATTGTGAAGAGTGGTTTTTCATTTTTCTTTCGTTATAGGACATCACGAAAAGTTGCGGACAGGGCAAGTCTGTATCTAAATTTGGTATCATGATTGTTACATCACTGATGAGCACAGGGTGAATATATTTACATATAATGGGAGCAGGTGCCAAAACACAGGAACAGATTAACGCACACAAGGATGAAGAAAGCCTATCAGGTTTAATTTTACATTATTTACATAGACGGATAGTACATAGATAGACAAACTAAACTAAATAAAACTAAAACAGATATGCTCTACAGCGGGCAAATCACGTGCCTCAAGTGAAATCCAAGGATCGTGTCCACGTGCTTCCCTTTCCTGGACTTTTATTAAAATGATTCATCCTCCCCTGATTTATTGCAAGCCCCCTTCGTCGCTATCTATGTCCTCTGCTTTCTTTTTCTTGCCCCGGTTTGGCCTCACTTTCCTGGCCAGTCCTTTAGCTGCTGCTTCTGCTGCTGCTGCTGCCTCTTGTCGTCCACCACCACCACCACCGCCACGCGAAGCCGCACGTCCTTTGGCGAGTGTGAGCTTGGCATCGTCAAAATCGTCACCACCACCTACATATTGTGTCGCAGGCCAACATCATGAATAAGGATGGGTCATGACCTCGCCGAGACTCGCCAAGTGTGAGGCTCTCCGAGCCTCGGCGAGCCTCTTTCCCGGTGTGGAAGACACTCGTCGGCCAGCGAGGGTGTCCATATTTTTAAAGGAATCAGCCCCATCTCCCCAGAAATTCCCAAATACAATTTTTTTGTGGCTAATCGGCTGACAGGCCCATCTTTCAAACCAAGCATCTTCATTAATAATATTTATTACCAGTAAGAGTCAGAAGGGGTGTGCAACAGGGGGGGGTGTAAATGAAAAGCGAATTTTCCTGGCTCACACGCCCAATTGTCCACCCGGTCTTAACGTTCATATTCATTAATATATAAGCGAACAACAGAGAAAGTTTCGGCTCAATCTGTGCAGATTCGAGAAAGTGATTTTATAACACCAACTAGGGCCTCCCCAGCGAGTGCCGAGCCTCGTTGAGGCTTGCCGAGGCTCGCTGGCAAAATCAGACACCCTATTTACCCACCCTTAACCATGACATACCGCGCACACAGCATACCATATTTGTGCAACATCATGAATCATGACATATCGCGCACACAGCATACCATATTTGTGTTGCAGGCCAACATCATGACCAGGGCTGTGCAATGACGGTGTGACGGTACGGTCCGTCAAAATACGGTCTGACGGTGGACGCCGTAAATGTCGGTATCAGACCGTCATTTCGGAATTAAGGGACCGTCCGGACGGTGCATGACGGTACGGTGGAAGGTACGGTCCAAAAATCGCAAAAAGGCCAAAACATGGCTTTTTGACCCCAAAATGGCCATTTCGGCTCTTTTTTCCTCATTTCAAAATGTTGCATGAATATTATTTGTATAAAAAACGATTAATGTAATAATGAAAGGAAAAAGAATAGCAAAAATGTCTGTGTCTTGACCAGGATTTGAATCCTGGTCTCAACTTTCCACAGCCAAAAAGCACTTTGACGGTGGGTTTACACAGTAGCTACCCACGGTCCCCTTGACCGTCTGGTCGGTCGACACCGTCATTTCTGAGACACCGTCATTTTGACGCTCTGACGGTACAGACCGTCCACCGTACCGTAATTACGGTGCGAAATTGCTCTGACGGAGTCATTGCACAGCCCTGATCATGACATTGAATATAAATCATGACATAACGCGCACACAGCATACCATGCATACATACAACTTATTGCTTATCTTTGCATCTTTGAACTAAAATCCGACAAGCCGTGGATAAAAAGAGTGCATTTTGCTGTTCGTTCCAGGTGGTTATATCATCGTAAGCATATTCAAGCGAGTTTTTATAAGGAGATTTCCTTCGGCGAGGTGGTCACGGTAGCACAAAGGTGCTGTTATTGTTTAGGTAACTAAGTTATTGAACAGGTTGCATGATGTACAAACAGGAGTGATGGCACAAAGCCTGGATTTTAGGGGGGAGGATGATATTTAAGATCAATAGATACAAAGTCATGATGTCAAAACAACATTCAGATGCTTGCAATGGGGAATTACACAGTTCAGGCGTTGTGACGTGTAATGAACTCATTAGTTAATACAATGACACTGGGAAGTGCTACAGCGTGTTTTTGAAATTGAGGTTGCATGTTGGGTTTTGCCTTTTCTATTTCGGATGATATTTCAGGTAAATAGAAACAGGCCCGTGATGTGACAAGTGGGGGGAAGCATCGCACGCGATGCTGAAAAGTTGGCGAAGCCTTTTGCGCTGTGAACTGGCAACTTGTGTGTGCTTTGTGCACGCTTATACATGTGTGTGTGTGTGTGTGTACGTGCGTATGTGCGTGCGTGCGTGCATGCCTGTGTGCGTGCGTGCGTGTTTGTGTGGCTTTCAGATTATGTTCAGGGGGCATGGGCTGGGCTGAGCGCCGGGCAGCTTCCTCCAGCTACCAAACATTGAGTCAGTTCTTTCCACAGCACTGCTCACTGCACCCCTGGTCACCAAAACTGGTATGCCCCGACAAAATTTTTGCTTGGCCTGCCTGCCAAGTTTCAGACCTGGACGTTGGCTGCGTGGCTCTGGCCAGGCCCTGAGTCTCATCTTTTACAAAACTCGTTCCGGGGTACGCCCAGCAGCACCACTCCCTGCCCCTCCCCTCCCCCTGACACCGCAGGGCTGCCTGATTTGTAAGTCTGGGTCACTGTGCAAATTTTGGGGGCAGGGGGTG
>Ga0307942_1003730_pt1 | contig 12322 bp, 9 predicted proteins | sample OrgLakmetagen175_FD_201846 | JGI IMG/M metagenome (GOLD analysis project Ga0307942, IMG submission 201846) | Saline water microbial communities from Organic Lake, Antarctica - #175 | ecosystem: Environmental > Aquatic > Non-marine Saline and Alkaline > Saline | place: Antarctica: Organic Lake...
TGGCAGAGGGGGGGCTGCTGTTTTCGAGGCAGTCAAAGCGTGTGCGAGAAGGGGAGGGAGAGGGGAGGGGTGGGGGTGGGGAGCCCTTCGAGCAGTGGGGTGGCCAGCAGCAGGGAGTGGGGCATGCGCAGGCAGAACAGGGGCAAGGGCTGCAGCAGGAGGAGCGTAGAAAGCAGCAGCAGCAGCAGCAGCAGAAGAAGAAGGAAGAGGAAAGAGAGCAGCCACAGCAGCAGCAGGAGCAGCCGCAGCAGCAGCAGGCACCAGGCATGCGCCACCACCAGCACCAAGACATGCTAGCAGGCACCAGACATGCGCCACCACCAGGCACCAGGCATGCGCAGGCAGAACAGGGGCAAGGGCTGCAGCAGGAGGAGCGTAGAAAACAGCAGCAGCAGCAGCAGCAGCAGCAGCAGCAGAAGAAGAAGGAAGAGGAACGAGAGCAGCCACAGCAGCAGCAGCAGTGTAAAGATCGGCTAGAAGAGCCGCACCAGCAACATCAGCAGCAGGAGCAGCCGCAGCAGCACCAAGGGCAGCAACAAGGACAGCCGCACCAGCACCAACACCAACACCAACACCAACACCAACACCAACACCAACACCAGCACCAGCACCAGCAGCAAAGACAAGAAGAGGAGGACAGCGAACCAGAGCCATGTTCTGGTTACAGGCACGGCCATACGCTGGGCAATCCTAGAAAAAGGAGGAGAAGCAGGGCTCCACCAACGAAACCGCCCTCGCCTCCTTCACCAGCAAATGAGAAGGACAAGTCAAGGTGCTCAAGAGGGGGTGAGCAGCAGCAGCACCGGCACCAGAACAAGCACCAGCACCAGCAAGCTGAAGAACTACAAAACCATCATCATCAGCAGCAGCAGCAGCAGCAGCAGCAGCAGCAGCAGCAGCACCACCACCACCACCACCACCAACACATAGTTTCAGACCAACTCCTGGATCTCCTTAACAGCACCACCCAACCACCCAGTGAACAGCAGCAACACACAGTTTCAGACCAACTCCTGGATATCCTCAACAGCACCACCCAACCACCCAGTGAACAGCAGCGACCGACCAAGTCCCCCTCCAACCCCATTCCATCGTCATCATCGCAACAGCAGCAACCGACCAAATCCTCCTCCAACCCCACTCCACCGCTGTCATCGCAGCAGCAGCAACCAACAGGAGCAGCAGCAGCGCAACACTTTGCACCGATCGTCCTTGAATCTGTCACAGCAGCAGCAGCAGCAGCAGCAACAGCAGCAACAGCAGCAGCAGCAGCAGCAGCAGCAACAGCAGGAAGGGAGAGCGAAGTGCCCAGCGGCCGGCGTAGCTCAAACGGCCACACCACATCATCTCCAGCAACCACAGCACCAGAAAATGGCTTCCAGCATGGCAGCAACGCACCAGCAAACGGCCACCAGCACAGCAGCACCGCTCCAGAAAATGGCTTACAGCAGAGCAGCAACGCACCAGCAAATGGCTTACAGCAGAGCAGTGCCGCACCAGCGAATGGCTTACAGCAGAGCAGTGCCGCACTAGCAAACGGTCTAAGGCGTAGCAGCACCGCACCAACCCACGCAACAGCACCCGCACCGTTATCAGCACGAGCAAATGGCTTTCTCAACCGTGCTGCACCACCCCACTCTGTGCCGGCACCAGCGCACACGCTTGCACCTCCCCTCCCATCTACACCATCTCACGAACCCGTTACCCTGCCTCCTGCTGCACCTACACATGCACCCTCACGGCTCATCGGTCGGGGAAGGAGTGGGGTGGAGAAGCGTCATGTAGCAGCAGAGGGTGAGAAGGTGGAGGACTTGAGCGTAAATGTGTCTGCTGGAGGGGAGGCAACGAAACGTGGTGGCCGCTTACTGCTCGTCGAGGAGGAGGAAGAGGAAGAGGAAGAGGTGAGGGGTGTTTAGGGATGTGCTTGGCCGAAGAGGAGGAGGAGGAGGAGGTGAGGGGTGTTTAGGAGTGTGCTTGACCGCTTGCTGCTCGTCGAGGAAGAGGAAGAGGAGGAGGAAGAGGTGAGGGGTGTTTAGGAATGTGCTTGGCCGTCTGCTGCTTGTTGAGGAAGAGGAAGAGGAGGAAGAAGAGGTGAGGAGTGTTTAGGAATGTGCTTTGGATAGGGTCTTGAGGGCAGTGGGCCAGGACGGGTGACCAGGGCTGTGGCGTGAGATGGGTTGAAACTCTCATCAGGAGCTGGTTTCAGGTCAAGCCTGCAACCCTCCTGATCCCCATTGGTCCTTTTCCTTTTCTCTGTGGTGGAGGAGGTCCACTGTACCCGGTACCTAAGTGGCTCCTGCTCCTTAATTGATGTGGGGCGTGATTTTTTACTGCCTGCCTAGTTTTCTGGTACCAAAGTGACTCCTTATCCTTAACTAATGTGGGGCGTGGTTCCCACTGCCTGCGTCGTTTTTTCTTCTATTTCTTTTTCTGAGCGATAGGAGATCACCAAACAAAGCATGGTGCGAGGTGTCGTAGCAAATCACCGTCACTGCAAAGTATAGGACTCAGCACAACAACCAATGAAAATAACCTCGACTGAAAAAACAACTAGCCAAATCACCGTCACTGCAAAGAATAAGACTCAGCACAACAACCAGTTTCCCCAGCTTATTGAACGAGACTAGGCAAAATAATTCAACTGAAAAACCAACTAACCAAATCACACGAATCGTCACTGCCAACAATTGGGCGTGATAGAGGGCTCACTGATTGGGCAGTGACATTTAAGCTCTAACAGAGCTCCTCTTTCCTGATATGTGCACCTCGCTGTTGTGCAACATGTTTGTTTTGAGAGCGTTCATTTGTGCACCTTCAGATCGCCTGAGTCGCCTGTCGTTATAGGGCCCAGTGTGTCTGAATATTGTACAGACCACACACAGCAAACATGACGCCGACAATTCCATTACATACGCACAAAGGAAGAGCGCACGCCTCTTGCACAAGCACAGGTGGTGCCAGGAACGGAAGCTGAGGATGAGGATGACGAGATCGAGGAAATCCAGCAGAGTGACAATGGGCACCCCACGGCAGGAAAGCCGCCTGGACTGTTGCCTGTCCTTGGCCTGCAAGGCTCTGGAGCATCTGTGGGTTGGAGGCAACAGGTGCGTTGTTGACACACACGATGCGCCGCATGCTGTGGACGCTGTCTGTATGTTCAGTCCTGTAGCAGTGTTTTTGGGCTATTATACACAACAGCAATCGGTACAGATCCAGGCACTGCATTTCCCTGCTTCAAAGCAACAGGGTAGCAGGGTGCCTTGCTCAGGGGTGCGCGGTGCATTTTAGATCAAAAGCAATATAGGCATCAGGTAATTGAAATGCGAGAATGGCATGTGGTTGCAATGCAGGAGCGCGCTGTTTGAAAAGTGGGACGAAGAACAGTGTTGTTTGAGAAGTGGCATGAAAAACAGTGCTGAGATACGAATAACTGGAAGATGAGCAGTGGGTCTGTTATGCTGTCACCTTGTACAAGCTTGCCTTCGACCTCTATATGTTCTTTGCCAATCAAGGTGCTAAGCTTGCCCACATCAGACCTTCTCTTACCAGCTATGCTGTTAAATCTTTCAGGAGCCGGTTTCAGACTCTGTCTTGAGGTCTCTTGCTTCCATTAATTTCATTTTCATCTGTGGTGGAAGAATATTTGGCAGTTGGTTCCCAGCTGGCTCCTTGATGTGGGGAGTGGTGTTCGATTCCTGTAGTAGTTGTTCTAATTCTTCTAGCGCCTTGTACGTTGCACAGTTCCTTGAGGCGTGGCTATGAATACAGGCACGGATGACGAGAAAAGAAGCACTACGTATCACGTAGCGTCTGAAAAGTCAGTCATTGTGCGCACTCCCTTGCTTGACTCTACACAGCCTTGTTTGCATCTTATTGGACTTGTGTAAAACAACCTCACTGCTTACACTATCTGCTTGCGTGAATACACAGCAGTGACGCACACACTTACACACATAAGTACACTCACACAAATACACACACATGTACAATGACACAAACATACAGCAGTGACACACACGTACACGTATACTGGCACAAACACACATATATACACACACACACACACAGGCACAGCAGTCCTCTGTGGCGCAGGCACAGCGGCTGGCTAAGGAGCGTCTCCAGGCAGGGAGGAAGCAGTTTGCAGGTGAGCATATTTCAGCGACAGAATATTATTGTTGCTCATTTACAAACATTACGTGTACTAACATTTTCAAATAAGTTGTGGAGCACAGAGCTCCTAGTAAGGCAATCACTCCCTAAGTTAACATTAGAACTGCTTTGGAAAGGTTTTGGCTGCTTAATTCCAAGAGTTTTTTTTTTGCCCATTATACCACAACTTGGCCCCAAAGGTCAAGGTTTTACAGGTCAGACATAACTGTTATCAAGAGGAGCATGTAGATTTGGCCTGAAGAACTGGGTATCACTTTTTACTGTATAATAAACCCAGACCAGATTACCCGTTGCTCGAAGGCTTCATGTGCTGTGCGCTCTAGCTGCTTCTTGTGGATATATCTATACATGCAGGCAAGCAGCGTTCCACTTCTTGTTATACTTCGAAATGCAAGGAGGCAAGACACTCTGTTGCTTGAGAAGAAAGAAAGCTACGCAGGCAACGAAAGACCACTCCCGCATCGAATAAGCAAAAAGAGCCACTTTGGTACCGGGTACCGTAAGCATCCTCTTCCGGAAAGTAAGCAAAAGAATAAATGAGGATTAAAAGGGTTGCAGGCTCGGCCTGAAATTGACTCCTGATGAGAGCTGGTAATGTTATTGGAAAGGGCACGTCTGGTGTGATACAAATTGAGCGGCAAAGTTGGCAGAACGCACATGGAGCTTGGATTCAAGATTTTATGGTAATGTTATTGGAAAGGGCACGTCTGGTGTGATACAAATGGAGCGGCATAGTTGACAGAACGCACATGGAGCTTGGATTCAAGATTTTAAAATCTCTTGCAAATCAAGACCCAAGTCCTTGATGGACTTCATCATGTGAGCGAACAAAAAATCACAGTCTTGAACATTTCCCCTTTTCTACCAAATGGTCTTGTGCATAGACTGTGTCGTGTCACCTATACCAAATACATGCAACAGCAAGGTACAGGAACGTCGTTTGCTGCTACACAACTTCCTTCACAAACCACCCATCTGACTTTCTCATCAGAGGCACAGAAAGAAGCACACAAGCCTACTCAGTGTCGTGCCAAGTTCTTCAATGTATGCTGGTCAGTCCCAGAATGTTGTTTCCCGGGGCACACCATTACACAGATCATTGTCCTTTCCTGACACGCACCGTCAGGCATATAGAGAGCACAGCATCTAATCGCTACACATCACACCGCATATTGCAGGGAGGCGGTACGGGCCAAGAAAAAAGGGCAGCGGATGCGGTTCCTCTGGCTCCCTCAACACGACCACCACCAAAAGATCTGGAGGAGCGGGGAGTGGGGGGAAAAGCAGTGGGAGTGGGGGCAGGGGGGGTGGGGGCAGCATTAGTCATGTTGGGGGACGGGGGAGGGGCAGCACGCACAGTGCCAGGGGGCGAGGGAGTGGGCGTGCAAGCGTGGGCTTGAATCAAAAGTCGCTCACCCACTTTGTTTGCAAACGCAGTGCGCGATGAGGATGTGTGCGTGCGTGTGTGTTTGCTGCTGTAGCAATGCTTGCATAGTTGTGCATTCTTGGTCATGCCAGAACACAATGGTGCTTGGTTAACACACCTGTTGGGTGTATATAGACGGAGGAGCCAAATTTTGTGATACTGTTCGAGCAAACTCTGGTAGCTTTCCTAGATGTGTTGCCTTTGTAGTGCCTGTTCCTTAGTGTTGGCGTCTCCCTGTGCTATCCCAATGATTCCTCGCACATATGTTCGCAGTGACAATTTGATCAAATTAGAGAGTTAAATGAAAGTAATGAGGTGCATTGTCGTTGACCTTTCACAGCTTACTGTTGAAGCACTGCAGCTAGAAAAGAAAGAAAAAGAACGCAGGTAGTGTGAACACGACCGGCATGGATTAGAAAAGGATGCTGTTTTGTGTTCTGCGCCACCCAATGGACGCAGAGACACAACATCCATCCCACCACAAAAATTAAACCGAGAGAAGCTTTTCAGTGGAGATCAGGTGGTTGGGAGGCAGAAGCCTGCACACCACCAGGAGTGTTGCGGATTTGACTGCATGTAGGCTAAATGTGTTCACGAGTGCTGTGGTGACCAGTAACTCCGAGGCTGTGGAGTGGGTTGCTTGTGTGGCTGCTGATGGTGCCTGTTGCTCCTAGCAGGATGGTGTGAAGGGTTGTACGGTGTCTGAGTAAGCGAGGCATTAGCAGCTTATGTTGTTCTCGTGCCTATTCTGCTTATTGAGTAGGTTACACAGTACTTATTTTCGATCAAAGCTATATCGCGTTTGTTTGGTTGTATGTCTCTTGGTTTTATAGCCAAGGAGCTATGTCTAGTAGTGCCTAAGAGACACAAGCTAGCTCAGCACTGGTACGTAGGTTGCACAGCAAATGAGCTGCCTATCATGGAGCATGTGTCTAGTGGGCCGCAGCGTGAGTGTTGCTTTCCAGTCCCCCAGCTGCTGCATCTGACCACCCAAATCCAATGATTTCTGGTGAACCTGTCAGAGTCCTTACAATGGACAAAGACCATGCAAGAATTTGAGTGAAGAGGCCGTGCGGTGGGTGAAGTATGCAAATTTGATCACCCATCTGGGGCACTGGTATGCCCAAATTGTATATCTATTCCTTATCATGCACGCAGCCAATTGCTGGCAGCGACAAATTGCGTGACAAGCAGTTAGTTGGTTGGCAGTTGAGAGTTTCTATGTGCCTTGCTCATGAAGCTGGACTTTTTTATAGCAAATCACCGTCACTGCAAAGTATAAGACAGCACAACAATCAATATCCCCCTAATCTGAGAGGTTTACTAATGAAAACTTGAAGATTAATGTAAGATGATGTGCGTATGTGCTTTAGAGAATGAAGTTAGCGGTAGGAAATCATAATCCATCTGACATAATTTTTGTGTGTTTGTTTTGTTTGTTTTTGCTCAGTATTACTCAGTCTGTTTGTACAATTCCGTGTTGCTCAACACACAATCAGATTAAAACAACGGGGCTTATAACCACCGGTTTATTAAAGAATGTTTTAACGCCAGGGTCGCGTCTCTCTCGAGCAAAGGCTAAGAACTGCACTTCAGGTCAGTTTTTTCCACAGGGATGCGATCATCATTATGTGCGCCAATAATACAATTTTTTTAACCCGCTGGCAAGGATTTTCCAGTTTGACAGGCGTTGAGTCATTCGAAATCTTTTTTAAAATTTTGGCATTGTAGCGGCGCAAGCCAGCATAAATATATAAATAATTCAAAAAATACATTCTACGTATATTCTGTCACAATTCGTGTGAGAGATCTCGTCAGGAAGATTCATCGTTCAGTCCTAGAGTTCCAAGATAATTGAATCACTTAAATTCTTCGTTTTTGGGCCAGTGGTTACTTCTTTTTATTGACGCCACAGCAGTTCGATTTGTTGGGAGTTTCATCAGCTCTCCTGGCCCCTGCTACATCCAACGGACGTTAAACATCAGAGTACTCAAGAGTACTCTGATGTTCAACGTCCGCGGCATGCAGGCGAAGGTTGGTGTGAGCATCACCAAGGACCTGCACAAAGATTTACCAGACAAGGCACTGGAGTGCTCAACTCTAATCAATGCCCGCGAGCTCGTCTCCTGCCTAGAGGACCTGTCCTTCGTCTGGTAAATCTTTGTGCAGGTCCTTGGTGATGCTCACACCAACCTTCGCCTGCATGCCGCGGACGTTGAACATCAGAGTACTCATTTGGATGTAGCAGGGGCCAGGAGAGCTATGAAACTCCCAACAGATCGAACTGCTGTGGCGTCAATAAATAGAAGTAACCACTGGCCCAAAAACGAAGAATTTAAGTGATTCGATTATCTTGGAACTCTAGGACTGAACGATGAATCTTCCTGACGAGATCTCTCACACGAATTGTGACAGAAGATACGAAGAATATATTTTTCGAATTGTTTATATATGGGTGGTCGTGGGGACGCCGTGAACCTAGCTGACAAGCAGCTGGTTGATGTGAGTGATCTGCAGTATGGTTTGCAAAAAGATGATCATGTTAAACCACTGTGTTGCTGTATGACACATTACAAAAACATCAGGCCAACATTGATCTCTTGAATTGATTGATCTCTTCACCCGCAGACCACAGCCACACATTTCCTCTCGACCATGCAAGCCAGCGGCCACATTGGGGACGTGACCCTGGTGGAAGTTGTGTTCATCAACTTCGTAAACAAAGGGTGTGGTTTCTCAAGGGGATCTGCACAGGAACACAGGATGTGATTAATACGGAGGGAAGCACTTTTCATTTGTCCTGAACTTGTTTGTTTTTCCGCAAACCTTTGATCTACTCTCATTCCCTCCGCAATGCAGCCTCATGCAAGTGGTGGAGCCAAGTCTGAGGAGGCTTCTTTTGTCAACGCCAGCAAGCCAGAAGCCTGCTTGCCTAAACTTTGTGGCGGTGGAAGGCGCGCTCTGCCGCCTCCATCAGATGGGTGCCATGGTGATCCTGGACCCTCTTGATGCCATCAAAGACGTGCTGCACTCAACAATCTGTGGTTTCAAGTACTCTGATGTGGTTGTAGCCCTCCAGCGCCAGTTCCCAGGAGGCAAGGGGCGCTTCACCTTGGTTGAGTGTAAGTCGCGAGGAGGGTTAGACTAGAGGGAGGGATGTTCAGACTAGAGGCAGTTGATTTCTCCTCTTCAGCATTGAGGAATGCCTACAATTACACACGCTATCGCCACAAATCAGTCAAAACAATTTGTTGGCAAAGGATGCAATGCTGTGGCGTTATTGCTTTTGCATGACAATATCTCAGGCTAACCATTGCACGTGTCATGCATGTGTAAGCATACGTACATGCTGCCAAACACATTTTGTCTCTGTAGGTGCTAGAGGGGGTCGCACCACCATCCACAAGGACGGCTACGATGCACGGGGAAAGTGCATCGCAGCAGTGAATTGTGGTGAGTTGGGAGATCTCCTTTCTATGGAGCACAGACAAAGTAAAAGTGTCTGAGTGGTGCTGCCTGAAAAATACTAAAAAGTAGCTCGTACAAAAGGAAAGTCACTCAATTGCTTTTCAAACCACGCTGGTGTACAATTGTATAGCTGAGGTCTGTGCTGAATTCAGCGATATTAGGTTTTTTTCAGTCACTTCACTCGTTGTCCTTGCATGTGTTTACATTGAGGTCAGGAATTTGTGAACCAGTGCATCAAGTGCCTTTCTGTATCCGTATATATATGTATGCATCTTTCAGATAGAGAACTGCTGCTAGAAACAGAGATGGCTGTAATAGTATGCGCTACAATGCACTTGCAGCCTTGTGGTATAATGCGCTTAGCGTGTCCTGCTTTCTTTCGTTTTCTGTTTCCTCAAAATCAAGCCCACTGCCTATGGTTTCCGCAGGTCGGGCAGGAGACAGCGCCCCTGGGGCTGAGTGGTTGTTGGCATGGTTCCTTCTCTATCGACCGTGTGACTTACTTACGTGCCATCCTACATACGTGCCTTTCCGGCACCATCTGCAGTCCCCGGAGAACTACCACTGCACACAAAATATCCGTATCTGTGCGTGTAAAAAGCGAATACGCCGCATACTCTTGACATCTCACAGGACGTTGCCTCCATGCAAGCGGGAGGTTACAATGAGGAGGGAAAGGCACTCAATGCTGTAGCACGGGGTAAGTTGGGAGGTCTCCTTTCCATTAAGCACTGACAAGTGTCTGAGAAGGTGTTGTACACTGCTCGGTTAAAACACTGGGTTCAGAGTGAGAATAATGTGCATGTTAAAAGACACTCAGATCTGGGTTATGCTAAAAACTAAATCGTACAAAAGCAAAGTTGCGTCATTTGCGTTTCAAACCACGCTGGTGTACGATTATAGTGCTGAGGTCTGTGTTGAGTTCAGTGCTGATTTCAGCGATATTACATTTTGTTCTAGTCACTTCACTCGTTGTACTTGCATGTGTTTACATTGAGGTCAGGAATTTGTGATCAAGTGCATCAAGTGCCTTGCTGTCTCCGTATATATATAAATCTGCATCTTTCAGATAGATAACTGCTGCCAGAAACAGAGATGGCTGTACTATGCGCTACATGCACTTGCAGACTTGTGGTATAATGCGCTTAGTGTGTCATGCATTTTTTCGTTTTTTGTTTCCTCAAATCAAGCCCACTGCCTATGCCTGTACGCAAGTCAGACGGAAGACAGTGCCCTTGGGGAAAAGTTTTCTCACTGTCATCTTGTCAACTTCCCACCACCACCTTGCAGGTCACCAAATGCAATTTGCTCGAGCAGCAAAAGAGAATGGAAGGTATCCGCGCCTTAACAAGGTGGCAGAGGTTGCCATCCTGGGTGACTGGGAGGAGTTTGGCCGGAGTCTCATTCGCTCCCCAGAGCATTCTGAACAGTACACCCTGTGCAACAACGTTGCGTCAAGGAATATCGCACTAGGTACGTCAACGTTGCTTGCATTTCATGGAAGAACGTAGGTGGTTGGTGCTTGTTTGCATGGCCTGGCCATGGGTAGCAAAGACTACGTGGGAATTTAGTTTGCATTTCTAAAGGAACTCGTATTATTTTTGGGTCCGTGCATTAACTAATTCATTGTATAAACTCAGGCCCAATTATACAGGAAGGAAAGCCACAGAGGGTTATATGTTATATGTGGCCCCAAATGGGTATGGATTTCGCGTGCTTCTAGGGTGTGGCCCCCTAAATGGCAAATTCCAAGCTCAGCTCTGATAAGCAGGCATGATTCCAAGGATCCCAATGCATCAATTTAAAGCTAGATTGGATCCAATTTGATAATGTGACATGTGAGTAGTTGCACCTTTAAAGCAAAAAGGAGCGTGTTATGGATTACGCCCAGGTCACCTCCTATGGGAAATTCACATCATCGTGTGAGTAGGTCATAATAGAAGGGTGTTTGACAGTCAATTGAATGGAACGTTTGGGTGCTCAATATTACTGAACCGTGGGTTTATAACTTCCCTTGAACAATTATTCATCTACTATGAGCACCATGAGGATTATAATTCATAACTACCATAATTATACTTAGATAGTGTCCAAACTGCGTGCTGATAACTACACGCGAACAAAAAGATGGGTGAAAATTCTCCTTGGGTAGGTATACCCCATCTGCACTCATGTCACTGTAGGTAGCTATTTTATAAGTTAAGCGGCACAGTTTTAAACTATACATAGAAACCACCGTGTGATTTTAAAAGTGGAGAATACAAGTGGTTCAGCTTTGATCCTAGTATGCCGTATAGCACTGTTAAAACAAGTTCAGAACCAGGAATGTTGACCAAGAATCGAAGAGGACCACCAATTCATGTAAATCCTGTCTGCAATATTCATGTTGTTTTGTCTAATAGGCATATAATCTTTGTGGTCACAGGGGCCCCCCTAGGCAAGCGCAACGCAAACGGGGTGTACGCCAAGATTGGCGTGCACCTGGTGAAAGGATGGGTGCTCCTGGAGGCAGTTGGAAACACTGCAATGTATGCAGATGTTGGCAACTTTCTCCAGCAAAAGCACAGCGCTGACCTGAAAACGGCGATGAAGGAGTTGACAATGTGCGCCAATACCCGCATTCCAATTTTTTTTTGCTGCATGCCTTGCCCGAATAACATTGTGTGGAATAATTAGGTTAGGTCAATGTGATCGTACAGGTGATTTGCGAGGTGCAAGCGTTTGCCTTTGAGCTAGAGCGTCTACTGCCAAAAGTGTATACGTGAAAGATATAGAGAGGTATTGAATGTTAAATGTATAGAGTGCTACTGCATAAATCTCTGCAATAAAAATGAGAGGACATTAATTTAACATCATGCATGCAATGAAATCGCAGGTATGCCTTTTCTCTCTCTCACACTCTCTTTGTCTCTCTTATATGCAGGCCACAAAAAAGTCAACGTCAGCTGACTTTGGATTTATGGAAGGTATGTCAGCCAGTGCAGATCTTGTAACGCGACAGTAAGGTTTAAGCCATCAGAAGTGCAGCTGATCATCACACTCTTCCAATTATGGAGTTACGCACAACATTCCCTTCCACTTGTTCCCTTCTTGCAGGCCCCATCACCAGCTCGTGCCTCCACCTCACAGCACCAGGTACGTGTGCGGAAGCCGTAGCGCGTGTGTTTGTGCGTGGGTGCGTGGGTGCGTGGGTGTGTGGGTGCGTGTGCGTGTGTGTGTGTAGACACTTGGGCTTTGTACGTACATAAGTGCCGGGGG
>Ga0307942_1003732_pt1 | contig 12320 bp, 13 predicted proteins | sample OrgLakmetagen175_FD_201846 | JGI IMG/M metagenome (GOLD analysis project Ga0307942, IMG submission 201846) | Saline water microbial communities from Organic Lake, Antarctica - #175 | ecosystem: Environmental > Aquatic > Non-marine Saline and Alkaline > Saline | place: Antarctica: Organic Lake...
CAGCTTGTTGCCCATTATGCTGCGGGAGCAGGTTGGATTAGCTGTGTGCATGCACAGACTTTAGGAATAGATGTACATGTCTGGGCCAACCTTGTTCTCACGCCTTGGGCAGCAGGAGTCCACCAGCCTGTTGCCCATTATGCTGCGGGAGCAGGTTGGTTTAGCTGTGTGCATGCACAGATTTTAGGAATAGATGTACATGTTTGGGCCAACCTTGTTCTTACGCTTTGGGCAGCAGGAGTCCACCAGCCTGTTGCCCATTATGCTGCGGGAGCAGGCTGGATTAGCTGTGTGCATGCACAGACTTTAGGAATAGATGTACATGTTTGTGCCAACCTTGTTCTTATGCTTTGGGCAGCAGGAGTCCACCATCCTGCTGCCCATTATGCTGCGGGAGTAGGCTGGCAGAGCTGTGTGCATGCGCAAACTTAGGGACTAGTTCTGGGTGCCCTCCAGCCTATCGCTCATGATCTTCTGTGTCGAGTGAGCAATGTGTCGAGTGAGCAGGTCAGCCTGGTTTTGTATGAAAATTTTCTTTGTGTGTGCTCAACACAACCTGCAACTGTACCTGCTGCAATCTAATAGCTAGCAACAACATGCTAAACAAACAACAGAACTGCAGCTTCTCGTTCCCGCCAATATACTATAGCTGCATCACAGGAGGCGGTTGTTAGCATAACTTTTGGACGGCATGCCCATATCCCTGTGCATCCGCTAATAAACTAGCTGCACCATCTAATAAACTAGGTGCATCCGCTAAATAACCATCTAATAAACTAGCCGCATCTGCTAATAAACCATCTAATAAACTAGCTGCATCCGCTAATAAACCATCTAATAAACTAGCTGCATCCGCTAATAAACCATCTAATAAACTAGCTGCATCCGCTAATAAACCATCTAATAAACTAGCTGCATCCGCTATTAAACCATCTAATAAACTAGCTGCATCCGCTAATAAACCATCTAATAAACTAGCTGCATCCGCTAATAAACTAGCTAATAAACTAGGTGCATCCGCTAATAAATTAGCTAATCAACTAGCTGCATCTGCTTATAAACAAGCTAATCAACTAGCTGCATCCGCTAACCAACGGACCGCGCCAAAACGAACGAACTGCAGGTTGTGTCCACTGTCCATTATCATTATGTTGTGATGAATTTGTCGGTGAGTCATTAGAAAATTAAAATGATACAGCAGACCTGGGACCCCTCCGTAGATGTAGATCTCCACATGTGTAGGGTTGGCCAGAACCATACATATACGGATATACGGTATATATACGGTATTCTTGGCAGGGAAATCATCAAATATACGGTTATATACGGTGTATATATACGGTTCTGGCCAACCCTACACATGTGCAAACACACACACTATTCCATACAAACCCAGTCCCTCAGACACATGTGCAAATGCACACACCCTTACACACCCAGTCACTCACAAAGCCCTAAGTTATATTCACAAAGCCTCAGGACGTGCTCAACAGGCATCCCTGATCATTATTCACACCTTCCCCATGGATGCAGCAGGTGTCTACTCATGCATACACATACACTCTTACATACACAGACACCTAGTCACTCAAGCCTCAAGCTACTCGTGCATACACATACACTCTTACACTCTTACATACACAGACACCCAGTCACTCAAGCCTCAAGTTACTCGTGCAAACACATACACTCTTACACTCTTACATACACAGACACCCAGTCACTCAAGCCTCAAGTTACTCGTGCATACACATACACTCTTACACTCTTACATACACAGACACCTAGTCACTCAAGCCTCAAGCTATATTCAGCAGGCAACCCCAACACACAGAGCAGGGGGCACTTATTTCACTCCCTTACCCTTCAGGCTGCACGTGCAGAAGCACATACACAAGTGCACACACACGCACGTGCTCACCTAAAGGCGTGTATGCACACGCGTGTACGTACATGCAAAGGCACAAGTACACACGCACGTGCTCACCTAAAGGCATGCATGCACACGCATGTACGTACATGCACAGGCACAAGTACACACGCACGTGCTCACCTAAAGGCATGCATGCACACGCGTGTACGTACATGCACAGGCACAAGTACACACGCTCGTGCTCACCTAAAGGCATGCATACGCACGCGTGTACGTACATGCACAGGCACAAGTACACACGCACGTGCTCACCTAAAGGCATGCATACGCATGCGTGTACGTACATGCACAGGCACAAGTACACACACACGTGCTCACCTAAAGGCATGCATACACACGCGTGTACGTACATGCACAGGCGTACACATGCATGTACATGTATGTACAAGCGTACTGTCAAGTACACAAACAGGTGCACGTATAAAATTTATAAATGCGCATGCTCAAACGGACATGCACACACACACATACACACACACACACACACAAACCCATGTTCAATCCACATCCTCCACTGCAGGAAATTATTAACACGCTTACAACACACACACATACACACACATACTCACACACACACATACACACACATGCACACATACACGCACACACACACTCACACACACGCAATCAAACCCATGTTTCAATCCACATTCTCCACTGCAGGGATTTATTAACACGCCTATAACACACACACACACATATCACACACATAACATACACCCTCCTTCCCTCAGTGCACATCTTCACCCCCGCTCTCATTCCTCAAAACCCTCCAACGCAGGTCCTAAACAGGTACGCCCAACACACACACACACACACACATGAAACACTCACTCACACTCCCGTTCCTCAAACCCCTCCAACGCAGGTCCTGAACAGGCATGCCCAACACACGCAAGGGTGCGTGCACTGCTCTTCTGCCGTGACTGGCATTGACCGCACCGTCGCCGTTGCTGGGGTGGTGGGCCTGTTGTTGGCCTGCACTGCTGTGTGCAACATACTGGTGGCAGCTGGGTCAAGTTTGGGTGCGGCAGCAGCTGGTGAGCAAAGTACCGTAGTGGAGTGTGTGTGTGTATGTGTGTGTGTACCCTTAGTTGTCTGGGGAGCATCCCTCCGTTGTTGCTTTTGTACTGTTTGTCCTTGATTGTTTGGAGCAATCCTCTGTTGCGTTTGTATCTGTCTGTGTCCTTAATTTTCTGGGAAGCAGGTCCTCTGTTGCTTTTATTTCTGTGTTTGTACCTGTAAATGTTTGGGAAGCAGGTCCTCTATTGCTTGTATATATGTTTAGTCCTAGTTGTTTGGCTGCTCAGTGCCATCTCCCTCCACGCCTCAAGGCTGAGCTCTCATGTACTGCAGTTAGGGTTGGCCAAAACCAAACATATATATATATACATATATACGGTGTGCATGTACTGCAGTTAGGGTTGGCCAAAACCATACATATATATACGGTGTGCATATACTGTATTTTTAGCAGGGAAATTGCCATACATGTATACGTATATACGGTGTGCATATGCGGTATTTTTAGAAGGTAAGTTACCATACATATATACGTATATACAGTGTGCATATACGGTTCTGGCCAACTCTAACTGCAGTGACAGGTAAGCCGGTCACATAATCTGGCTGCTGGTGTTGTGGGCCCGTTGCCAGCATGCAGCGCTATACTGTACAGAGAATATATCACGCCGCAAAATAATGTTTTTGAGGGGTGCGGCGGGATTTAAATAATTATTTTTGGGGCTGCGGGTTGGGTGCAGAATAGTGGATTTTTATTATTATTTTTGAGATTAAGGGGGCATGAGCAAGGGGGAGGGCAGTGGAGATGAGGAGGGAGAGGGCATGGACTAGATTGTGAATTGCGAGCACAAGTTGTGCGAGTTGCACGCAAACGCAGAATGGGAACGAGAACCTGGAATAAGCTTTAACGTACAACTTATTTAAATTGTTTGGGCCAGGCTGCCATGCTGCTATCTGGATGTGTTTGAAAGGACTCTGGTCAGTGTGAGCAGCAGACTGGAGTCCTTTCTTCCTGCATGCTGATTACGAACAGCGTATAACTAATTTGTTAGGGTTAGGCTGCCATGCTGCTATCTGGATGTGTTTGAAAGGACTCTGGTCAGTGTGAGCAGCAGACTGGAGTCTTTTCTTCCTGCATGCTGATTACGAACAGCGTAGACTTTAATTGTTAGGGTTAGGCTACCGTGCTGCTATCTGGATGTGTTTGAAGGGACTCTGGCTAGTGTGAGCAGCAGACTGGATTTTCCCCTTATTTACAAGGTGTGCCAGAACCGTATATAAACACCGTACATGACCGTATATATGGTAATTTCCCTGCCAAAAATGCCATATATACAACGTATATAGATGGTTCTGGCCAACCCTACTTACTTTGTACGCTCTCTACGCCTTGTGTGTCATGCTTCTGCCCTGACACAATTGCAGGAGCTGGCGTGGCCCAGCTGACGCTTCCACAGGCCATCATCAAAGCCACCCACCAACGAAACCAGAACATGTCACAGGCTCCACACACCTTGCAAGCCATGCTGCTGCCCCGACACATTTGCAGGGGCTGGCTTTTGCAGGCCGTCAACAAAGCCTTTCTGTAACGGAAACACGCTGCTGCACTGACACATTCGCAGGGGCTGGCTTTCGCAGGCCGTCACTAAAGCCATTCTGTAACAGAAACACGCCGCTGCCCTGACACGTTCGCAGGGGCTGGATTTTGCAGGCCATCACCAAAGCCATTCTGTAATCAGAACAGAACACACTGCTCCCCTGACACGTTTGCAGGGGCAGGCTTGGCCCAGCTGTCGTTTCCACAGGCCGTGATCAAAGCCAGCCTGCAGCCCGGGGTGCTGGCCTGCCTGGCCGTCGCTGCAGCTTGCGCTGCCGGCATTGCTGCCCTGGAGAAAGTACGAGCAGGCTTCCATTTCACAGACTATGTGCACGCCTTGATTGACTGAGAGACGAGTGCAGACAAGTGCACTCTCGCAGACAAGTGCACGCTAGTCTGCGCGCTTGCAGACAAGTGCACGCCTTGATTGACTGAGAGACGAGTGCAGCGCCCCAAGGGGCAGTGGTAGCGAAAAGATGGCGTAAAGCATATACCCAATGCAAAGAGATAGGGTCCTGGCTCTGTTTCCCTCAATTGTATAGTTGCAATATCCATTCAGATGGATGCAGCATAGTCTTGTGTGGTTTGTGAGAGCAAGGGAGTGGCTACTATATATGCTGTTGGTGGTCGGTTCAATGATTTGTGCTGATCAATTTTGTTGGTCTTCATGCATTGTATATATTCTTGATGCTGAATTGAGAGCTCAGGTTGTTGGTAAGAGGATTGAGCTTCTGTGACATTTGCAGTGTGTGTGTGTGTGTGTGTGCGTAAGAGAGGGAGGGCGAGAGATGGAGAAGAGAATTGAGAAGAAAATTGATTGAGCAGCTGCTGCATGTGGAAGCGGTGGAAAAGAGTAGCTCGGTTTCTGTTGAAAATTCTGTTGAGTGATGACCTGAGTACATAGAATTATTGAACACACACGCGTTGCATTGTCTTTTCTGTAGATTGTTTGGTACCGATAAGTACGCTGTGACTGAAGGCCTTTCCTTGTGAACCTTGTTAACCTTGCACGTACCATAAAGTATTTGGCACGCCCAGAAATTGCAGCTTGAGTTGTCGTGAAGGGAAACATTATCTGGCTGAGCCAAGAAAGGCTGCGTCGTGCCTTTTACTCCGTAGCTGTAACTGTAAAAAGAAAGGGCCCGAGTCGTGCCTTTTAGCCTATAAATCAGGTTACGATAGAGGCTGACGTCAATATTTGGCTGATCGGCTGCCCTCCCTTCAATTCACACCACCATCTCAAAGAAGCGAGAGCGGCAATATTATCGTGCTTATCGATTTCAAGGTTGACAAGAAAAGGCCTTCAGTCAAAGTGCTAGCCTGCTCATATAAACAAGTTCATGTAGAAAAAAATAGTGCTTTTGCTCTGGTGCAAAAAAGTAAAAACATCCTGTGCTCTTTCCTCTGAGAATATGGACTCATAGCTCCTGCGAAGAGACACCGTACGGGGGTGTGTGCAGTGGAAAATAGCATGCTGCTCATCCTGGACATCAGCATCGGCCTCACACAAATCACAGAGTTTACAGATAATAAAGCCATCAGTCAAAACGTGCAGCTGCTAGGCTCACACAAATCACAGGTAGGGAAGGACCTGGGGTTCCACGTTGCAGTCTTAAAGCGAAGGGCGTGGACACGCAGTCTGAAACGGGCGACACTGCGAATTACATCTCGTGGGAGGTCTAGCTAAGGGGAAGGCTGTAGGGAGAACGAGTGGCCACTGGCAGGGCCTTCTTTGGGGGCAGTGCACACCATCTGTTGTAAGTGAGAGTTTTGCTGTTGTGCTCCCGTGGGCAGCCATCAGAATAGGGTGTCCAAAACCTCAAGTGTCTCTCTCTCTGAGGTCCGCAACAAAACGACTGAGGTCAATGAATTCACAGTTCCGCAGCTTAAAAGTAAAAGTAGAAGTCTACACTGGAAGTCACCAGCGTGCATCAAGGAAAAGCTCTCAACTAGTGCTCACACTAGCCAGAGCCCCACCGAAAGACAAAAAAGAGAAACAACAAAGACTGATGAGGATCCAGCGGATTGTCAGTCATGCGATCCGGCCTGCGCCTAGCCCTCCTGAAGCCAGCCGTTCTACCAGTAACCCCCCTTCCCGATCCCCCATTATCACTGTCGCTGTTGTTAAAGTGTATTTTGCGTCTTGTTTTTGTGATCTTGTTTAAGCTTTTTATTGCATGGCAGTGTAGTTTAGTAGCTAGTTGGTGCACTTCGTGCGTGGGGATGCCCAAGTTTAGTAGAGAAGTTATGGTGTATCGATTGTAGACTGTGCCCCCGACTCCAAGAAGTATAACATGAAGTGTGACTTTGTTGTTTCGAGAAATGCCTCGGAGGCTCCTTGTTCGTAGGCGCTGGATAAGAGGTTGATGTTGGTCGTGCGCTCTTTCTAATGTCTGTTGCGGGTTTATGTCTGAGCAGAATTTAATTTCTACTAGATATATGTCTCTGTCCCTAGTGGAAATGTAATTGGGATCCAAGTGCCTGCCTCTTCCCTCAATGGGCATAACTAACACGCCATCTGGACGGCTTTGATGTCTAGGGGGAAGTTTTTGTTGTGTTGGTAAAACCCAGTCAGGAATGTTTCTTTCAATGTCATGTTAAGGTCAGATAACTTTTCACTGTTACAAGCATCCACTGTAACAATTGCTGAGCCCAGCTTGCCTTTACTGATCTCTTCACCACAAAGGCTTACAGCGTGGTGATGTCGGTTTATGTGCATTCTTTTCAGAGTATGGTTATTGCACCTAAGAAGTATGTGTGGAGCACTGTCTTATCCTCCGCACAAAGGGCATGTGGCAGGCTCTGCCGTATGGCTAAATTGTTTGGTGTGCTTGTCTGTGTGTAGCGTGTCCGTCCTATACTTAAATCCTTGTTCCTGCTCCTTAAAAGTCACATTTGGCATGGACCAGGATGTGTTACTGAGTTGGGCATGAGCAAGGGGCTTTTAGGTTGCTGTGTGTGGGAATAGGGCTGTGCTGCACGCTTGTGCGTATCTTGCAATTGTTGCCAAAGCTTGTAACGCAGTGTATCTTTGTTAGCTTCACGAAGGTAATGGTGGGCGTGCATGTGATGTTGTAAAGTTTCTTGCAGGTTAGTCAAAACTCGTAGCTCTTCTACATCGGAGCCAACTTTGTTTGGAATGCTTAGCCAGAACAGGTCGTAGAAGGGGTTAATAGCTGGCGGGAGAGAGATGTCAGATATTTGATTGACTGCTGCTTTGTGTGCTAGATGGTCTGCACCCTCATTGCCAATAATGCCAGAGTGGGATTTCACTTTGTAGAAATTGACAGTAGAAATTGAGGATTAATTTAAATTTACAATGTCCTTGAGAAGTTCCCTGTGCAAGTGGTGGAGTACAGCCATTGGGTTCAATAGCTGTTTTCTAATCTGAAAGAGGGATGAGGCACCGTCTGTAGCAATTTCAGTGTGGCCTTTTTGTACCGCTTCTAGCACAGCTGCATGTTCAGCTCTATTTATGGTGAGTGTGGGGCCGCTGCCTCCAGGATTGATAGTGACGGCATCACTATAGCCAGCGTCTGTAGTGGGGGTGAAAATGCCAGCGCCTATAATTTGCTGTTTGCTGATTGCATCTTGCATGGCACTACCATCAGTGTATGTGATTGATTTCCAGTTTTGTACTTTGGAAATGTGTGGGCTCTTGTACTGGTTGACGTTTGTGTTATGAAGCGTTTGCCACTGGCTGATGTTAGCAGCAATGGGAGTATCTGGGTGTAGGAGTTGAAATCTCTTCCTCTGCTTGTTCTTGCATTTCACATGAGCAGTGCCAATCACGTGGGCACTATTGTTACAAGTCCACGTTGCTTCAGGAATTGTCTGCTTAAGATTGTTGATCCAAGCTGGGTTGGATTCATTCAGGGCTTGCTTCCCTTGATTGTTCCAGACGACAAATAGCTGCATTTTATTTTTGTTGTGCTGAGGCTGGGGTGGAGCGTCAAACCAAACTTCTGTAGGGTTTAAGAGCATGCTGTTTGCAGAAAACTTGGCTAGAACCCACGTATGCTCAGGGTACGACGTTTACCCAAGTCATGTACCCGTTCTTACTCCAGCCAAGCCAATCATCAGGGAGGAGCAGGAATGTTGCTGTAGCTCCTTGAGTGGAGTTTGCTGATTGAAGTGCATGTCCCACAAGTGAATGCAGGAGGTAGTCGCAATAATTCGGGTGGCAAAAGGAGAAGAAGCCTGTGAATTTAGTGTCAAAATCATTAGTGCTTGCCCCAAATACAGTGTCTCTGGTATTTTCGCTCCAGTAGGCTTGGTAAATAGGGTCAAAATCTAGGGGGCTAGCAAATTGCTTGGTAACTAGTGCCAATATTTGGAGGGAGTTCATAATATGCCTCGAGGTGCAATACATATTGAAATCTCTTGCCTTTTCCCAATGTTGTAAGCTCATTTGAAATTTATACCTTTGTAGCAGACCTACAATTTCAGTTGCCGCGTCTTGCACAGGTGGTTGCGTAGTACTGTGTAGGTTAATCCGTTTAGTTTGGTTGTAGGCATGTAGCAAAATGTTGATACGTTCTAGGGATAGCATGCCTGTGCATTTGCCGTGGATGTCATACGCACAGGCTGCTTGACAGGTTTTGTGTTCAGGAATTTTGGGTTTGACCTCCGAGTCTTTATTAGATCCTGGCTTCTGGAGATCCACATCCCGCATCCAGATCTCACATTTCCAGGTGGGTTGAATGTCTACTTGGGGATTGTCAGTGTCCGTGACAAAGATTGCCTTGTCTCTGATGTTTCGGCCTTGCGACGAGTCCCACATATTTCCAAAGTGCTGGGTACAACCATCATAGCCTTGCTATGTCAGATTGTCAATTTCTTGGTCTTCTGATTGAGTATTTAGCTGAGTGCTAGTATCAGCATTTTCATAGCTATATACATAGGCTTTGAAGTCAGGGTTGACTAAGAGCAGTTCTGCTGCTCCCCATGTGGGTTGCCAGATCACTTTTATCATTTCTTTTTCTTCTGCATAGGATTTTCTGGTGTCCTTATTCGCTTGGGTTGGGTCAGTACAGGCTGGGCAATGCCAGTCCTCACTATTTTCTGCGGCTTGCCTTGCAGTGTGTGAGCAAGCATTCAGGTCGGTCAGACATTTCCAATGGTATGTGCGTTGGCACGTATCACATTGTGGCATATCATCATAGTTTTCTTCTCTTTCTGGATGCTCTCGGCTGACCGGGCTTCAGCAAATTTGGCAGCAATTGTCTACCTTTTGGCTTCTTGGAAAGGGCTCTGTTTTTGCTGCTTTCAGCCCTGTGCTCTAGAACAAGGGTAACACTTATTTTTCAATTGTAACAGGTTGCAATTGATTTTGTATTGCGCCTGTGAAGTTACGTTGGTGTTACGTTTAGGTTTGCTTATTTGCTGCCAGTCCAACACCTCCTGGATTTGATAGTCATGTCTGAAATTGTGTTACAGGCCTTGACATTGCCAAAATGAGCCGCGTTGTTATGTTTATAATGCCATATTTTGGTTGCCGCAGTCTCACCTGGTTGCAGAGGCTCTGAAGAATTAGGTAGGGAAGCAGTGGAGTTTTCAGTGAGCTCCATTGAAGTGGATAGGATTCCTCTTCTGCCTTTTGTTCTCAATTGTAACGTTGAGTTGTTGTTGGTTTGTCTTTGACGGGAAAATTATTGGATTGCGTGTTGGAGCAGCCTGGATCTATGTCCATACTTGCTGTCTGCCTCTGAATTGTGTGTCTCGTTCTCCTTGTGGAGACTGTTCGCCGAGCAGGGGTTTGGATCTGTTGGCGTTGCGAAACCTGTACATCTGACCAGGCCCATCCCATGGGAGTGTAAGCCTTAATTGCATCTAAAGTAGTAGCATTGGTTTTCCTTACCCTTTCTTCTTTGTTAGGTGTCGTGTCCTTGTTTTTATGTAAGTCACTGATGAGCTGGGGGGTTATATTCTCTAAGTTCAACAGAGAGGCAAGCCTGTTCATTGCAATAATTTGTCCCAATTCAATTTTGCTGCCAAATTTGAATTTGAGGTTGTTGCCATTTAGTATGTGTGTGCCGTCTAGGCTAAGTAGCCTTGAAAAGCTAGAGATCCCGGAGTCCATAAGAGAGAATGCAATGTGGTTAAATAAAATTTCCAGAGTAGGCAGGATGGGTGCCCAGAGTGCTTTTGTAATACTGTCGAAACTTTCAGTGAGAATGGGTTGTCCTTGGAGTGTGAGACCTAAGTTGCTATTATGGATGCTAACGTACTGCCGTGCTCTTAACATATATTGTAATTGCTTTTGAAGGTATCTTGGTGTTTGGCACTGAGGTCCCAAGTGGCCTTGTGCCGTAGTTTTTAGTGCGTTGCTAGTTTGACGCTCGAGGAGAGCTTTGGTGAGCCTACCATGCTTTGCCTTGTTATTAAGGCTAGTGATAAGTGCCAGGGCGTTTCTGTAGTGGTAATTAATTTTCAAGGAAGAGCATCCCAAGCCGTAGTGTAGTTTATCTTCTCGGAGCTGTGCAGTTGAAGTGCACATCCATATATAGCTTATACTTGCTTTTTATGGCTGCCAGAATTTGTGAGTCCCATTGATCTAGGACACTTAGGGAGCAAGGGGTAACTGGAAAAGAGGACTATGCTTGGCACGATTGCTGTGCCAATGATGTCTATTGTTTGTTGTGCTAGCAAAAGAATTCTTTAGACGTTCTAGTTTTTAGGAAAGCTTTGTAGTCATGTGTATCAGCTGGTGTGTCCAGTTGAGGTCCATTGTGATGTGTACCCCAAGGTATGGGAAAGGACCGTCAGGCTTGAGGAACTGTGCTGCTTGGCCTTGTACTAAGACCTTGTTGGCCAGCCGGTGGTGTGCAAAGTCTGCCACTGACATGTTGCCACGCAGAATTTTGTTCTCATCGCTATGGTCATGCAAGCCACTTCGTCTTTTTGCTTGAATTTATGAGGTTTGCCCAATTCTCTCTTAGGGAAATGGGCCAATTTTCTCTTAGGGAAATGGGCCAAAATGAAGTATCTGACCATGTACTGGGTCGTTTTGCCTCATTTTTGTTGCAATGATATCTTTTTTTGAGACGTAGACAAATCAGGTCAGTGGGTGGTGAGATATGAGAGAATGGTGGTGAAAATAGGGTTAACGCCGTGCAAAATTATACATTGGTCCCCCAGCTGGCAACATTTAAGCTCAGGTGCTATCAGCAGCCCCTACCTCTGGGTACTGGGTTTAATTGTTGCCTGTGCCGCCAACCATACTCAATTCACATTTCAAAAGTACCCCCATTGGGGCCTCCGTAAACCCCCTCTGTTAGTATACTCACAAATCATATACACATGCTGATTTAGTGAAGTACTGACAGATTCCACAGAACTCTTTCACCATTACAAGAAAAGAAAACGTGGGTCCTGTAGTATCTTGAAGGATTTGGAGGGTGTGTCCTTGTTCTGCACAATTCAATAGACTGGTACTGGTTACAGAGGCAACTGACAGGACTATAATGACCCTTCATATTTTTAAATGATGAGTTCTTTTTATGTATGCCCTTGTTTCTGCACCTCATTCAAGGCGCTTGCGTGAACACGTAGCAGATACAATGAGCTAGAAGGTGCTCCCCTTGTATCCAATGTTTGTCGGGCTTGAGTTGTGATATTGCAAATCTGGGAGTAAGAAAGAAGTAAGGGTGAATGTTACTTTGTAAGGGTGAACAATGAGCGGCAGATAAAGGCAGCAAAAGAGATGGAGATAGAGATAAAGACAGAGATAGGTATTGAGATATATATATAGTATTGAGATAGTAT
>Ga0307942_1003733_pt1 | contig 12318 bp, 11 predicted proteins | sample OrgLakmetagen175_FD_201846 | JGI IMG/M metagenome (GOLD analysis project Ga0307942, IMG submission 201846) | Saline water microbial communities from Organic Lake, Antarctica - #175 | ecosystem: Environmental > Aquatic > Non-marine Saline and Alkaline > Saline | place: Antarctica: Organic Lake...
GATGCGACCTACGTTCTTCAATTTTTGCTACCTTTGTAGCATGGATGCGACCTACGTTCTTCAATATGCGCTACCTTTGTAGCATGGATGCAACCTACGTTCTTCAATTTGCGCTACCTTTGTAGCATGGATGCGACCTACGTTCTTCAATTTGCGCTACCTTTGTAGCATGGATGCGACCTACGTTCTTCAATTTGCGCTACCTTTGTAGCATGGATGCGACCTGCGTTCTTCAATTTGTGCTACCTTTGTAGCATGGATGCAAACTACATTCTTCAATTTGTGCTACCTTGACTACGCGTGTTTGGGATATGCATCCTTGCACACGGATTTCACCAGTGTAAGTTTAGAGAGGGGGCAAGGTTGCTTTGTTTCAGGCGAGTTTAAGTTTGCAAAGGAGCTGAGCAAGTTCTTATCGGTTTTTGAGGGAACGGAGTGCATTGGTCTGCAAGTGTTTAGGGGAAGGTGCAAGGGACAGGGCATTCATAGGGGAGATACAGCAAACGCTCTGTGCACACACAGGTGCAAACAAAACAGAGTGCCCGTCAAAGAAGGGCACCATTGTGGCATGTGCAGGCAGATGTGGGCATCTAAGCAAATCCAGCTCATTATAAGCCTATCCATGAAAGCTACTTCCGTGCACATCGGTTAACCATGCCCCAAATTGTGAAAAAAACGTGATCTGCAAATTTTGGTCCATTTGCCGCCATGGTTTCACCTGCCGCCCTCTGCCTTTGCCCTCGCTGGCGCCCTCAATGATGCCAGGCAAATCCAACAGCTGGATCTTGGACTCATTGTAGTGGATGATGCCAGGAATGCACTATGGACAGGAAGGCAGGAGTCATTCAATGATCGTGTGAGGTTGCACTGAACAACATGTCTGCAGTGTGCGCGTTGCAGAACATGTCTGCAGTGTGCGCGTTGCATAACATTTCTGCAGTGTGCACGTTGCAGGCTGCACACTAGCAGGTGCAAACGATGCTTCTTGATTGCAAGGCGCGAAGCACGAGAGGTGTCAACGCCAAAGATGGGGGGGGCACAGTGAAAAAGCAGCAATAGAACACCCACACAAGACTGGACAGCTTTTATCGGGCATGTAAAAAGGTGAGTGCACATTCAACTTCTAGTGTCCAGTACCCTGGACCCGTTGAGAAGTACAAGATGGTCACCAATAAAACTCACTCCTCACATCCTGTCAGATTAAGTAACGTCTTGAACAACACATACCGTGAGCGTTGTGAACTCGTATGCTGCCGCCTCACTCTCTGTCCCTGTCAGCTGATTCAGCAGGGATGACTTTCCCACGGAAGGGAAGCCTGTGCAATCAGGCAACAGGAGGAGGTGTTTGTGCTAAATCATCTGTATTGCGAAGCTGTCCCTGTCAGCTGATTGAGCAGGGATGACTTTCCCACGGAAGGGAAGCCTGTGCAATCAGGCAACAGAAGGAAGTGTTTGTGCTAAATCATCTGTAATGCAAAGAAAGGATTAGATACTGAATTGATGACAGCAAATCATATGTCCATGCTTCTTGTAAAGGAATGTAGGTTGCAGTCTGATCCCGTGGCACTAGCAGCTGCCGCGAAAGTCTCTCATAGATAGTCAGCAAGATGCTAGAACAACAACTGCATGTAAATCACTTAGCGCTGCAACAAAGACACGTAACATCTGAATAGCAAATTGTGCTACATAATCTTAGCGCTGCATCAAAGACACGTAATTGTTAAGGAACGATTGCTGTGCACGTACAACAGTAATGTCTGATTAGCAAATTGTGCTACATATTCCCGTGCATGTCCTCACCAATCAGTGCCACACGACCATCCCCAAACTTTGTGACCTCAAAGCCCTCACCGCCACCTTTCGAATCCTGCAAAGACACGGCAATACAATGCATGTCAGTATGCTGAATTGGGGCAGGGAGGTTGGAGGTCAGGGACGCTAGCGTAACCGGGGGCTTCAGGAATGAGCAGGTGCATAAGACTTGTGGATAAAAGGCATAAACAGCTTCTAGAATTCAACAAACTGCGTACCCTCAGAACTAGGTACGTCATAATCATAACCCGGCCAAGCACATGCCAGCCACATGCGCGTACCTTTGGTGGGGCTTGCAGCTCTGTGCGCAGCTTGGCTAATCGGCACTTGAGCTGGCCCATGTGATACTCCGTGGCCTGCGTGCACAGAGGATTTCGACAGCTAAACACAGGGGCAACCGCATGCGCACTATCTTCCTTCCATCCTGTGCCCTTTAGGAAAGTAAGGTATAAATATACGAGCTTCGTTGTTTCCATGTAGCTATTTTAAGCCTCTGCTCGATGGTCTGCCACGAGAAAAGACACAGTTACAAGGAGGCAGAGACGTGTACACTCGCACAGGCTCCATGCACTTATAGGGACGCACTTTGTTCTTTTGCGTCCGGTTCATCTCCTGCTCAATATCCTGCAGGGAAGGAACACGAGGATGGACATGATGGACAGGGAGTTCAAGCTGACAGAACATCAGTTGCAAACAAAGCTGCATGGGTACATGGGAAACATATCCCCCTCTTGCCTTGATTTTCTCTAGGATGCCCATGATGCCTTGGCAGCTTGTAGCCCCTTCTCAGTAAATAACCCTCCAGAGCCGTGACAAAGTTTGATTTAAAGTTAAAAAATTATCAATGTTAATTCCAAATATGGCTGCAATTCATCTTTTCTGATTGGGCAATTTCGTTAATTCCATGTCCATTGGGGTTGTGGAGCTGAGCATCTGTGTGGTGCTGGGACTTGCCACCTGTACCTTGCTCTTCTGCTGGGTCACGCTCCCATCTGTTGAGAAGGTGAAGTTTTGGGCTAATTTAGTGGGCTTGGTCAGTCTTGCAGTCACAAGGGCTTGCAGCAGGCTGACCGTAGGAACTACTCCCCAAGCGCTTAACAAGTTTACTTAGACACTAACGCCGCTTGGAGAAAGTACTTGCTGTAATTCATGCTATAAGCACTATCAAGCATCATGAGTGCTCGTTCATTGACACATGCACAGGGTACTGTAGCTTTTTTCCACCCTTTTGCGGATGGAGGAGGGGGTGGGGAGCGTGTGTTGTGGTGGGTACTCCATTGTGGTGCAATAAGGAGCAGCATTGACCAAGATAACCCAGCAGAAAATTTGGTAGCATATCAGGCAGTAAATTCAAGTCCTTTATTTGAACTCAAGCTAATGGATGCAATAAAAAGGTCCATTTGCACTTATAGGTTACAACTGAACTCCCTATATGTCCCCATCCCTCCAGGTGTGCTGTGAAGTCGGTTCTAGAGGCAGCGCCCTATGCCAAGGTGAGCAGACCACCTAGTGACGCGCAGACCGTTTGGTAAGCAGACTCAATATTGGAGACCTGCTATGGAGTGCCCACACCGTTTGTACTATTTGTAAAAGGTCCAGAATGAACAGCGCAACTGGGCTTCATTTGCTCCTGTGTCCTGCTTTAAAGACTTGTCAGAATCTTCACCCATGATGAGTCTCTTCAGTCAATCAGACCAGAATGAATGGCTGCTCGCTGCTCACATTGCAGATCGTGATTTACGTGCGGGATGAGGCACCGGACACTCCAGAGCTTATAGCAGATGCGGCGCAGCGCTTCAACATCACCCTCCCTGCAGGCAAAGCAGGTGTGTGGGTATATTAGTATGCAAGACCTGGTGGTGAAGTGTGCCTGAACCTAGCGACCTTGATGCCCTTTTCAGCGCCACACTACCTGCAGGCGCAGTAGGCAGGCTGGTTATGTTCTTGGCCGGATGCGCTGATCCCAGAAACGCTTGTGCCACCATATACTAATCCTGTTTGCCCTCATGGCCTTTCAACCAATACGTCTGTCTATGCATTGCCTTGATTTGATTTGTCTATTCATCCGTTCCAAACATAACAAAATGAGAAGTTTGCCCTCTCCTTCTTCAGCATTAATGCACTGTCTCAGCAGCGACGCACTGTCTCAGCAATGACACAATGTCTCAGCAGTGACACTGTCTCAGCAGCGACGCACTGTCTCAGCAATGACACACTGTCTCAGCAGTGACACTGTCTCAGCAGCGACGCACTGTCTCAGCAGCGACGCACTGTCTCAGCAATGACACACTGTCTCAGCAGCGACGCACTGTCTCAGCAATGACACACTGTCTCAGCAGTGACACTGTCTCAGCAGCGACGCACTGTCTCAGCAATGACTCACTGTCTCAGCAGCGACACTGCCTCAGCAGCGACGCACTGTCTCAGCAATGACACACTGTCTCAGCAATGACACACTGTCTGAGCAGTGACACTGCCTCAGCAGCGACGCACTGTCTCAGCAGCGACGCACTGTCTCAGCAATGACACACTGTCTCAGCAGTAACACTGCCTCAGCAGCAACGCACTGTCTCAGCAATGACACACTGTCTCAGCAGCGACGCACTGTCTCAGCAATGACTCACTGTCTCAGCAGTGACACTGTCTCAGCAGCGACGCACTGTCTAAGCGATGACACACACTCCATCCTTGTCGCTCTCCATGTGCAAGCACTGAACCACGCAACGGAGCAGCAGCGACAGTACCATCCGTAGTTCTCCATACATTCTCTTCTTTGTTTTTACTTCTATGTTACTTTCACTTCAGGCTTGCGAGCAGCGGCATGGTCACTCATATCTTTGATATCCCAACCTCATGTACACCGTAATACTCCAACTGCATGTACACTTAGTTCTCCAACTGCATGTACAATTTAATACTCCAACCTCATGTACACCTTGATACTCCAACCTCATGACACTTTATCTTCAATACTCAAACTGCAGGTTCTCTTAGATCCGTCCCACAGAAGCAGCGGCATCCACCCACAGGGTCGTCGCTGGAGTTGCAGGGGCTTGAGTTGCAGGGGGAGCAAGTGGGAGTTATCCCGGACAAGGCTTGCACCCACTCCAGTCCAGCAAGCATCAGGGTTAGTGTGTGTGTGTCTGTTCGTGGTCTGTATGTGTGAGTGTTTGTGTTCCTTTATGTGTGTGTGCGTGCGTGTTGTGTGTGTGTTTGTGTGTGTTTGTGTATGTGTGTCAGGACAAGGTTTCAGGAAATTGCTTTGCTTAGATGTGGGTTTGTTTAGCTTGGACGTGTTTGTAACTGCATATGTACTGTGCATTGTTACTGTGCATTGTGCTGTGCATTAAACTGTGCATTGTACTGTGCATTGTACTGTGCATTGTACTATGCATTGTGCTGTGCATTGTGCTGTGCATTGTGCTGTGCATTGTGCTGTGCATTGTACTGTGCATTGTGCTGTGCATTGTGCTGTGCATTGTACTGTGCATTGTGCTGTGCATTGTGCTGTGCATTGTGCTGTGCATTGTACTGTGCATTGTACTGTGCATTGTGCTGTGCATTGTGCTGTACATTGTGCTGTGCGTTGTGCTGTGCATTGTACTGTGCATTGTGCTGTGCATTGTGCTGTGCATTGTGCTGTGCATTGTGCTGTGCATTGTACTGTGCATTGTGCTGTGCATTGTGCTGTGCATTGTACTGTGCATTGTGCTGTGCATTGTGCTGTGCATTGTGCTGTGCATTGTACTGTGCATTGTACTGTGCATTGTGCTGTGCGTTGTGCTGTGCATTGTGCTGTGCATTGTGCTGTGCATTGTACTGTGCATTTTATTGTGCATTGTGCTGTGCATTGTGCTGTGCATTGTGCTGTGCATTGTGCTATGCATTGTACTGTGCATTGTACTGTGCATTGTGCATTGTGCTGTGCATTGTAATGTGCATTGTGCTGTGCATTGTACTGTGCATTGTGCTGTGCATTGTACTGTGCATTGTGCTGTGCATTGTGCTGTACATTGTGCTGTGCGTTGTGCTGTGCATTGAACTGTGCATTGTGCTGTGCATTGTGCTGTGCTGTGCATTGTGCTGTGCATTGTACTGTGCATTGTGCTGTGCATTGTGCTGTGCATTGTGCTGTGCATTGTACTGTGCATTGTGCTGTGCATCGTGCTGTGCATTGTGCTGTGCATTGTACTGTGCATAGTACTGTGCATTGTGCTGTGCATCGTACTGTGCATTGTGCTGTGCATAGTACTGTGCATTGTCACGCTTGCCTCCCAGCCGCTTAGTCCCGCATAAGCTGCTGATCAAGGGCGTACACAACATAATCATGTTCCGCTGCACCTTTAAACGCATTGTGCCGGTGGTTCTGCTGGCATGGTACACTTGTGATGTTCAGTACAGTTGGCTTGGCCGCCTGTCCTGCCTGTCCTGCACGCACCTCTGCCGTCCTAATTGTCAAGCTTGTAAAGGCTGTGATGCCTGTGCAACGCTTGTCCATGACTTTCGGGCTTGTGCAACTTTTGGTGGAGGGAAGGCACAAGGGTGAGAGCATTGCTGCTCCCTTATATCCATCCCTTCAGGTGGTGTGGCACAGCGCAATCTCCCCCTACCTACACCTACACACACACACACACACACACATATATATATATACATACACAAGCACATGTGCACACACACACTCACACACACACACTCACACTCACACACACATGAATGCATGCACACCTGCTACGATGGTATATAAACTGCAGGTTGTGCGGCTGAAGCGTAGTGGCTTGCTATTGCCGCAGACCTACCCTCGACTCACCTTGCTGGGCCAAGCAGTGGGCTCTGTACTTGTGGCGATGGAGGCACTGGGCCAAGTAGTGCCAGAGGTGCGGGCCCAGTATGTGGTTTCGGTGGACGTCAAGGCTTTTTTGAATCCCTGTGTTTGCCAGAAGAAGCTTGCCTTACTTTGCCCCCATTTGCAAAGATGTGGAGAGGAAGCAATATAGGATTTTAACTTCGTACTCATTAGTCACACCTACGTGCTAACTACGTGCTCTCAATGAGAGGCTCTAAACTCTATGTATTTTATGCTAAGGACGTGCTACGGTTATTGCTGCAGCGTCTCTGTGGATTGCTGGACACTCTCTTCGTTGCCTGACGTTGCCTAACAAGCTGCCGTTGCCTAACAAGCCGCCGTTGCCTAACAAGCCGTTGCCTAACAAGCTGCCGTTGCCTAACAAGCCGTTGCCTAACAAGCCGCCGTTGCCTAACAAGCCATTGCCTGCCGTTGCCTAACAAGCCGTTGCCTAACAAGCTGCCGTTGCCTAACAAGCTGCCGTTGCCTAACAAAGCAGGGGGAGGGCTTGCGTCATTGGCTGTGCAGGGAATACCCCTCTGAACCACGCGCTTCTAATTGCCTAGACACTCTCTCCGTTGCCTGCCGTTGCCTAACAAACCAGGGGGAGGGCTTGCGCCATTGGCTGTGCAGGGTACACCCCTCTGAACCACGCGCTTCTAATTGCATCTTTTGACTGCGTGATGTAATAATGCAAGTAGAGCCTGTCCGTGTCGTCGAATCGAATGGAAATGAAATCAGTGCCATTTGGGTGCACGTGCTCGTCTCTGCCATTTGCTGGGCTCTGACATGCCCGTTTTTTTCAAGCGGGTCACGCATGACACGTGACACTTGCACCCGCGTGCACCCCGCTTATGTAGGGTTGGCCATAATTGTATATATGCACCGTATATGACCGTATATTTGGTGATTTTCCTGCCCAAAATACCGTACATACACCGTAGATATATATGGTTCTGGCCAACCCTACGCTTACATAACTGGTGCCCATTATACCACAGACCTGCCTAATTCATTTCATTTGCTCTTTTCATTTTTTATACCACAGATCTGCCTTAATCATTCCATTTGCTCTTTTCAGCCTTCTACTGGTCCTTGACACACACAGCGCTTTGACAGAACACAACACTTGCACGCACGCATGCATGCATGCACTCCATTTTTTGCTGCAGGTGTCTTTTTCACAACAGGCCGGACCTTAGTCGAGAGCTTACCAACAACTCCAAACAAATCAACGCATATAACTAGGGCTGGCCAGAAGCACATAAATACGGTGTACATACGGTAATTCTGGCAGGGAACTCACCAAATGTACGGTCATATACAGTGTATATATACGGTTCTGGCCAACCCTACATATAATCCATGCTCAATAGTGGTGCACAATAATTGGTGCACAATAATATTGGTGCACTCTATTTGTGCAGGTGTTCATCTCCACCACAGGCAAGGTAGCCACTGGAGCAGCAGCGCTGATCTATATCTGGCATTGCACAATATTGGTGTCGCACAATATTTGTCCAAGTGTTCATCGCCACCACAGGCTGGGTAGGCACTGGGGCAGCAGCGCGCTGATCTGTATCTGGTATCGCGCAATATTGGTTCGCACAATATTTGTGCAGGTGTACATCGCTACCACAGGCAAAGCAGCCACTGGAGCAGCAGCGCGCTGATCTATATCTAGGGTTGGCCAGAACCATACAATTATAGGTATATACGGTGTATATACAGTACTTTTGGCAGGGAAATCACCATACATACGGTCATATACGATGTGTATATACGGTTCTGGCCAACCCTATCTATGTCTGGTATTTGTTAGTGTCTAGTGCACGTCCGTAGCACCCCCCAATGCACACACGCAGGTTTCCTTTTATGTAAAGCACACAGGTTTCCTTTTATGTAAACATGTATGTATGTATGTACATGTATTATGTAAACATGTATGTATGTACACGCACACCCACACCCACACGCACGCAGGTTTCCTTTTATGTAAAGCACAGTGCATGCCCCGTCCTTGCAGGTGCTCATCCAAACCACATGGTCTGGCTTTAAAGGTTAAAAACGCTCCACATGCTCAGCACTGTTCTTGTGCATAATATGTATCTGCAGGGAATGCTTTTTCATGCCTATTTTTTTTCTTATTTCTTTTTTCTGACATCAAGCACGTGTCGTTCAGTGAGCTCACGTGCACTTCACGCTCACATCTGTTCATCGACACCACAAGCTGGGCCTTCGTGAACTTTATTACCTCTTGTCTCTGACATCAAGCACGTGTCGTTCAGTGAGCTCACGTGCACTTCACGCTCACATCTGTTCATCGACACCACAAGCTGGGCCTTCGTGAACTTTCTTATTTCTTGTCTCTGACGTCGTGTACGTGTTGTTCAGTGAGCTCACGTGCACTTTACGCTTGCAGCTGTTCATTGACACCACAAGCTGGGCCTTCGTGAACTTTCTTATTTCTTATTTCTTGTCTCTGACGTCGTGTACGTGTTCTTCAGTGAGCTCACGTGCGCTTTACGCTTGCAGCTGTTCATTGACACCACAAGCTGGGCCTTCGTGAACTTTCTTATTTCTGTCTCTGACATCAAGCACGTGTTCTTCAGTGAGCTCACGTGCACTTTACGCTTGCAGCTGTTCATTGACACCACAAGCTGGGCCTTCGTGAACTTTCTTATTTCTTGTCTCTGACGTCGTGTACGTGTTCTTCAGTGACCTCACATGCACTTTACGCCTTGCAGCTGTTCATCGACACCACAGGCTGGGCCTTCGTGAACTTCCTTACCTCTTGTCTCTGACATCAAGCACGTGTTGTTCAGTGACCTCACATGCACTTTACGCTTGCAGCTGTTCATCGACACCACAGGCTGGGCCTTCGTGAACTTTATTACCTCTTGTCTCTGACATCAAGCACGTGTTGTTCAGTGACCTCACATGCACTTTACGCTTGCAGCTGTTCATCGACACCACAAGCTGGGCCTTCGTGAACTTTCTTAATTCTTGTCTCTGACGTCAAGCACGTGTTGTTCAGTGAGCTCACATGCACTTTACGCTTGCAGCTGTTCATCGACACCACAGGCTGGGCCTTCACATACCCTGTAGCAGCAGTGGCGGGTGCGCATGTGGTGGCCTACACACACTACCCCACCGTGTCCACCAATATGATCAGCCGGCTGTGGCAGCGGCACGTGGATTTCAGCAACAGTGCGGCCATTGCAGGTACGCAGAATGCTGCGCTTGTGTGAGTATGGATGTGCAGGTGGTTGGGTTTAGGTGGGTGTGGCTGTGGCTGTGGGTGTGGGTGTGGGTGTGGCTGTGGCTGTGGGTGTGGGTGTGGGTGTGGGTGTGGGTGTGGGTGTGGGTGTGAGTGTGGGTGTGGGTGTGGGTGTGGATGTGGGTGTGGGTGTGGGTGTGGGTGCGGTGTGTGGTGTGCGGTGTGGTGTGTATGTATGTGCATCCTTTGTGTGAATACAAACCAACGTCCTCTTACATTATGTGCTAGTGTGTCCAATGTGTGCCCAACTCACAGTTCTGCCTATTGCAGATACTGGAAGAGGTGGTGATGAAGTGGTGTGGATTGTAGTGAGAGGAAGTACTGGACCAGACAAATGTGTATATGTGCATGTGGATTGTAGTGAGAGGAAGTAATGGACCAGACAAATGTGTATCTGTGTGGATTGTGGTGTGAGGAAGTACTGGACCAGACAAATGTGTATCTGTGTGGATTGTAGTGTGAGGAAGTAATGGACCACACAAATGTGTATATGTGCATGTGGATTGTGGTGAGAGGAAGTACTGGACCACACAAATGTGTATCTGTGCATGTGATTGTAATATTGGTTATCTTATAACCTCCATCGGTCTTTTTCTTTTTCCCTGTAGTGGATGAGTTTTGCCCGGTGTAAAAGGGGCTCCGTTTCCTATGTTAATGTGGATGGTGGTTCTCACTGCCAGGATACTTTGTTTTATGAGTTCTATGGGTATCATAAAAACGTGATGCGGTATGCCGTTGCATATGTCTGGCCAATATGCCCAAGCGTGAATATGTTGTGCACATGCATACTTACAACGCTCATAGCCTCATGCATGCTTACAGCGCTCATAGCCAAATGCATACTTACAGCACTCATAGCCATATGCATGCTTACAGCGCTCATGGCCACATGCATACTTACAGCGCTCATAGCCAAATGCATACTTACAGCGCTCATAGCCATATGCATGCTTACAGCGCTCATGGCCACACATACTCACAGCATGTATACTTATAGCGCTCATATATACTTACAGCGCTCATGGCCACATATATACTTACAGTATGTATACTTATAGCGCTCATATATACTCACAGCGCTCATGGCCACATGCATACTTACAGCGTTCATAGCCAGATGTGTCTTGACCTTGGGCTGCTTGTGGCTTTTCCCTCGCATATGGGCGTGGGTGTTGGTGTGGAGGTGGGAGGTGGGAGTGGGAGTGGGTGTTGGTGTGGAGGTGGGGGTGGGAGTGGGGGTGGGAGTGGTCTGTGTGGCCACATTTTGCTGTCTGTTCGCTGCTGTCAGTGTGTGTCTACTTTGGTCTCGGTACTTTAATTTGCACAACAGTGACCAAGTCTGTGTTTGTGCATGTATGCACCATATATCACACACACACACACACGCACGCACAGGAAGCTGGTTCATGACCTTTGCAAAGGCCCTGTACTACAACACATTTGCATTAGTGTACGGTGCCGCGGGAGGTTGCGCGCATATCACCCTAGTTAATGGCAGCTGGACGCAGGTCAGTGTCCGCAAGGATGTTTTGGTTTGGTGCGTGTGTTGTGTGTGCGCGCTTGTGTGTGTGTGTTGTGTGTTGTGTGTGTGCGCTTGTGTGTGTTGTGTGTGTGCGTACGTGTGCACATCACTTTATTAAATGGCACCTGGATGCAAGTAAAAACTCAGCATTGATGGTGTGTCACGTGTGCATGTGTGTAATTTGCTGCCATATGCTGCCACTGTACATGCGTGCGTGCCTGCACACACCACCATGAATAGTGGCGTCGTCAGAGGCGTGGGTCGTCCTACCGTAGTGAGATTTGTAAGGCTTTTTGAAGGCTCTCATGTGTAGGTCTTTGTTTCCAGCTGCTCTGGCTGCTAGAAGAGGGTGGTGTGCTCCTTTTTCGGACTTTTTAGCAAGCGCATCAAAGAATGAGCACGGTACTTGTTGACACGGACGCGTGTCTATAAGGACGCTGCAGCTGTTTCTGACACATTGCTGTGTCTCACGCACACTCCCCCCTCTACACAACATTAAAAAGAAATCACAGCAACCTTTCTCTGTCCTGAACCTCTGTACCCTCCTGATGCGTGTGTGTGTTATAAAAGGGTACGCAGACATTCAACAACCCACAGAAAAATGACGTGCTTTCTATGTGGGTACTGCAACAATCCTTAGCAGACCCCGTCCACACTCCCTCTCTTGCAACACTCTTCTAAACCTTGCAGAAGCACATTGAGTCGCTGTGGTGGGGGGGCAGGCCGATTCTTCGCGTGTACCCTCCTTGCGACACCCGTGACCTGCAGACCCTACCCCTGGACAGGTGCGCGTGGTTTTGGGTGAACTTGCATGGCACACTGAAACTGCTTTCGCGTGCACCCTCCTTGCGACACCCG
>Ga0307942_1003734_pt1 | contig 12317 bp, 12 predicted proteins | sample OrgLakmetagen175_FD_201846 | JGI IMG/M metagenome (GOLD analysis project Ga0307942, IMG submission 201846) | Saline water microbial communities from Organic Lake, Antarctica - #175 | ecosystem: Environmental > Aquatic > Non-marine Saline and Alkaline > Saline | place: Antarctica: Organic Lake...
TTCAGGACTCTCTTTCCACCTATAGGATTTCCACCTAGGCAAGTACAGGATTTCCATTTAGGCAAGTACAGGACTTCCATTCAGGCAAGCACAGGATTTCAATTCAGGACTCTCTTTCCACCTATAGGATTTCCACCTAGGCAAGTACATAATTTCCATTCAGACAAGCACAGGATTTCCATTCAGGCAAGTACAGGATTTCCATTCAGGACTCTCTTTCCACCTATAGGATTTCCACCTAGGCAAGTACAGGATTTCCATTCAGGCAAGCACAGGATTTCCACCTAGGCAAGTACAGGATCTCCATTCAGGACCCTCTTTCCACCTATAGGATTTCCACCTAGGCAAGTACAGGATTTCCATTCAGGCAAGCACAGGATTTCCACCTAGGGAAGTACAGGATTTCCATTCAGGCAAGCACAGGATTTCCACCTAGGCAAGTACAAGATCTCCATTCAGGACCCTCTTTCCACCTATAGGATTTCCACCTAGGCAAGTACAGGATTTCCATTCAGGCAAGCACAGGATTTCCACCCGCAAAAAGTGAAGAAGCGTCACCTACATTCCCCCACAGGGTGTCCTTTATTCACGCAGGAGGTGAGTGGCAGTCACATTTGGCAGGCTGATGGACTTTTTGGGCCGGGCTTGATTATCGTAACAGTGAATACAGGATGCAAAGTACACAAATGTACATCACGACGATCTTGCAGACGAATGGCGCACAGGCCTGCAGACTCCAAAGAAAAAGACCCACAGAAGAAACCTACCTGCAAGCAGTGATGCATCCAAGCGTCGCTGGGCAGCTCCTGCAGCTTTGCCAGGGCCCACACGGTGTTGGACAGCGCCTGATGAAACGGAACGCAAATGGCCATAGAGTGTTAGTTTTGATATGAAGAAGCCATTATGCAGAATGCAGACTCCTGCAGCTTTGCCAGGGCCCACATAGTGTTGGACAGCGCCTGATGGAACGGAACGCAAATGGCCATAGAGTGTTACTTTTGTTATGAAAAAGGCATTATGCAGAATGCAGCGCTCCTGCGGCTTTTCCAGGGCCCGTACATTGTTAGACAGTGCCTGATGAAACGAAACGCAGATTGCCATAGGGTGTTGTTGCATTTGGTATGTAGGAGCCATTATGCAGCGCTCCTGCAGCTTTGCCAGGCCCACACGGTGTTGGACAGCGCCTGATGAAACGAAACGCAGATTGCTGCAGGGTGTTGTTGCATTTGTTATGAAAAGCTCCTGCACCTTTGCCAGAGCCCAAGAGATTTGGACAGCGCCTGGTAGTTTGAAACAGTAACTGCCAAGTAGCATTTGCAGGGCCCACTCAGTGTCGGGCGTTGCCTGGTAAAATCAAAGAATCACTGCCACAAAATGCTGCTACTCTTGATAGTTTGACAGGGCTCACACAGTGTTGAGCATTGCCTGGTGGAATTAAAGGAATATTGCCATGTCATGTTTTCCCAGCAATTTACCTGAAAAGAAGGGCTTTTTGCACCCAGCGCCGTGATATCGAACAAACACAAATGGAAAGGTAAGGTAAGGTAAAGTTACATCGCTATAATTGCCTCTTTGATAATTAACAAACGCAAATGGAAAGGTAAGGTAAGGTTACATCGCTATATATGCCTCTTTGATAATTAACAGACACAAATGGAAAGCTATAGAACATAACAGTGTGAGATGGAGCCATAACAGCTATAGACTGACATGACCATGCGACAGCTTAAGACTGACATAACCGTGCGACAGCTTGAGACAGACACAACCGTGTGACAGCTATAGACTGACATAACCGTGCGACAGCTTGAGACAGACATAACTGTGCGACAGCTTGAGACTGACATAAACGTGTGACAGCTATAGACTGACATGACCGTGCGACAGCTAGAGACTGACATAACCGTGCGACAGCTTGAGACAGACACAACCGTGGGACAGCTTGAGACTGACATAACCGTGCGACAGCTATAGACTGACATAACCGTGGTAGAGCTTAAGACTGACATAACCGTGCGACAGCTTGAGACTGACATAACCGTGGGACAGCTTGAGACAGACATAACCGTGCGACAGCTTAAGAAAGACACAACCGTGCGACAGCTTAAGGCTGACATAACCGTGGTAGAGCTTAAGACTGACAAAACCGTGCAACAGCTTGAGACTGACATAACCGTGTGACAGCTTAAGACTGACAAAACCATGCGACAGCTTGAGACTGACACAACCGTGGGACAGCTATAGACTGACATCCGTGCGACAGCTTGAGACTGACACAACCGTGGGACAGCTTGATATTGAAGTAACAGTGTGAGACAGAGCCAGCTTGCCTAACAGTCCAATTAGGGCAACCAACACTGGAAATTATTGAGCACACACGTTCACACACATGCGCACAAAAAACATACACGCCCACGCACGCCCCCGCCCCCGCCCAAACCCCCGCCCACACCCACACACCCAAAAACCCACGCACCCCCTCCCCCTCCCCACACACCCTCTCCACACCCACACCCACACCCACAAATACCCACATATACCCACACATATACCCACACATATACCCTCACCCACACATACACACCTGAGCATCTGCAGAGTGGAAGCCCAGGCTTGCCATGCGCTGCAGCACGGCCTTCTCCCAGCCTCGCACATATTGCATCGTGGGTGTTGGAGAAAGCATTACAAGCTGTTGCTGCAGGGGCTGCTGTGCTGTGAGTGCTGCAGTTGAGGGGGCTGGTTGCAAGTCGTCGACTAAGGAAGACGAGGAAACAGCTGCAGAAAGTGTCTGGTTGGAGGTAAAAGAAGGAGAGTGCTGAATAGGGTATGTGTGTGGTGAGCTGACGACACCGCCGCCTTGTGCGTGTGGTGTGGCCGCAGCGCTGTTGTCTTGTGCGTGTGGTGTGCTGGTGATGTTGCCGCCTTGTGCGTGTGGTGTGGCGTACGCGCTGCTGTCTAGTGTGTGCGGTGTAGCAGCAGCGCTGTTGTCGAGTGTGTGTGGTGTAGCAGCAGCAGCGCCGTCTTGTGTGTGTGATTGGCAAGGTAGCAGCTGTGACGGGTGTGTGTTGGTGTCAGTGTCAGGGTGCTGTGGAGCACCATCTGCAGCGTTGTGCCGTGTGGGTGTGGTGTCGGTGACAGGGTGCTGTGGAACTCCATCCAAAGCGTTGTGCCGTGTGGGTGTGGTGTTGGTGACAGGGCGCCGTGGATCACCACCCGCAGCCTTGTGCCGTGTGGGTGTGGTGGTGGTGACGAATTGCTGTGGAGCACCGCCTGCAGCACTGTACTGTGTAAGTGTTGTGTCCATGGCAGTGTGCTGTTTGTGCGTGGTGGTGGTGCTGCTGCTACTGGGAGGGGGCCTTAAGTTGATACGAGCTGCACTCCACAGGAGGCTGGACAGCTCACGCCAACCCATGGTCTGTGTGCGTGTGTGTGTGCGTGTGTGTGTGTGTGAGAGTGCACGTGTGTGTGCATGTGTGTGTGTGTGTGAGTGCACGCGTGTGTGTGTGCGCGCGCATGTGTGTGTGTAAGTGTGTGTGTAAGTGTGTGTGTGTGTGTATGTGTGTGTGTGCATGTGTGTGGGTGTTTGTGTGTGTGTGTTAGTGTGTGTGTGTGTGCGTGTGTGTGTGTGTGAGTGTGTGTGTGTGTGCGTGTGCGTGTGTGAACATGTGTGAGAGCACTTGTGCTCTCCTCCAGTTATAAAGTTATAGCAGCCCGTGCTTTACGCATCCTTTTCAATTTCTGACTACCTTCACGAATTGCTGCATCACAGTCTGCGTGACTTTTTTTATCAACCTCATCAATCTCACCACCTCAGGCAGCCCATATCCCATGCATTTCATGAAACAAAGGGGGTGTGTCCCGTTCTATGGCCTCGAAGCACACACACACACACACATACACACACACACTCACACACACACTCTCTCTCTCTCTCTCTCTCTCTCTCTCTCTCTCTCTCTCTCTCTCACACACACACACACACACACACACACACACACGTCTCGTAAACACTTCTCGTACTTTGCCATCCTCTTCCGCTTGATACACACACAAAATGCGGCTGCCCAGCTCTTACTTTCCATCCCACCACTGAGCAACCCATGGGTGCTTCCAAACTATGTGAGCTTCCACAAACATCCTCACATTCCAACCACTCAATCCCCGTCTCCCACACACTCCAACCTATGGGAGCTTCCACACACATCCTCACATTCCAACCACTCAATCTCCATCTCCCACACACTCCAACCTGTGGGAGCTTCCACACACATCCTCACATTCCAACCACTCAATCTCCACCTCCCACACACTCTAACCTATGGGAGCTTCAACACATATCCTCAAACTCCAACCACTCAATCCCCATCTCCCACACACTCCAACCTATGTGACCTTCCACACACATCCTCACATTCCCACCACTCAATCTCCATCTCCCACACACTCCAATCTGTGGGAGATCCCACACACATCCTCACAACCACTCAATCTCCATATCCCACACACATCCTCAAACTCCAACCACTCAGTCTATATCTCCCACACACCCCAACCTATGGGAGCTTCAACACACCCCAGACGCCCAGCACCTTCAATGTTGCATCTCCGCCTTGAGAATATTTCTCCCCTCAAGCAGCCTGCACTCCACGCACACCTAGCTAGTACTCACAACCATCATGCAATGCTGCATCACACAATCTATAGCGATTCTCCTCTCACCATAAGCAACCTGCACTCCACGCACACACACTTACCCACAACCGTCACGCGATGCTGCATCACACAGTCTGTAGTGATTCTCCTCTCACCATAAGCAACCTGCACTCCACGCACACCTACCTAGTACTCACAACCGTCACGCAATGCTGCATCACATAGTCTATAGTGATTCTCCTCACCACAAGCAACCTGCACTCCACGCACACCTACCTAGCACTCACAACCATCAAGCAATGCTGCATCACACAATCTATAGTGATTCTCCTCTCACAATAAGCAACCTGCACTCCACTCACACACACCTAGTACTCACAACCGTCACGCAATGCTGCATCACACAATCTATAGTGATTCTCCTCTCACTAAATGCAGCCTGCACTCCACGCACACACACCTACCCACAACCGTCACGCAATGCTGCAGCACACAATCTATAGTGATTCTCCTCTCACTAAATGCAGCCTGCACTCCATACACACCTACCTAGTACTCACAACCGTCACGCAATGCTACATCACACCGCCTACAGCGATTCTCCCTCTCAACTCAAGCAGCCTGCACTCCATGCACCCCTTATCAATGACCACACACTCCTGTCTCCAAACTTGGTGATTCATTCATTTCAACATTCAAACTTCCATTTTACCTCAAGCAGCTCGTACTCCATGCACCCTTTATCAATGACCACACACCCCTGTCTCCAAACTTGGTGAATTATTCATTTCAATATTCAAACTTCCGTTTTACCTCAAGCAGCTCATACTCCATGCACGCCTCCAGCACCCCCCATGCAATGCCATGCGCCATTTGCTGACACTCCGCTTCTGTATAATCCTCCTCTTTCAATCTCCCTGCACTACTCTTGCTGTCACTTTCGCTGCTGCCGCTTCTGCTGCTTGTAATGTCACTGCTGGGGCTCTTGCTGCTGCTCTCGCTGCTGTTGCTGCTGTTCGTGCTTGCCATTTCGCTGCTGGGGCTCTTGTTGCTGCTTTTGCTGCGATCGCTGCTGTTGCTGCTTGCCATGTCGCTGCTGGAGCTCTTGCTACTGCTGTTGCTGCTGTTGCTGCTTGCCATGTCGCTGCTGGGACTCTTGCTGCTGCTGTTGCTGCTTTTGCTGCGATCGCTTGCGATTCCCCCACTGCTGGGGCTGTTGCTGATGCTGGTGCTACCGTTGCTTGCAATTTTACCACTGCTAAGGCTATTGCTCTTGCTCCACACGCTGTTGCTGCTGCTGCTGCTTCTTCTGCCGCGTTTGTCTGAGAGCAGAGTTGCCAGGCGATGCATGGCTGCACTGATAGCTACACCGTCTAAAGCAGGGGGTGGCAGCGGCACAGGCTTTTCTAGTGGTGGTGGTGTTAGTGGTGGTGGTGGTGGTGGTGGTGGTGGTGATGCACTGATGGCTACACCGTCCAAAGCAGGGGGTGGCAGCGGTGCAGGCTTTTCTAGTGGTGGTGGTGGTGTTAGTTGTGGTGGTGGTGGTGGTGTTGGTGATGATGATGGAACCAGAGCTGCAACGTCTAAAGCAGAGGTTTGTTGCTGAGGTGCTGGCTTTTCTAGTGGTGGTGGTGGTGGTGATGATGGACTGGCGGCTGCACCGTCTAGAGCAGAGGCTGGCTTTTCCAGTGGTGGTGGTGGCGATGATGGTCTGGCAGCTGCACCGGCTAAACCAGAGGGCGGCAGTGGTGCTGGATTTTCTAGTGGTGGTGGTGGTGGTGGTGGTGATGACGGACCGAGAGCTAAACCGTCCAAAGCAGAGGGTGGCAGTGGTGCTGGCACGTCTAGAGGTGATACAGAAGGATTGATGGCTGCTGCACCATTTATAGCAGTGGGTGGCACTGCGATAGTGGTGTGGGTGGTGGTGGCAAATTAAAGTAGTGGCAGCAGTGGTGTGGGTGGTGGTGGCATACTGAAGTAATGGCAGCAGCAGTGGTGGGAATAGCAGGTGGTGGTGTGGGTGGTGGTGTGTGGGAATAGCAGTGGTGGGAATAGCAGCAGTGGTGGGAATAGCAGTGGTGGGAAGTGAATAGCAGCAGTGGTGGGAATAGCAATGGTGGTGTGGGTGGTGGTGTGTGGGAATAGCAGTGGTGGGAATAGCAGCAGTGGTGGTGTGGGTGGTGGTGGCATACTGAAATAATGGCTGCAGCGGCAGTGGTGGGAATAGCAGATGGTGGTGTGGGTGGTGGTGGCATACTGAAGTAATGGCAGCAGCAGTGGTGTGGGTTGTGGTGGCATACTGAAGTAATGGCAGCAGCAGTGGTGTAGGTGGTGGTGGCATACTGAAGTAATGGCAGCAGCGGCAGTGGTGGGAATAAATATGGTGGTGTGGGTGGTGGTGGCATACTGAAGTAATGACAGCAACAGTGGTGTGGGTGATGGCGGCATACTGAAGTAATGTCAGCAGTGGTGTGGGTGGTGGCGGCATACTGAAGTAATGGCGGCAGCAGTGGTGGGAATAGCAGGTGGTGTGGGTGGTGGTGGCATACTGTAGTAATGGCAGAAGCAGTGGTGGGAATAGCAGTGGCACAGACTGCCGATGCAAGCGTCAGGGCGCACACTGAAGTAATGGTTGCAAGCAAGGGCAAGTTGGTAAGCACTACCGATGCAAAGCAGTGGTGGTCATCACAATGGTACAGACTGCCGATGCAAGCGTCAGGGCACAACACGAAGCACAGAAGGCCACACAGTACAAAGCACAGAAGGCCACACAGTACGAAGCACAGAAGGCCACACAGCATGAAGCACAGAGGGCCACACAGCACAAAGCATAGAAGGCCACGCAGAACGAAACACAGAAGGCCACACAGCACGAAGCACAGAAGGCCACGCAGCACGAAGCACAGAAGGCCACGCAGAACGAAGCACAGAAGGCCACGCAGCACGAAGCACAAAAGGCCACGCAGCACGAAGCACAGAAGGCCACACAGCACGAAGCACAGAAGGCCACGCAGAACCAAGCACAGAGGGCCACGCAGCACGAAGCACAGAAGGCCACGCAGAACCAAGCACAGAGGGCCACGCAGCACGAAGCACAGAAGGCCACACAGCACGAAGCACAGAAGACAACGCAGTACAAAGCACAGAAGTCCACACAGCATGAAGCACAAAAGGCCACACAGCACGAAGCACAGAGGGCCACACAGCACGAAACATAGAAGGCCACACAGCACGAAGCACAGAAGGCCACGCAGTGCGCATTGCAGGAAGTGAAATGCATGCGCTAGTGGTTATGGTTGTGATGCAAGCTGTGCGCGTGTGTGTGCGTGTGTGTGTGTGTCTGTATGTGTGTGTGTGTGTGCGTGTGTGTGTGTGTGTGCGTGTGCATGCGTGGGTACGCGTTAGGTAGTGGTGGCGAGTGTCTTGCTGGGCTAGCAAGCAAAAAGCTGAGGAAGGAGGGCAGCTCACGCACCTGTTGTTGTTGTTGTTGTTGGTGCAGCTGGTGGTGGTGGTGGTGGTGGTGGTGGTGGTGGTGGTGGTGGTGGTGATGGTGGTGAAAGTGATGGAGGCTGCGTCGCCGTGGGTCCAGAAGCAGGAAGATAGACGGCCTTGATACCGTAGTGTTGTGCAAGGAGTGCACCTGTGCATTACCCGGCGTGCACAAACACACAAGCTTGTGTGGGTTCAGCAGTGTCGAGGAGCACAGAGTTTGGCATATGTTGGGCTGCTGCTTTGATCATTATTCAGACACTGGGCAGATTGAGCATGACAAGACGGGAATTATGAGCAGAATAAATAGACGCCGGGCCTTAAGCCAACACTACTGCACAAGCTAACTATTGCTCTGCAGGGTTTAGTTACTTATGGCATAAGCCGCTGCACAAGCTAAGTGTCGCTCTGCAGGACTTAGTCAAAGGCACTGCTGCACACAAGCTATCTGTTGCTATGCAAGATGCAGCATAGCACAGCGCTGCACAAGCTAAGTGTCGCTCTGCAGGATTTAGTCAAAGGCACTGCTGCACAAGCAATCTGTTGCTATGCAAGATGCAGCATAGCACAGTGCTGCACAAGCTAAGTGTCGCTCTGCAGGATTTAGTCAAAGGCACTGCTGCACAAGCAATCTGTTGCTATGCAAGATGCAGCATAGCACAGCGCTGCACAAGCTAAGTGTCGCTCTGCAAGCTGTAGCTTAGCACAGAGCTGCACGAGCTAAGTGTTGCTGTGCAGAATGTAGCGAAGCACAAGGCTGCACAAGCTAAGTGTTGCTGTGCAAAATGTAGCAAAGCACAACGCTGCACAACGCTGCACGCTGCACGCTGCACGAGCTATAAGCAAGAGGCAAGGGGATGGGCGCATACATAGGCTCGTACAGAGGTATGGAAGGTTTAAGAAAGGGACATAAACGGCTTCGAGTTTGCATGGTAAAGCGAAAGTGCAGTTGCTGCTACAAATATGATGCATATGCGCTAGGCACAATGACCGGAAACAGGGAAAGGCTGCTACAAATGTGATGCATATGGCTAGGCACAATGACCGGAAACAGGGAAAGGCTGCTGCAAATGTGAGGCATGTGCGCTAGGCGCAATGAATGGAAACTGGGTAAGGCTGCTGCAAATGTGAGGCATGTGCGCTAGGCGCAACGACGAGAAATTGGGAGAGGCTACTACGAATGAGGAGTCCTGCAAACTACGGAGGCGATTGAGTGCACTGTCTTGTGTTCATAGCACCCTGCATGATGTGTGCAACATGGAAGATGAGCATGCCTCAGCCCCAACACACCTAGGGAGTCCAGACTGTCGGCGTAGCGAATGAGGGCAGTCAGCTGCTTAGGGTCTCGGAGGGCATGCGAGCGTGCAGCAGGAGTGTGACGCTGCTGTTGCTGCTGCTGTTGCTGGTGCAAAGACATATCGAGCACAGGCGAGCGTGCAGCAGGAATGCCTGGCTGGTGCACATTTGGAGTTGTGGTGTGCTTGCTCCTGCTGCTGTTCAAGCTGCTATCTTGACCGAAGTTCCTTGCCACCCTGCTGCTACTGCGGCTCTGGCTGCTGCTGCTGCTGCTGCTGCTAATTTCAGTGCTGGGCAGCCGTGGTGCAGCAGAATAAGTGTCATTTTGAGAGCTACCCAGCTCCCTCTTCCTGCTGCTGCTTGTTCTGGCAGTGCTTTGCCTCTTGGCATAAGAACTTCTGGTGTGTTTGCCCCTATCATCCTTGCTGTTGCTCGTGCCGCCCTCAGCTCTGCTCTGCCCCTCAGCTCTGCTCGTGCCGCCCTCAGCTCTGCTCTGCCCCTCAGATCTGCTCTGCCCCTTCCTGCTGGCAGTAGCCCCTGCCTTACCCCGTGCTGCTGGGCTGCCATTGCTGGCGTCGCCCTCTCTCGCTCTGCAACGCACCCCATGAGCGAAAGAGCAACTTAACTGCTGGCGTCCTTGTCTCGTTGGCCTGGTGCAGATGAGCCACTGCACCCGTTGCGAGAGGAGCGTGTGGAGCTGGGCTGGGGGCATGGGGGCGTTGCGTGTGCTAGTACATGTTGTTGTGGGGGGGGTTTGGACGAGAAGAGCTTGCATAGGCCCCCTTGTCCTTATGTGCACCTCTTCCACCTGCACAAAAAACAGGTATTCAGCAAAACACCGAGCAACAGTGTGCTGCTACTGTGCGAGTGCTCCTGGAAGAAATGGTGGTGAATGAAACGACACACAAAAACACACCTGAAATGGCTTGCAGAAGCTAGGATTGAACCATAACGATTTAAATAAACTAGATGGTTTTTTGTGTTGCAGGGATAAAGCATGCAACGCTGCTAATATACATGGTGTCAACGCGTGCTGCATAATAAAGCGCGCGCAGGCCAATGTTGCCTTTGATCATCAGCCAATCCCTTGCTGCGGTCCTGCTGGCATCAGCATGCTGGGTGTTTTGGGAGAAGCAGTTCCAGCTGCCTGCGTGCGAGATGACGTACGTTAGATCGGGTGCGTCGTGCGTGCATGCGTGCGTGTGTAGTTCCCTGTACATGTGTGCATACATTTTTATGCTCATTCTACACTATCACGTCTGACTCATGGCTCCTGAGTCCTAGCTGGGCTGTGCTGCGCTGTGTGTGTGTTGACTCTGGTCAGCGCCTGTTCAGCATGCACACCTTGCTCAAGCAGTCAAACCGGATTCAAGGACGCGTACACTGGTTGCGAGTGTGTGTTTGTAATGGCACTCTAACAGTGTGTGTGTTCGTAAGGCACTCTAACAGTGTGTGTGTTCGTAATGGCACTCTTAACAGTTTGTGTGTTCGTACTGGCACTCTAACAGTGTGTGTATTCGTAATGGCACTCTAACAGTGTGTGTGTTCGTAAAGGCACTCTAACAGTGTGTGTGTGTGTGTTCGTAATGGCACTCTAACAGTGTGTGTGTTCGTAATGGCACTCTAACAGTGTTCGTAATGGCACTCTAACAGTGTGGTGACACTTCATCAACGTGCGCAGCGTTCCACGAAGTCAAGTCACCCTTGTTGCAGTCGAGCTCAGGCTACAAGCTGTACAAGTTCAGGGATGGCAGCCATGACCCAGGTGTGTGTGTGTGTGTGTGTCCGTGTGTGTATATGTGTGTGTCCGTGTGTGTGTGTGTGTGTGTGTGCGCGAATGCGTGCGTGTGTGTGTGTGTGTGTGTGTCTGTGTGCGCGTAACGCCACTACTTCATGTTGGTATCCTTTGAGTGTGCGCTTTGTAACACCACTTGATATCCTTTGAGTGCGCATTTGCGCAGAGGCGCTGCGTGAGCACACAAAGTTTGTGCCTCAGATGGCTACATGTTCAAAATGTTGCTCGTGCAGAAGTCTACATGCACACAGTTTTTGCAAAGCATTCTGCTCTACCGGCCTGCACAAAGTCTACATGCACACAGTTTTTGCAAAGCATTCTGCTCTACCGGCCTGCACAAAGTCTACATGCACACAGTTTTTGCAAAGCATTCTGCTCTATCGGCCTGCACAAAGTCTACATGCACACAGTTTTTGCAAAGCATTCTGCTCTACCGGCCTGAACAAAGTCTACATGCACACAGTTCTTGCAAAGCATTCTGCTCTACCGGCCTGCACAAATTCTTGACTCTGGCACAGTGCGCCCTTAACATGTTCTCTTCTCTGGGTAGCCTCTGTGAGCCAGACTTTCTCTGAGCAAGGCAATCTACTATGTTGATTGCGCACTGCCTGTGTGGCGTTGCAGGCCCAAACGCAAGGGACATCATATACCCAGGCCTGTTTGTGCCCGGCAATGCAGGCAAATACATACAGGTGTGTGTGTGTGTGTGTGTGTGTGTGTGTGTGCATGCCAAAAGGGACATCATATACCCAGGCCTGTTTGTGCCCGGCAATGCAGGCAAATACATACAGGTGTGTGTATGTGTGTGTGTGTTTGTGTGTGTGCGTGTGTGTGTGTGTGCATGCCAAAAGGGACATCATATACCCAGGCCTGTTTGTGCCCGGCAATGCAGGCAAATAAATACAGGTGTGTGTGTGTGTTAAGAGAGGTGGGCACACAGCTAGTAGCTAGTATTATGAAGGGAGGGGGCTAGCAAGTATGAATAAGAGAGGTGGGTACACAGCTAGTAGCTAGTATGAATACGAAAGGGGGCTACGTAGGTGACTGCATGAAGCGATCCATGAGTGTCTTCCTTTGTTTTTCA
>Ga0307942_1003736_pt1 | contig 12316 bp, 8 predicted proteins | sample OrgLakmetagen175_FD_201846 | JGI IMG/M metagenome (GOLD analysis project Ga0307942, IMG submission 201846) | Saline water microbial communities from Organic Lake, Antarctica - #175 | ecosystem: Environmental > Aquatic > Non-marine Saline and Alkaline > Saline | place: Antarctica: Organic Lake...
GCAGATTTAGCAGACTGATACTTCACTCCCTGATCATCTGCCACCCATCCCCTTGGGTTTTCTTCTCTGAGTCTTTTGATGGCCGGGTAAGCAGTTCCCAAACATTTAATGACCCGACCAGAGCGGCAAGGAGAATACACACTGAATCATACCTAAACAGGGTTGCACAACACGGCCACGCCACGCCACGCCACGGCACGCCACGCCACGGCAAGCCCCTAAAACGTGGTGAATTTTTGACTTCACGAAACAGCTCCAAAATGCTTGTGTCAGCTTGCTTGAGTGTTAGAACATTGATGGCTGCCTCAAACAGATCAAATTCTACTTGGCGGCTCCTTTCCAATGCAGTTGCTTGCTGAAAGTGAATACACTACTATTCGCGCATCTTTTCTTTTCTTTTCTTCGTCTGCCTCATACGGGAGGGATGTGTGGAGGGAGTGGGAGCTGATGAGCGAGGTGAGTTTTGATGCTGTAAAGGAGTGGCAGAGTCCCTCCGGCTGAACTGCCCTGAGGAGGAGCTAGGCCCCAATCAACAAAGGGTCCTGCTCCTGCTCCATGCTTCTTTTCTTCAAAGATGCCTTGTCCTAGACGTGCATGAACATTAAGGACGTGCATTTGCAGCAGCAGCTTGAGGGACGTGCATGAACACTGAACACTAGCTCCTGCTCGGAATACCTTGAGGTTCATGCTGAAACATCTCTGCCCGTTATCTTTAAGACATGGGCTCTCAGCCTTCCTACATCCCCCCCTACAAGCTGCTTGCATCCATGGCACCTCCATTTCTTTTGCCCCTCAAAAGGGGCGGTATAATAGCTTTCGAATGTTTTTTGATGAGTTACCATTTTAATATAAATGTAGCTAGGAGGAGGGAGGAAGGAGGAGGGGAGTAAAAAGGGGGGAGGTCAAAAAACTTGAGAATTTTTTTCAAGTTAAATTTCCTCTGTGGCGTGGTCCGTGGCGTGCCGTTTCGTGGCGTGGCGCGGAAAAACGTCACGAAGACCCTCCGTGGCGCCGTGTTGTGCAACCCTGTACCTAAACAAATGAAATTAAGCAAATATAGGTGAGAAAGCAGTAGCAAAAATTGGTGTGGTACATTAGTGGACAATGTGTCCACTGGCTTAGTGGACAGCTTGGTGTCAGTTAGGTGCCAGTTCATCCACTTATTTGATAATATTTCTGAAGGTGATATCAAAGGTTTTGTTTTTCAACATAACTCAGAACTTTACAAATTTATCTGTGCAGCTGTCGATCTTTTTGATTGATTTATTTGTTGGGACCTATAGGTTGAGCAGCCATGCCAGGCTGGAGGCCTTTGTAATCCAAACTAAACTAAACTAAGCCTGTCGTCCCACCTTACCTTACCTTGTGGTCCCATGGTTGGAGGTGGACGTTAGAGTTTTGGCCTCTTTCCTGGCTAGAGACGTCCTCTCTTTTTGACTTAAAAGTATTGGGGGCAAATATTGTTGGTGGTGTGATCCATGTTCTCTCTCGCGATATCTTGATTTCCCCCCCAAACTGCTTCTGGAATACTCCTCTGCAGTTCTTACAGCCAATCCGGCGAGTCATTGCTTAAATGATGTTATGCTTCTTTATTCCAGACAGCAACAATATCCATGCTCCAGGTGTGGATGGAGGGTTTACGCTGTACACCCTTCAGAGTGTACACCCTTCCATGAGGTCGGCCTTGCATATGTGAGTTTTGTCTTGGGGATGAAGCCAAGCATGGTGCAGTATTTGGGTTATCCCGCACCAATGTTCTGTAGGCATTGATGCTTTTGTCTTCCCAATTGGGTAGAAATAGGAAGGTGGCTGTTGGTAGCTCGCTACACATTGCAGAACACTATTCGCAATCTTTCCCTAATTGCACATTAGCAAATTTCATGATCTTCGACCAGAAGAGATTAGAAAGTATTAAATATCATAAGCGGATGTCTGCTCATTGGATGTAGGCCTGGACCCAAACAAAAGTCGTAGGCAACGTAGCAATAGGGAAGGAAAGACTCCAGAACGGATGATAAAATCAACAAAAGGCAGGGGTCAAGAAGGAGGTAAGCAATTCTTAAAAACAACCATAGCAGAGTAAAAATTATCACAAAGCACAGCAAGAAAAATCGCACGTACCAATAGGCATAAATATATACATACATACATCCGTAAGGCTATTACCAGGCGCTACGTTTCGCCCCAGATCCCTGACAAGATACAAGCCTCTAGTGCCAGAAGTCTTAGAGCACGCACGGAGGTCGTTGTTGACTCACAAATTGATTTGGAGCTTGTCTCAGCAGGATGGGGGCCAGATAATGTAAGGTGAGATGTAAGTTTGATACGGATGGGTGGTACTTGTGGCCTATCATTGGGAAGGATGCACTGCCTTTTGGTGTCACACATCATTCCTGAGCGGCTTGTGCTTAGTCAGTGTATAGGATGCACTGCCTTTTGGCGTCATACATCATTCCTGATCGGGCACAGGAGCACGGTTGCAGCGGCTCCTGCATGGTGCAATGCAGCGAAAAATGCAGCATGAAAATTGCAGCACGAACAATGCAGCGGCTCCTGCATGGTGCAATGCAGCGAAAAATGCAGCATGAAAAATGCAGCATGAACAATGCAGCGGCTCCTGCATGATGCAATGCAGCGAAAAATGCAGCATGAACAATGCAGCGGCTCCTGAATGGTGCAACACAGCAAAAAATCGGTTCCATTCAAAAGGACGAAAGAAGAAGCTACGTGGACAGTGGGAATTAACTCCCCACATGAATTCAGGAAACACAACCACTTGGCTCTGTTTAAAACGTATCCATACGTTGACCCAGCTGGTAGGGCACTCACTATGCCCACGCTTAAGATTTTTCTGGAGTGATACAAGACAGTTTACAGTTTTTCAAATGAAGGGGGCTGAGTAGTTGCCCGCACCGGTTTATTTCTATATATATATATATGCCTGCACCGGTTTATTTCTATATATACATATATATGCAGCTCTGGCCAACCCGACGTGACACGCGCTATTCCGCACGACCATGTGGTGCGCGCCTGAACAGCAGATACCCGATGAGGGTACAGTCCTGGGGGCCAGCCAGCACTGTAGGTGCAATCCTGGCTAACTGTAAGCTTGTGCTATTACTACTACATCTGCATTTCACACCTAGTGAAGCGCACCTGAATAGCAAAGGTCAGATGCGGGTACAGTCCTGGGAGCCAGCCAACACCATTGCTGCACAGGAACTGTTGAAGGACCAACGGTGAGACCTGAATGGCAGTTTAGTAGGGGGGCGGTTGTTATTAAAAAGGATGTTGAAACAGGCACAACGTACACAATAAGCATTTTGACAATACCTTAATGGCAGTTTAGTTGTGGGGGAGACTCTTATTAGGGGGAAATCGTTCAGTGCGGGAAGCACAAAGTAATCAGTTTGCAGTCTGACAAGGCCTGGCAGGTTGGTAGCGGAGTTGCTGTTTAGCAGGAGAGGAACAGGCACCACAAAATGAATAAAATAAAAATGTATAAAGCATGACCTGCGCAGAGCACAAACACCACAGCACAAAGCCAAGCACAGCATAGCAGGAGTTGCTCCTTTCCTCAGTGATAGTTGGGAGTGCTTTTACGGACTGAAAGTAGACGATTGAGTCTGAGGTACTGGTCTGGACATTTAGAGAGTGTATGTATTGTGTCACTGACTGTGTAGTTCTTCTTTTCAGAGCACAGCAGATGTGACAAGTGTGGGAGCGCCGCTAGCGACGCTGAAGAATTGGCCAAGCCCATCACACGCGCAACGTGTGCATGCATAGCATGTGTGTGTGTGTGTGAGTGTGTGTGCGCGCGTGTGTCTGTGTGTTTGTGCGCGTGCATGTGCATGTGTATGTGTGTGTGTGTGCGCCTGTGTGTATACACACACGCGTTTGTGTTTGTATATGTGTGCGCGTGCGCATGCGTGTGTGCGTGTGTGTGCAGGCACGCATGTGTGTGTGTCTTGCTGCCCCACAGATGCTGCAGTGGTGTGCATGGCGCTGTGCTAGAGTAGCCTTTGCTGAAACAGGCGTGAGGATGTGCTGCTTCTGCTTTCCCTGTCTGTTGAGAGGGCAGGTGCGGGCATGGTGCCCGGGCTGGCCAGGATGTCTGAACTCTGCTTCAACACGCAGTGCGTGACAAGCACCTACACCGTGCGCTCCATGCCCCGCGAACAGTCCAAGCCAACACGGACTGCGTTCCTGAAGGGTCCCGTCCAAGCAAACTTCCGCGCATCATGCACATCTGAGTAAACTAAAATAATATAGTCCATCAAACTTAGTTTTACCTGATTTTGCATGGTCAACCATGAACTTTGCAGCCGGAACACAACCAAGGGCTCCTGATGCAGTAAACGCGGCTTGGAAAGTGTGCTGATGAATTTTGCACCAGCAGGTAGTGGTCCGGGCTGAGGAATCCTAGGCAGCTTCCCGGAGCTTTCAAACATAAAAATTTGCTCCAAAACTTTACACAGGGCACCCCAGGGTCCCAGATTTCATCTGACACGGTACGAGTTTTGGTTAGGAGCCTATGTCGAGTCTCAGCCTGGGAGGTGCCCTGGGTGGGCCTGGGGAGGAGGGCTGGACCCCCCCAAAACAAAACTTGTCTCTAACACTTCGCACACCGCACCCCAGGGTCCCATTATTAATCTGGTGCGATACGAGTTTTGGTTAGGAGCCTATGTCGAGTTTCAGCCCGTGGGGTAACCTGGGTGAGCCTGGGGAGGCCTGTGTAAAGTGTGGTGGGAAGCCATCAACACTAGGGGCTCACGCCCCACGAGGGGGGCTTCGCCAAAAAAGTAGGTGGTCGAATAGATCACACGTACTCCCAAAGGCAAAATAAGTCGGTTTGTTGCAATATGACAACAAGCTTGCAAAATGTTGTCGTGTGTAAACGATTCAGATCAAACTGGAAAAATGAATACAAAGGCCGTGCAAAAACAAATGATGGAGCAGCATCTGAGCAATAGCGCTATTGATCTCAGGTTAAGGACATACGGTATATGGAAATGGACAGAGGTTAGGTTAAGGACATACGGTATATGGACAGAGGTTACATGAGGTATATGGACAGAGGTTAAGGACATACTATATGGAAATAGACAGAGGTAAATATGCATGAATGCTGCCAAGAGTGGACAAGTAGCACACTCATTTACCTCAGGTTAAGGACATACTACATGGAAATGGACACAGGTAAATATGCATGAATGCTGCCAAGAGTAGACAAGTAGCACACTCGCACAAGGTTCGATTCTAATTGTAAGACGCATGTACGAGTGCTGAGTATGGGACATTGCTGCAAACAACCACACAGGCAGGAAATGATTTGACTGCTTAGGGTGAATGCGTCAGGGAGTGTGCCAAAACTCTTGACAAATTGTCACTTTTGGCAAAAGTGGTTCACTGCAATCAGGGGATGCAAATGGCAAGTTGGATCGCCTTTTTCTAAGAATTCAAGGTACGCTTTACAAACTCTGAGGGTACTTCTTGCCCTGCATGAATTAGCTGACTTTGCAGCATTGTTTGCTGATCCTGCTCTATTAGCTTTGTAAAGCACCAATCAGCGCGCTATTTCCTGAGTGCAACTATTGACAAAACAATGATCTTACACACAGCCGGGACCATCTTTGTTTCATTTGACCCTGACAGATGGAGAACCTTTGAACTGCCACTGTGCTAAGGCAAATCCAGTGCACTGCGTAATCTTCGTGCGGTGGTTACTCTTCACATACACATGTGACCCCTGCTTAATTGTTGACAGCAAAATAGCTGCCGCCACACTACTATTACACACACACTCACACTCACACACGCACACAGACACGCACACACACCATTTCACTGACATGAGTAAGGTCGCTTTTCACATATACAAAGCCCTCTCCTGTGTCATTCCACGTAGTTTGTAAAGCGCACACACGCACACACACACACACATCATTTCACTGACCTGAATAAGGTCACTCTTCACATATACAAAGCCCTCTCCTGCGTCATTCCACGTGGTCTGCAGTGGGATGCTGGCCAACTTTGTGAGAGGAGAGGGCAGCTGCATTGGCAGCTCACGTGTGGTTACTAGTACCTGCGTGTATATGTGCGTTTGTGTTTGTGTGTGTGTGTGTGTGTGTGTGCGAAAAGTGAGCAGTGAACACGTGCGTGCGTGTGTGGGTATGTGTATGTCAGGGTGCACTGTTGTGCACGCTACAACCAGCTGTGAAGTGATGGAACATCCATTAACTGAAACAGGGGAAAAGACAGCAAGGTGCTGCTCAGGCAGCGTCACCTGGATCATTATGTATATGTAGGGTTGGCCAGGACCATATATATATATGGTGTACATACAGTATTTTTGGCAGGGATTTCACCAAACATACGGCCATTCACAGCGTGTATATATATGCGGTTCTGGCCCACCCTATGTGTAACCTGACATTGCATTAAAGCACACACCTGGAAGCTAGGGCTTGTGCTGAGCATCTGTACCACGCTTCTACAGCCTGCGGCACTAAAAGCACTGGAGCACAGGAACAGGTGGGAGGCTTCTGCAAGGGTAGGAGAAGGCAAGGCATGAAAAGGCAGTGCCGAGGCAATCGCGCACACGCTAGATCACCACTGAGCCTTTCTGCTCAAAACTCCAGCTACTTACAAGTAACGCACTTCAGCAAGAAACACCAGCAACGCATGCGTTCTCACCCAGCATCTTGCTTGCGCAGGAAGCAAATGGTATTTGTCATAAAACTTTGCACAATCCTTGGCAAAACCTTGGGTTGATCAGAGCAAGTGACACAGTTTTAATTTAAGCTCAGAGCTAGCAGTCGCAATTCTTGAATGAAGGCCTTTTTTTGTAAACCTTGTAAACCTTGGGCTGATCAGAGCAAGTGACACACAACAGCCCATATGCAATTGACACAGTTCTAATTTATGCTCAGATCTCACCGTATATAGGCTGGTCATGCAAATGACACACTTCTAATTAAGCTCAGATCTCACCGTACATAGGCTGGTCATGCAAATGATACAGTTCTAATTTAAGCTCAGATCTCACCGTACATAGGCTGGTCATGCAAATGACACAGTTCAAATTTAAGCTCAGATATCAACGTACAACAGCGGACTGCTGGTCACGTCCTCCGTCAATACATAAGCTCAGACCTCAATACGTAAGCTCAGATCTCACCATACAACAGCGGACTGCTGGTCACGTCCTCCATCAATACATAAGCTCAGGTCTCAATACGCAAGCTCAGATCTCACCGTACAACAGCGGACTGCTGGTCACGTCCTCCGTCAAAACGTCGACACGTGCTAGAGCTGAGGCGGCCTCGGGAAGCCTGCGAGTGTTTGCAGCAATATGTTGTTTTTGTACATCGTCAGGGTGATCTGTGTTTGTACGTTGCAAAGGTGGTCTGTTTTTTTGTGACCTTGCAGCTTGCCGCGTGCACCATTTTGGTTTGTACAGTGTGTCCGTTGTGAGGGTGATCTGTGTTTGTACGTTGTGAAGGTGGTCTGTATTTTTGTGATCTTGCAGCGTGCCATGTGCACCATTCTGTTTGTACGGTGTGTCCGTTGTGAGGGTACCTGTGTTCTTTGTGACCAAGCAGTGTGCAGATTGCCGTGAGCACCATTTTGTTTTGAGAACTTCTTTCTTTCTGAGCTTACAGATTTATTTTTGGTTGGCCGAGACCAGTCAGCAGCCGATCAGCCAAACAACCTGGCTGAGGCTCCTCCCCAATTGTAACCATCGTTTTGAGGACTCCCCTGCGGCCCAACCGCTACCTCCGTCAGGGTACTTGCGTTAAAATCTTCTTCTAGCAGTCGCACATTTTGACTGATGGCTTTATATGTAAACTCTGCAAACTCTGTATAACCTTTTTAGGGGCACACGAGCGATGCTGTTGTTCAGACAAATGTTGGTAGGCTAAGGGGGTGGGTGGCAGGCATTTTAGTAACTGTTTGTTTTCTCGTGCTGTGCTTGCAGTTTTCAGTATTTAGGTAATACCTTTGTGGCCTGAGTAAACTCTTTGGAGTTTGGAGCCGTGTATAATCACGTTATATATTATTTCCACCAGCAAAATGTTTGTCCTTGCCTTCCTTACATGTCATTCCTGAGTCAGTGAAGCATAGGTCAGGCGTCAATGCCGGAAGTTTTGAAGCGCACACATTTGTGTGAGAATTGTAACTATTGTAACCATTGCTTGAGCAAAGAATTGGATGCGGAGGGTCACACTTCAGGCGCATAAAAACGGCATGTGCTCCCCAGCGCATACATCCCAGAGCAACAACAGTACAATTTAGAACGTAGGCCTCCCAAACCATGTGCAGCCATGTATGCATTTTACTGGGTGCCATATCTCAATCCTCAGAGGGGTAAATTGGAAGACCCCATGGACTTTTAAAGTTGACTACATCGCTATTCATGAATTGAACTGGCACAGCAAACGGCTTCTGCCAATAATGAAATCAAATCAATTGGCAGGGCAGTGCAGTTCACAGAATGTCACGAACAGGAGCCACTGTGTGTATGTGTGTGTATGTGCGTGTGTGTTGGTATGCTGTGTATTTACATGGAAGGGTGTCCATAAATAATTCACAGACTACCGAGGGCAATGGCATTGGTTACTTGCACGCACTTGAACAGTGTCTAGCGTGCCTTCCTGCGGTTATGAACCAGAGCAGCTGCTAAGCGCCGTCACGTCAACCTTGCATTCCATCTTAGATATAATTATATAACATACCGGGGTTCATGATGCGGTTTTGATTGGACCGCAGAGTGTGTTTAATCGGTGCGCGTGGCCAGGCAATCAGTACAGGTAATGGATGTGCAGATCATGGCTTATCATGGTATGTTTCTGGGAAACAGTATTTGAAGGGGTTTCCAAAACATGGCTTATCATGGCACATGGCCGGTCAAGAAGTGCAAGAAAGGGGTGTGCCAGTTGGCTTGCAGTGGCTCTGAATGCCCACTGATAAGAGCTTGATAAACAGGGCCAGAGAAAAAGGACTGCGCTAAGGGTAGGCCATAACGGTATAACCACAAAGCAAATGCAATAATATGACAAAGTAAACATGGCCAAGAGAGAAAACCTCTTGCCATATTTCAGGCAACCCTGGAGCCTCAAAATAGAAATATTTTAAATGATACTGCAATCACCTTGAAAGCCTCAAAATGTTAATTACCTGGGGTGAGTACGGTAAGAAACAGTACCGGAAGTGTGTTATACCACTGCAGTATTCGGTCCTGGCCAACTGCAGCTTTGCTGGATCATGGGTGTCCAGCACATGCATGACAAACTCACACAGCAGTGCGATATGTGCATGCAGCATTGAAGGAGGCTCAAACGACCGTTATAGAATTAAAAGTCCCGTGATTAAATGACTTGATGCTTGCATGAGCAGCCTATCCTGCTGAAAAGAAAAGGCTCTGTGAGGTTGGCCTGACTCGTCTGAGGCAAGCTCATTACCTGCATCCTGCCTTGAGTAAAAACACGCACTTACACGCGCACATGCACACGTAAACAAATACAGACATCATGAACAGGGGATGCTGCTTTTAAGGCATGCAGCTCACATTGCGTCAACATCCACAGCCTGGCTAATTGAGTTGGGGGTTCTGTCACGTTAGGGAGGCATGGCAATGAATTTAAGCCCAACATACACCAGCGAAACATCAAAGGCATTACACACACACGCAAACACACATGCACACACACATGCACACACACACACACACACAAACACACACACAAACACACACACGCAAACACACATGCACACACACACACGCAAACACACATGCACACACATGCACACACACATGCACACACGCATGTGCACACACACATGCACCACAGACATTACAGCACAGACACACAGGAGTACAGCCACTCATGCACCCAAAGTATGCACCACAGACAGGGCAGCACAGGCATGCAGCCGCACACGCATCCAAACATAGCACACTGACTTACAGCCCCAAAAGGAGTCTCAGCTGTTGGAGCACATACTCTGCCTGCAACCAAAAGCCGGATCAAATCAATAATAGGTCCCCAGGCATGCGTTGTGACGGTATATATTTTTTACTCTGAGCATTGCTTGCATGCTCTCAGCACTGCTTGTATTTTTGGCTGACTTGTAAATCTAGCCATGTAATACATCGTTCCAGTGCATTACTTTGTTGGGAAATTTTGAGCTGAGATTACTCTATGACTTGTTTGCCTTCAAATATATTTCCACACGGAATAGTATTTAGATCCCTGCTCTTTTACGTGTAAAACTGGTGGTGTATTTGATGGAAACAATTTCAAACTCCCACGGAATTAAATTAAATCAGGGCAGTATTTAGGTGCAAACAAGATTGCCTAGAGGCTCTTTTTGTTACAAACATACCACTGGAAGTTACTTCTCGTTGTAGCAGTTACTAAAATCAATGTGTGCTTTACTCTATTTTTCGTCAATGCGTGCTTTGTTCTGTCAGTGCTGTACTAAGAATTTGCAAACTGTGTAGGTCTACCGCACGCACATGCAATCACCACCGCTGCCCCCCCATTTATCAAATATTTTACGATAGTAATCTGATCACCACCACCCCCAAAATTTAATTAGGGGTCAGTAGGGGTGGTGATATTCTTTAGTAAAGAGAGAGAACCTATACCCGCGGTAAACTGAAAGTTGTGCTAAGTGCTCCTCAAAACATGCATGCAAAAATTTTGACAGCTCTCTTTTCTGAAGGTGATGTCTACATAGGTTTTTGAAGGTGATGCCTTTAACTGCTCATATGCACAACTTGCACGCCGCTAATTAATTCAGGCCCTAGAGCATGTCATACTTCTTCCTGACCCAAACCTAAAGCAACAGAACAACAGAAATACAACACTTTTGCGTACTGTCAAAAATGGCACACATACGTAAATGGCACACAAACATACAGCTCACCTCTTCATTCCGCATGCCGCTGAGCTCCAGCCCGTAGTACCGTGAAAAGGTCTTTCCGGATAACAAGGCCGCCAAAAAAACGACTTTCCCTACTCCTGCATGCGTATTGTTGCACAGCGTATATTTATATATGCACGTTTCAAATCTGTTTGTAACCGACTTAAAATCAGTGCACTTCACCTACATGTGGGTGTGAGAGTGTGTTCGTATGCTTTGTGAGTCTGCGTGTGTACGTGTATGTGTATATGTATTGTGTCAGCGCGTGCGCGTGTGTGTTTTAGCGTGTGCGTGTGTGTTTTAGCGTGAGTGTGTGTGTGTGTGTGTGTGTGTGTGTGTGTGTGTGTGTGTGTGTGTGTGTGTGATAGCTCATTGCCCTTAAGCATAGCGACCCCTTGTTTCTCAAAGCATGCACTCAAAGCAGAGTCAGCGTAAAAGAGGGCTGACAGGTCAAAGCACCTTCATTACCCCCTTTCTCAGCACGCTGGCTGTATCATTTCCACAAACAGCAGATCAGCCCTTCCTTAGCACGCGCGCTGTGTCATTTCCACAAACAGCAGATCAGCCCTTCCTTAGCACGCGCGCTGTGTCATTTCCTCAAACAGCAGAGCAGCCCTTCCTTAGCACGCGGGCTGTATTGGCATACACAGCAGAGCAGCCCTTCCCTCCTACCCTCAGCGTACCAGATCCCAGATCCATAAACACACTGCGGTGTGGCTGTGCAGCGCTAGGCGACAACGCTTGCATCAGGCTGGCTACACCTTCATATGTGAGCTCTCCATAAATAGGAGACCTGTGACGGGACAAGAGAAGTGATATGCCAGCAGCGTTAAACAGCTGGCGCTTGAGGCAGGGCAAGAGAAATAACTGGCGCTTGAGGCAGGGCAAAAATATTGGTGCAACCGCACTGGGGGCTTAGCACTTCAGATAGGACAGGTTAAGCGTTGCAAGTAGCGTTGAATAGCTGGCGCTTGAGGCAGGGCGAGAACATGGGTGCAAGCCGCACTGGGGGCTTAGCACTTTAGATAGGACAGGTTAAGCGTTGCAAGTAGCGTGGGGTAGCTGGCACTTGAGGCAGGGCAAGAACATTGGTGCAACTGCACTGGGGGATTAGCACTTTAGATAGGACAGGTTAAGCGTTGCAAGTAGCGTTGAATAGCTGGCGCTTGAGGCAGGGCAAGAACATGGGTGCAAGCCGCACTGGGGGCTTAGCACTTTAGATAGGACAGGTTAGATGGATAGGAGATAAATAGATAGGACAGGTTAGATGGATAGGAGATAGATAGATAGGACAGGTTAGATGGATAGGAGATAGAAAGATAGGACAGGTTAGATGGATAGGAAATAGATAGATAGGACAGGTTAGATGGATAGGAGA